>Ga0187892_10005062_pt1 | contig 21191 bp, 14 predicted proteins | sample MA1701073metaG_FD_139345 | JGI IMG/M metagenome (GOLD analysis project Ga0187892, IMG submission 139345) | Bio-ooze microbial communities from a basaltic lava cave in the Kipuka Kanohina Cave System on the Island of Hawaii, USA - MA170107-3 metaG ... | reverse complement strand
AGGAAGTTGCCGAGCAACGCGCAGGCCATGGCGCAGATGATCCCGGCGACCACGATCCACGTATCGAGTGAGGTCCATTCCATAAGATCAATCGTCCTCGTCCTCGTCGTCGTTCTCGTCCTCGATCTCCTCGCGCTTCCCGGTTGCACGAGGGCGAGGACGATTGCGAAAAAGCGCGACGGTTACGATTTCACCTCCGTTGTCCTCCCAACACGTGCGGGCTTTCCGGCATCGCCAGTTGCGGATAATCCCGGGCCAACAGGTCCTCCAGCTTCTGGACCATCGGCCGCCCCAGCACGTGTTCGAGCATATCGGCGTCGCGATCCACGTGGCTAGGGGCAATGTCGGCGTGCGTGATCAGATAGATCTCCCAGAGACGGTGGTTTCGGACGACCCGCCATGCCTCGGCAATGCCTTCCTCGGTCAGGTGGATGCGACGGTCGGCAGTGCGATATACCATTTCATCGCGTTCGGCGGCGCGGACGACGCGCCGCAACCAGCCGACCGGCCAGGAACGTTCGGCGAGCAACTCGTCCCAGGTCGTGCCCGCGGTTGCTTCGGTCCACGTCCGATGCGCGCGGACTGCCGGGCGCGATTCTTCCAGTTTCTCGTAGAGCGCCCGGAGAAGATGCTGGCGCCCGATCTTACGCTTCAGCCGGACGTGTTCGCGGAGCCGCACAACGATCCCGCGCGCCGTGCCAAACACCATGCTCACCAGAAAAATGACGCTTGCGACCACCACGATGATCGCCCCGGCGGGCAAACGCGGCACCAGCGCACTGACTCCTGCTCCCACCAGACCACTCGAAGCGCCGATGAGCGCCGAAACCCCGACCATGCGCGGGAGATGATCGGTCCAAAACCGCGCCGCCGCGGGCGGAATGATGAGCAGCGCCACGATCAGGATCAGCCCGACGGCTTGCAGGCCGATGACGGTGACTCCGACGACAAGCGCCGTCATCAGGACGTCGAGAAACAACACCGGCCAGCCCTGCGCGCCGGCGTAACCCTGGTCGAAGCAGACCAGCCCGAACTCCTTGAAGAATATTGTGCATCCCAACCCGATCACCGCCGCGGCAACGGCGATCATGGTCGCGTCGCTGGCCAGCATCGACGCGGTCTTGCCGTAGATGAACGATTCCAAGCCGGCGGCGTTCCCCGTGCTCATTTTCTGCACGATGCCCAGCACCGCGATGCCGACCCCGAAGAACACGCTCAGCACGATCCCGAGCGCCGCGTCCTCCTTGAGCCGGGTGAGGTTGCGAATCGCAAGGATGATCCCCATGCCCAGCACGCCGGTCACCAGCGCGCCCGCCAGCAGGCCGGGCAGGAATTTGCCGTCGCCACCCATCGCGGTCATGAGGATGAACGCCAGGCCGATGCCCGGCAACGTCGCGTGACTGAGCGCGTCACCCATGAGCGAGCGTTTGCGGAGCAACATGAATGAACCGATGATCCCCGCCGCCAGCCCGAGAAGCATCGTGCCGATCAGCACGACGCGCGTGTTGTAGTCGCGCAACGTGACGACGCGCAGCAGTTCGCTCCAGGTCGGGAGCGCAAACGAAGTGTCCGTGATACTGCCGTGGCCCACAGCGCCGAAGCCGGACAGGGGAGCGATGAGCAAGAAAACGCCCACCAACAGAAAACTGAATGTGGGAGGCGCCTCCGCGCGCCGACCGGGTTGGATGCGCAAATGGGGTCGGCGCACGGAGGCGACTCCCACGTTCATCCAACGCCAAGTCGTGCTGTTCATTACCGTCCGGCCTCGCGTCGGAACGCTTCCGCCGCTTCATCGAGCAAGGTCAACCGCCCGCCGTACGTCTTGTGCAGGTTCTCGCGAGTGAACACCTCGTTCGTCGGTCCCGCGGCGACCACGCGCATGTTGAGCAGGATCACGTAGTCGAAATATTCCGGCACGGTCTGAAGATCATGGTGCACGACCAGCGCGGTCTTGCGTTGCGACCGGAGTTCCTGAAGCAGGGCGATGATCGCTTTCTCGGTCGCGGCGTCCACACCGGCCAGCGGTTCGTCCATCAAATACAGCTTGGCGTCCTGCACCAGAGCGCGCGCGAGGAAGACCCGCTGTTGTTGCCCGCCGGAGAGCTGGCTGATCTGGCGTTTGGCGTAATCGGCCATGCCGACCTTCTCCAGCGCGGCCATCGCGGCCTGCTTGTGGGCCTTGGTGACGGGACGGCACCAACCGATCTTGCCGTAGCGCCCCATCGCTACCACGTCGAGTGCGTTCACGGGAAAATCCCAGTCCACGCTCTCGCGCTGCGGGACGTAGCCCACCAGATGGCGTTGTTTGCGGTAGGGTTGGCCGTAGATCAACACGCGCCCGGAAGCGATCTGGATCAAATCGAGCACAGCCTTGAGCAAGGTGCTCTTGCCGGCGCCGTTCGGTCCCACGATCCCGATGAGTTTGCCCTCGGGAACGTTCAGGTCCACGTCCCAAAGGACCGGCTTGCGATGATACGCCACCGTCATGTCGTGGATGGCGAGCGGCGCGTTGCGCGGATGCTCGTCTCCCGAGGCGATCATGGTCGCGCCCGGGCGCAGAACAGTGCTGGGCGGCTGGGTGCTCATTTGGGTGGCGCCAACTTTCCTTGCATCCCTCGTTCGGGGGCATCGCCGCCGAGAGCGCGCGCGATGAGAGTGACGTTGTGGTCGATCATGCCGATGTAGGTGCCCTCGTAAGTGCCGGGCGCGCCCATGGCGTCGGAGAACAGCGTGCCACCTTTGACGACGTTTTTCCTTCTCGCCTTCGCGCCATCGATGAGCGCTTGCACGTTCTTCTCCGAGACGCTCGATTCCACGAACACCGCTCTGACGTCGCGCTGGACGATGAAATCCACGAGACGCAGGATGTCCTTGATCCCCGCTTCCGACTCGGTCGAGATGCCCTGGATGCCCTTGACCTCGATGCCGTAGGCGCGCCCGAAATAGTTGAACGCGTCGTGCGCCGTGATCAACACGCGGCTCTTTTCGGGGATGGACGCGATGGCCTTCTTCGCGTACGCGTCCAACGACTCGAATTCCAGCAGGTACCGTTTGGCGTTCAGCTCGTAGTGGCCGGCGTTCTTCGGGTCGTACTCGGACAACGCTTTGGCCACGGCTTCGACGCATTTGCCCCATCCCTTCACGTCCATCCACACGTGGGGATCGTAATGGCCCTGCATCTCCGGTGGTTCGAGCAGGAACTTCTCGTCGATCAACTCCGTGACCGCATAGACCGGCTTGCCGGTGCGGGCGACCTTGATCAACGTGTCGGCCATTTTCCCTTCCAGCATCAAACCCGAGTAGAAGCAGACATCCGCGCCCTGGAGCGCGACGACGTCGTTGCGCGTCGGTTTATACAGATGCGGATCGACCCCTTCGCCGATGATGCCGGTGACCCTGGCTTTATCGCCGGCGACCCGGCCCACGATGTCGGTGACCATCGCCACGGTGGTGGTGATGCGGTACGGGTACGACTTGGGCGCTTCTGCCGCGCGACAGCCGGTGGCCACCACGACGGTGGCCACGAATACAACGAACCACTGAATGCAATTGTTCATGGATTTGAGTTCGCCTGTGTTGTTAGAGTTCAGCAATAAAGTTAGCCTAGACTAACTAGGGACTGAATTAAGCAGAGCGGCGCGGTGGTGTCAATTCCGAGTTAGGGGATTGTTCGATTGTTCGTAGTGGCGTAATTCATTGCGCGGTTCGGCGACTCGCCCGCGCAATGAATTGCGCTACTACAAACCCGCCCTCCGCGTCACGCCGGCATCCTACAAAACAGGCCGGTTCGCCTGCGGGAGCCGCGCGATGCACGGGCGATGCCTTTTCCTCGGGTGCCGCCCAGATAAGCGTCACTGACAGCGGGATGAATGTAGTACTTGCGGCAAATGGCGCGCGTGTTACCAAGCGCCGCGGCGACCTCGTCAATCGCCTCCACCAAGCCCTTCTTACCGGATCGCCGCATACACCCGATGCACGTCGTCATGCTGGTCGATGGCATTGAGGAAATCGGCGACTTCTTTCCTCTGCGCTTCGTTCAACTCGACGTAGTTCTTCGCGATGTACCGCATCTCCGCCGCCGATACGGTCCATTTGGCGGCGGTGAGAAACTTGGAAACCGCGTCGAGATTCGTCGGCTGACAGAAGAACCGCGCGCCGGCGTGTCCCTCGGGAACGTCCTCCGCCTCCAACGGCTCGACGTTGTCCGCGCCCGCCTCGATCGCGGCGCCCTCGATGTCCGTGGCCTTGTCGGGATGCGTAGCCTCGACCACGCCGAGGTGATCGAACATCCACTTCACGCTACCCATCGCGCCGAGTTGGCCGTTCTTGAACAGATTGCGAATCTCCGGCGCGGTCCGGTTGCGATTGTCGGTCAGGCACTCCACGATGACGGGCACCTTGGCGGGCGCGAACCCTTCGTACGTGACGTGTTCGTAAACAACCTTGTCCTCGGTCAACCCGGCGCCTTTCTTGATCGCGCGCTCGATGGTATCGCGCGGGACGGAGAGTTTCTTCGCCGACTCGACTGCGGCGAACAACCGCGCGTTGTTGGCGGGATCGGGCGCGCCACTCTTGGCTGCGACGTGGATTTCCTTCACGGCCTTGCCTATCAGTTGCCCGCGTTTCAGCGCATACAACTCGCGGCCTTTTTGTTTCCATTGTGCGCCCATGCCGGCCAAGTCTTTACAGCGCTGTGGAGTCATCTACAAGCGCGAAGAGTCCGGGCTTGCCGTTTCCGGGATGCCGTTTCCGATTTGACGCAGCAACAAGGCCCGGTTATCCCTAGCAAACATCCATGCATAAGGCGGCTTCACTCAAATGGTCCTCGCGCGTCGCGCGCAACGCCGGTCTCGCCTGCCTGCTCTTCCTTCTCGCGGGCCGGGGGAACGCAGTCGAACTCACGCTCGTGGTGAGCAATGTGACCACGGCTTCGGGCCGGACCTTCCAGATGCCGTTGACGGGCGCCGACGCAGGGGGATCGCCACTGACATTTTCCATCGATTCGATCAGCACTGCCAGCGTTACCGGCGCGATTGCGCCAGCCGGCAACCGCAGCCTGCTGCTCAACGTCAGCGGCGTGGACGCCATGAGCGCCGCGTTCGACGGCGACGTGGTGCTGCAATTGCATGAAGACCTGGCCCCGCAAACGACGGCCCGCATCATCCAACTCGTGAACGACGGGTTTTATGACGGCCTGACGTTCCATCGCGTGATCCAGGACTTCATGTGTCAGGGAGGCGATCCGTTGGGCAACGGCACCGGCGGCACGGGAATGAAGTTCGACGACGAGTTCGTGAGCACGCTCACCTTCAGCGGCTTCGGCCAGCTCGCGATGGCCAACTCGGGTGACGACTCCAACGACTCGCAATTCTTCATCACCGACGCGGACCTTTCGCTCGGCGACGCCCTGAAGCTGCCGCCGTCGCACTTGAATTTCAATCACACCATCTTCGGCCAGGTGACGAAAGGGTTCGATGTGCTGACGAAAATCATCGAGACCCCGGTCAACGGCGAGACGCCGATCACGCCGGTCCTCATCGACAGCGCGAGCATCTTCACCGACACACAGGGCGCCGTGCTGCGACTCTCGGCGGCGACGGGATTCACCGGCAGCGCCGACGTGACGATCCGCGCAATGAACACCAACAACGAGTCCGCCATGGCCACGTTCCAGGTCACGGTCGTGTCCAACACCGTCAACGATCCGCCGTTCCTCGGGCCGATTCCCAGCAGCCTGACCACGACGCAGGGCATCGCCGCGTCGTTCGTCCTCACGGCCACGGACGTGGACAACGATCCGATGGGCCTGGTGCTCGTGGACGCCGCCACCGGGCAGGCCCCGACGAACCTCCAGGCCAGCTTCCATCCGGCCACGAGCCTGCTGACGCTTCTCCCCAACCTGACGTTCACCGGCATGGTCGAACTGGTCCTGGGCGTTACCGACAATCAACAACGCTTCGACACGCAACACTTCTTGTTTACCGTCGTGCCGGCGGACGGCCTCCTCCTCATGGCAAACCTCGCAGCGTTCAAAACGGCGTCGCCCAGCCCGGTCCAGGTCGGGAGCAATCTGACGTACACCATCACAATCACGAACCTCGGCCCGGACACCGCCACAGCGGTTGCCGCGACCGACACTCTGCCGGCAAGCGTGACGTTCGTCTCGGCTTCGGCCGGCTGCACGACCAACGGCAGCACGGTGACCTGCGGCGTCGCCAGCCTGAACAACGGCGCGGCGGCCACGTTCCAAATTGTGGTGACACCGACCACGGCAGGCGCCGTCACGAACACTGTTGCGGTCAGCGCCGACGAGTCCGACCCGGTCCCCGCCAACAACACTACGATGGCAGTGACCACGGTCAGCCCGGACGAACCGCCGGACAGCGCCCTCGATGGCGCGTTCACCGGCGTAAAACAGAAGTGCAAGACCAAGAGCGGCGTGACGACGTGCACGCTGAGCGCATCGTTGGCCGTCCAGAACAGCGTGCCGGCCGAGCTTCCTCCCACGCACCTGCGGTTCCACCTTTCGTCCGATGATGGGTTTGATCCGGGCGACGATACGTTGATCGGTGAAGCCACCACGAAAGCCATCAAAGCCGGCAAGACGGGCAAGGCGAAACTCAAGGCGACGTTGGCCGCAGACGCGTCGGGCAGTTTCTTGTTGGCCGTGGATGACGATGACGCCGTGGTGACGGCGATTCAGGTCCCGGCTCCCTGACGGATTCACCCATTGACTTATCTCTTCGACTCTCCCGTAATATCACGCGCATGAAGACCATCAACGACCTCGCCTTTGCTCAAGCGGGCGACCAGACGCTGCTGCTGAACCTGCATTTTCCCGCGGACGCTCCGCCCGGCAGCGGTTTTCCCGTGATCGTGTGGGTGCACGGCGGTGGCTGGCGCGGGGGCGACCGAAAGACGCCGCCGTTGCTCGCGCTCGAACGCGGCTATGTGCTCGCGACAATCGAGTACCGGCTCACGCCGCGAGCGACGTGGCCGGCGCAACTCGACGATTGCAGGAACGCGGTCCGTTTCGTCCGCGAGCATGCAAGGCAGTACAACCTCGACCCGGAGCGAATCGGCGCGTGGGGCAAATCGGCGGGCGGCCATCTGGTTGCGCTCCTGGCATTGCAGTCGGGGCTGCCCGCGAACCGGCAGGCGCCGTGGCGCATCCGGGCCGGGTGCGATTACTGCGGTCCCAGCGACCTGGAACTGTTCGCGGAACCCAAATGGCGGGCCCGCTTCGCGCTCTTGCACGAAGTGATCTGCGATCTTCTTGGCGGCCCGATCGAGGAACGGCGCGAGTTGGCGCGCGACGCCAGCCCGGTCTGCTTCGCGCATGCGCAGTGTGCGCCCCTGCGGATCGTCCACGGCGACCTCGACGACGTCGTGCCGGTCGAAGAGGCGGAAACGCTCTACCGCGCGCTCAAGGCGGTCGGCGCCGCGACGGAACTCGATGTCGCGCGCGGCGTGGGCCATAATTGTTCCACGGTCGAAACCGACGCGCAGACGATGAAGTTCTTCGAACGCACATTGCACTTGCCGGCGTAAAGCAAGCCGCGTCTCTGTTTTCTAAGCAGACCGGTTGGCGCGCGGAGGCGCCTCCCACATTCGGTGCACCTGTAGGACTATCTCCAGCGTGCAAACCACATGGACAAGGCGGGTCCGAGTGTTCGATCCACTGAATGAGGGAGGCGCCTCTGCGCGCCGACCGGGAGTCGAACCTTCACGCTGGCGAGTTGCCCAAGACTGACTCATTCGCGTTGAACAATTTGCCAAGGAACCCTGTCTATGCTACAGCACGCTCAACGGCGCACTCCTCTGAGATCGCCCGCGGGCTGTTTGTCTCGGAGGTCGAGGCAAGTGGAAGAAACAACACAATCGCAGGTATCATCATGAAAAAACTCATCGCAGTCGCAGCAACCCTCGTCATCGCCGCCAGCGCCTACGCCGATGACTATCCCGACATCAGCATCGAGGACCTCAAGAAGGCCATCGATGCCAAGCAAGTCGTGGTGATCGACGCCAACGGCACCGAAAAGTGGGAAGCGGGCCACATCCCGGGCGCCGTCAACTTCGACGCCAACAACGAGAAGTTGGCGAGCGTCCTGCCCAAAGAGAAGGACGCTTTGGTCGTCGCCTATTGTGGCGGCCCGAAGTGCAAGGCGTATAAGAAAGCCGCCAAGGCTGCCAAAGAACTCGGCTACACCAACGTGAAACACCTCTCCGCCGGCATCTCCGGCTGGAAGAAGGCCGGTGAGACCGTGGAGAAGGGAAGCTAGACAAACAACGTCAACGCTCCGGATCGCGGGCGTCTTGTGCGCAGGCACGGGACGCCCGCTTGGTTTCTCGCGGTTGGTAGGAGCGCAATTCATTGCGCGGTGCGACGATCCAACCGCGCAATAAAATTGCGCTACTTACGAACCCTGCCATTCGCGAAACGCCCCCAGTGCGAAGCATTCCCTGCCCATGAACCACGAGTGATCGGAGAGCGGACATTCCCGTCCGCTGCTTGGTGGGTTGGAAAACCCGCCCTCCCTTGGCGCGATTCGCGACGAAAGGGACGTCGGGTGAGCACAGAGAACGGCTAAAGCGTCTTCAGGTACTCGATCAACTCCCGCTTCTCCGCGTCGGACAGGCCGGTGCCGTAGTCATGCCCCGCGTTCGAGTTGCCCGGGGTGGTCGTGTCGAGAATGTACGCGCCCTCGTCGGCGTAGCCCATCTGCGAGGCATCGTACGCGCGCGCGCCGCGATGGAAACTCTTCGCGCGCTCGCCGGGCCGCGTCAGCAACTCGCGCATCGTGCGCACGGAGCCGTTGTGCAGATACGGCGAACGCGCCCAGACGCCGGCCAGGTCGGGCGACCAGTATTTCTGCGTGCCGCGAAGCGGTTTCTCCGGCGGTTGATAGCCGGGGATTTGCAGTTCGGCAAAGAACCGGTTGAACTGCTCGGCGATCTCCGGCGTGAAAATCTCCGCGCGATTCGGGTCGGTCTTGATCTCCGCGATGGAATGAAGCCGCCGGTCGTCCGCTGGACCATCGTGGCACGAGGCGCAATTCGCTTGGTACAGTTTCGAGCCACGCTCGGCAGCCGCTCGGTCGATTGTCAACGGGTACCGGGGCGGACGGATCACTTCCGTCAGTGCCGTATGACGCTCGATGGCCGCGAAATCCAGGACGCCCGTGCGGCCGAGCAACGGCGCGCCGAGTCCGAGCGACGCCGCCAGGTTGCGAATGATCGGCGAGCGCGTGTTCGCGTCCACGTGGACCCACGACCGTTGGTCTGCGTTCCAGACGATGCCGAACTTGATGGGGGCGGGCTTGGTTACGACGCCCAGCAGCGAGTACGAAAGGATCCGCCAAGGATCGTTGCGTCCCGGTCCGTTGGGTGGCGACGGTTGCGGCGGTTGATCGGGAACGTGGAGCGCCGCGCGCATGTTGTGGAAGAGTTTCAACTGGCCGCGAGCCAGCACGGCGAGATCGGTCCCCGGTTCCACGTCCAGCTTACCGATCTTGTGCAATGCGCCGGGCGCGACGTCCTTTGAGCCGAACGGGTCTGCCTCGACCGCCGCGGCGATCTTTTCGTCCTGCCGTTTGAATTCCTCTGTGTTCGCGCCGCCCTTGGGTTCGGACGCGGCTGCGTAGTTCGCCAGATACCGTTTCATGTTCGCCGGGTCCGCCGTGCGAAACGTCGCCACGACCACCGATCCGAGAAACGCCTCCGCATCGAACTGGCCGGTCATGCCGAGCACGCGCAGCGGCTTGATTGGCCGTTTGCCCGCCCCGAAATCGATCTGACCGACGTGGCAAGAGGCGCAGTTGACCCCGATCGAGGACAATCCGCCGAGATGCGGCACGTCCCGGCGGCTGACGCCAATTGGCAGGCCGGCTTTCTCATCGGGAATCAATCCGAAGTTTGACAAATCCTTCTTTGGAAACAGGTTCGGGTACGTAGCAAGGAAGGCTTGCAACACGCGCTCGGGTACCACCTCCGTGCTCATCGAGCCGTGCAGGAAAAACTCCAGGTCCGCGTCCGACCACGTCGGCACCTGGGCGAGATCGATGCCCGGCTCCGCGCGCTTTGGTTCCGGCCCGGACGCTTCAGACAACGCGACCGCCGCCACAAAGCTCACGGCCGGGAGAAGGCCACACGTTTTCATCGGCGATCATTGTAAGCAATTGCTCATCACCATTTCAAGAACCCGTGCATGAAAAGAGGCGGAATGTGGGCGACTCAGCCCAGGTCGTTGGCCTCAAGCAAACACTCCAGCATGGCCGCGGCTGCCCAGCCGTTGTAGCTGTACCAGATGCTGGCGGGCGAACCGTCGGCAGGATGGGTCTTGGTGGTGCCACCGTCAGACATGTAGAACTGCTCCGTCATCACGCCGCGCACGCCGTAGCCGGTCACGTCCGGCCAGAGCGAGACGGAGTTGATCCCGAAATGGACGCCGTCCGCGCACCGGTCGGCATGGTAGGCGTCGCCGGTTTGATCCGCGAGACAGGCCAGATCGGGGGTGAGAAGCAGGCCGAACTGATGCACCGCTCCCGCCGCCGCGTGCGAACACGCCGCGCCGCACGAGTTCCAGTGCGAATCCTTGAGGGGACGATACGCGGGCCGGGTGCGAATCGCGCAGCGCCACAGGTATTCCAGGCAGGCTGCGTTGTGGAACATTTCGAGCGACTGATCGTCGCGCTTGACCTGATGCAGCAACGATGTCGCGAACACCCACGGCACCGTGCTTTCGTGCGACGGCGCTTTCCAGCAATCCATCTGCGTGCCGGGCGTGGTGAGCTGGCAGGCGAGCGAATCATAAAACGCCGCGGCGCGTTCCGCCGTCTCCAGATAGGCGCGCTTGCCGGTGAGCCGATGCGCGAGCGCCAAACCGGACACGAACCACGCCCCGGCAAATCCTTCGGCATCGACTATTTCCTGCCGGTCGAGCGCATAGGCGTAGCCGAGGCTGCCGCTGGGAAATTGCAGATGCGAGATCGTGTCGAGCACCTTCAGCGAACTCGCGAGCCAGGCCGGGTGCTCGTGGCCAAGCTGTCGTTCCCGTTCGTAGCTGCGCAGCAGACGGAACACCGCCATGCCGTTCGTGTACGCGCAATGCCTGTCCATCACCTTTTCGTGGCTCCACCACCAGTTGGCGCGATGGCCTTCGTATTTGCCGACGACATCCCACAGGAACCCCGACGCCGGATTGTGCGCCGCGGCGATGCGGTCGAAAATGTCCACGGCGCGTTGCACCAAAAGCGGGCGATCGAGCAAGCGTCCCGCGCGCAACAACGGTTCGGCGACCACCGTTCCGCCCGACCAACCGATCTCGGCGAGCGTGCGCCAGGCGACCAGTTCCATCGACGCGTCGTTGCAACGGAGGTTCGTGAAACTTTCCTTGATTTCCTGGCCGCTGAAGAACGGCGTCATCCTCGGCGGCTTGGTTCCCAGCGCGTTGCGGCCGGTTTCGTCGTGCCAGTTCAACCGCAGGAACGCGTCGATCAGCCCCTCGATTGCTTCCCGTCGCGAGATCGGCGGGCGCGCGGTTTCGCGATGCTCGCGGTAGAGGTCACGAATCAACTCATGCATCGCGAGCCGTGACGCGGCAGGGCCGACGAAAATGCGGCCGGTCGTCTCCGCCGCCGTGGCGAGATAGAACTGCGGGCTGACGGTCTTGTCGTGCTCGGCCCATTTCGTGGGCAGGCTACCGCCGCCGAGCGTGACGCCGCAGGCGCAAAGATCGTCGCCGTGCGCCAATTGCGCGAACAAACCGTTGCGAAGGAACGAGCCGCTGGCCGGCTGTTCGCTGTAGGGTTGGATCGAGACCGCCGCGAGCGCTCCGTCGGCGATGACCGCAGAAACCGGGTGCGAAGCCCGGTCGGCGCGAAGTTCCAGGCGCGGCGCGCAATTGGCCACGTCGGGACAGGACGTGGTCAGATGCGGGAGGCGATTCGGTTCGCATGACCCGAGGTTGTTGTCGCCAAAGAGGACGCCGGGAACCACGTGGAACGGATCGCGGGCGTTGGGAAGTTCGAGCCGCAGTTGCAACCGGGTGGGCCGGGCGGACTCGAAGGAGAGCGTGTACCGGCAGTCGCCGCGTTCTTCGGTGAGCCGCAGCCGGCAACGGACATCGCCGGCTGCTTGCACGAACACGCCATCGCGTTCGACCAACGGCAACGCGCGCCAGCGATCTTGTTCCCACTGGCTGAGGACGAGGATTGCATCGATGGGACCGCGCGTGAAGATCAGTTTGCCGTCTTTGGCTCGGAAAAGGTTCATGAAGTCCGCGAGGATACGGGACGGAACTTGCCGGCGCAAACCCGTTGTGTTGCCGTTTTCCAGCACGGTTTTGCGCTGGGCCAGGGGTGCGGCGCGGTCTGATGGCCGAACGCACAATGAATTGCGCTACGAACTCAGTGAGCGCTACGCTTTCGGTTGGACGATGCCCAGCGCGCCGGGCGTGTAACCCGGGAACACCTGGGCGACGTTCGGGTTCAACAGGCGATGTTGGACGATCTCCGCGAGCACGTCGCGATAGTCGATCGTGATCGCCAGATCGCCGTCGTCTTGCGCGTTCGGCGCGAGCGTGGGCCAATCGGTGAAGACCTGGCCGCCATTCACGCCGCCGCCGAGGACGAACATCACGTTGCCGTGGCCGTGATCGGTGCCGCGGCTGCCGTTCTCGCCCACCCGGCGTCCGAACTCGCTCATCACGACGACGCAGACGTTGCCCATCATCGCGCCGAGGTCGGTGTGGAACGCGGCAAGCGCCTGGGCGAGCCGGGACATCAGGTTGGCGAAGTCGCCGCCGATCGTGCCCTGCGTTTCATGCGTGTCGAACCCGCCGGTGTCCACGCACGCCGTTTCGAGGCCGAGATCGGCCTTGATCAATTGCGCGATCTGTCGCAACCCCCGGCCGAGGTCCGTGTCGGGATAGGTGGCGCCGTTGGCCGGCTGATACTCGGTGTCACTCAAGGTCTGAAGCGTGTCGATCGTGTCGAACAGCAGCTTCGCTTCGCTGCCCAACGGATCGACGGGCGCGTTCACCTCGTACAACGCCGAGAGCGTCTGGCGAATCTTCTCCAACTGGTCGCCTCGCCCGCGCAGGTGGAAACTGGCGATGGATTCGAGCGCGAGCGCCGAGACGGGGCCGCGCAACGACGTTTGCAGGAGCGAACCGATCCCGACCGCGCGCAACGGCGAATCGTTCTGCCACGGCGCCGACGCGAGGTGTCGTCCGATCCAGCCGACGCCGACGGTCTTGTTGCCGGGGATGCCGTATTCCATGAACTGCATCGCGTCGAAGTGCGACCGGCTGGGATCGATCGACCCGCACGCGTGGACGATCGCCAGTTGCCCGGCATCGTAGAGGGTCTTGAACGGCCCGAGCGACGGATGGAGCGCGAATTGGCCGTCGAGATTGATCCCGCCGTTGGTCGAACCCGGCGCGGGCACGGCGGTCGTCGGACGCGGGTCATAGTAATAGGCCCCGTCCGTATAGGGTGCGACCGCGGCGAGCCCGTCCAACCCGCCGCGGAGGAAGATGCTGACCAAAACGTCGCCGTTGGTGGATTGTCCCGGCGCGCTGAATGCCAGGCGCGGCATCCAGGCGGGAAACAAGGAGGCGCTGATGCCGAGCACGCCGAGTTTGCCGATGTTACAGAGACATTCGCGTCGAGTTTGCGGATGATTCATGAGAGGACTCCTTTGGTTTATCGCCACTGGTTGAGCGGGGACGAGAGCATCAATCCGAACAGCGAGCTGAGTTTTTCTTCGAGCAACTCCGGGGTTACGGCGGTGTTTTCGCCGGCGCCGTCGGAGGCGAAATCCACGAAGGTGGCCCGCGCGTCGGCCGGCAACCCGGTGCCGAACACCTGCAACGCGACGTTGTCCACGAGTTCGCCGACGGTGTGGGGTTTGCCGACGAGCTTGGCGATGCTGGACTTGACGCGCTTGTCCTTGTTCCAGGCGTGGCCGGCCAGCAAGTTGGCGCGGTTCCACCGTTCGAGCAGACCGCCGGTGTTGATCCACGACTCCGCGACATCGGGATAGCCGTCCGGCGTCGCCCAGCCGTAGGGCACCTGCCCGAGTTCTTCGAGGACGCGCTGCAGGTATCCGAAGTCGCGTACCTCGGTGCCGGTCGCCCGCAGCATCGTGATGAAATGCTCGAGCGGACGCCGCAGCTTCTCGCCCGTGGAGTCAGCGAACTCCTGCGACAGGAAAATGTGCCGCAACACCGACTTGATGTCGCCGCTGGTTTGGGTCCAGACGGCGGCAGTGCTGTCCACAAGGCCCTGCGGCGGGTCGTCGCTGACGAACCGCACGCAGAGCTTGTAGCCAAGATAGACCGCGGTGGACGGATGGTCCGACACCATTTGGAGCACGTCCATGCCGTCCTCGATGCCGCGGCCTGGGGCAAGGGTCGTGCCCAACACCAGCTTCGCATCGGTGTCGTGATCGTACGAACGGAACGCAAAAGTGTTTTCGCCCACGGTCCAGCCCGTGAACGCCCGGGCGACGGCTTTCACGTCGGCCTCGCTGTAGCCGCCGTCCACGCCGAGCGTGTGCAGCTCCATCAACTCGCGCGCGTAATTCTCCTGCGGCGCGTCTTTCACATTCAGGTAGTTGTCGAGGTAGTAGAGCATGGCCGGGCTTTGCGCCACGGAGACGAGCAGGTCGTGGAAGTTGCCGAGCGCGTGCGCGCGGATCGTGTCGCGCTGGAAGACGATCAGTTCCCGTTCGAGTCCTTCGCTGGCGATGTTGAAATGGTCCGACCAGAACTCGACCATGCGCTCGAGAAGCTGCCGTTTGCTGTGCACCGCGCGCGCGATCATCGTCAGCAGCAGCGCTTCGTAAGATTGCTGATGGGAATCCTTCAGATCGCGCAGCCTGCCGAGGTCGAGGCTGAAGAGTTTGCTGACCTTGACCTTGTCCTTGATGGAGTCGGGATCGAGTTGCTCCTCCAGGTACTCGGAGATGCCGAGTTTGTGTGCGCGGGCCAGGTCGTCTTCGCGCACGCCCCACGAGATGCGGTTGAGGAAATGATACACGGGATCGTTGCTGATGACGGTGCTGGCCGATGCGTTGCGAAGCGCGGCGAGGAACGAAGCGCCCATGCCGGCCACGACGGCGGCAAGGGAACTGGTTTGGATGAAGTTGCGGCGGGATACGGACGCGGACGCGGACATTGGCTGACCTCCTATGACCTATCAATTACGACTGCGGGACGTTCGGTTGACTATGTTGACTTCTGCTCGGCTCGCGTGAAGCAAGCCGACGAATGGAAAGCAGCGGCCATGCCTCGCAGCCGGTGCGGTTCACTTCGCCCGTACGCACTCATCCGCGATTCGATTCAGAAGGGATTCCGAGATGAATTCCGAGCAAAGCGCGAAAGTTGGATGGAATCGCCGCGCGCACAGTTCATTTTTGAACCGGGCTTCAGGGTTGATTGAAGTCGAGGACGAGCTTGCGATGTCCTTTACGGATGGTGACCACACCGCTGTCCCAGCCGGCCAGCACGAACGGGCTGTCGAACGCGATCGGCGGGGCGTAGTCGATGGGCTTGCCGTTGATCTGCGGCGGAGCGTTCTGGTCGATCGGAAAGGAAAATCTGTCGCCGGTCAGACTTTGATGCGTCAACACGCCGTTTTCGATCGAGAAAGGCAACTTTGCGATGGCTTTTCGGAAGGCGGCGCAGTTGGCGAAATCCTCCCGTGGAGCGATCTCCAGGACCACGGGCGACCATTCATCGCGGCACCGGAGCCAATCGCCGACGACCTTTTCTTTCGATTTCTCCCAATCGGTCCCGCCCGACGCGACCCGCACGGCTGCAAATGCCTTGGGCGCCTCGACAAACACCCAGCCTGCTTCCTCGACGCGATTGCTCAAACCGGCTGCCGAGAACCACACGCGCATGGCCCGGCTGCTTTTGCTCGTCTTCAACTTCTGGCAGATCAACGTGCCCTTGCGCTGGACCGACCATTGCGCGTTCATGACGACTCGCCCGTCGGCCGCTTCGACTTGCGGGACGATCCGTGCGTCGTCGTGCCCGGCGAAAATGACGCCGTGCCAACGGTTCTGCGAGCTGATGTGCGTCCAATCCTCCGCCGGCCGCGCCTCGAACATTTGCGTCCCAAGGATGAAGCCGGGCGCGCACCACGAGTAACGAAGAATGCCGCCGTTATCCGTACGCAGCCGGTAATCGGGCGGACGCTCGTGTCCCGGCTCAGCCAAACCCAGTGGCCGCTGCAAGACCTCGTATCGTCCCCGCCCGGCGACGTCGCAGGCGATGTCGATCACCACGGGCGGCACGCGATACGTGCTCGTCATCGCCGAAAGCAACGGGCTGATGAAGGCCGGGCGTTTTCCGATGGCGAAATAATACCAGGCGAGTTGCCGGGCGTGCGTCAGCCCGCCGCCGAGGTCGCCGCCGCCTTGATAAATCCGAGACCGGCCACCTCCGCGCACGCCGTCGATCTGTTCCTGCGCCCAGATGGCCCAGTGGAGATCGAGCAGAGAACCGACGCGCCGTTTTAGCGCGGCATCGTCGGCACAATCATAGACGTTGTAGAGGCCCTTCAGCCCGATGACGTTGTAGTTGTCGCTGCCGGTCTCGATCCACAACCCTTTCTTCGCGCGTTCGGCGCAGTAGGCTTTGATGTATTTCGTCCACGCCGTGTAATGCTCCGCGGCGGTGTGACCATCCTCGTACTTGCGTTCCCGGTATTCGGGCGAAGTCTTTGCGAGCTTCGCGAAATGCCAGGCGGTCGTGAAGTTTTGGACGTGATGGTTTTCGGACTCGTACACGTGCCAGGTGCGGGAGCGTTCCACGTCGGCCTTGGCGATCTCGGACTGCTTGCGCGCGTACTGCCAGAGCACCTCCATCACGCGCGCTTCGGTTGCCGGCTTCATCCGGCCTTTTGCCGCAGTCCCCTTGGCGCCGTAGAACTCGATGAGCCGGCAGAGCATCTCCGAGTGCCAGTGAAAGCTATCGCGGTCTTCGATGTCCTGCGGGTTGTCGAGGTAATGCTGCGCGTTCTCGACGAGCGCGGCGTAGGCTTCGGCGAGTTGCTCGTTGAGGATGAAGCATCGCGTGGCGAACTCGACGAGGGAGAACGAGTAGGCGCGAACGTAGGTAGTTTCCTCGTCCCGGCTTGAGTGGCGGCTGTTTGGCGGCGCGCACGAGCGGTTTGCCGCGTTGGACCTCGAAAGCCTTCCCCACGCGCTCGTCAAATCCATCGCGAATGACCCGGAGTTGCTGGTCGGGCATGCCAGGGGTCTGGGCCTGACAAATTCCGCCGGCGAGAACCAGCGCGAAGCCAGGGAGAATGCCGGAACGTAGCCAGCGAGCGCTCATGCGACGGCAGAATACGCCGCACGACGGCCCCAAACAACCTCGGAGCGGCGGAGAGAAAAGGCCCCGCTTTAGTTTGTCGCCACCAGGGGCGCCTTCCCGAGCGTCTTCAGCGCCGGCAACGGAACCGTGCGAACGGGAACGGCCAGCGAGAAGAGGCACCCGCCCAGATCGATAAACCGCGGGTCACCGCGCAGGACCGCAGCCAGTTCGTATGCGTTGATGGCCTTGCCCCAATCGAAACGCCCACGGTGCAGGATATCGAACGTCGAGACCGACCAGCCTTCCCGCTGCAACACGTCTGCCACGTCGTCGCGCATCCTTGCCCAGGCCACCTCGGGCACATGGACATGTTTGCGCAAACCGTAATGTTCCTCCCCGAGTGGGTGAATGTCCTGTTCGGGCTGCAGCAAGCGCGCCAACCGATAGGAAGGAACGGTCAACGCGCGGTCGCCCCACAGCCGCCGGGCGCGCAGCCGGATATCGGCCAGCGAGAGCGGACGGTCGGAATTGGTCAGCACGTAGCGGACGCATTGGACCGGTTGCAGGACGGGCGGCCGGACGAGCACCTGACAGTTTCGCGAGAACGAAGTGCAGATGGAAGCATCGTTCTTGAGCGCGCGCAGGAACTGCGCCGGCGTCAACGAACCGAACTCCCGTTGCGACTTCACCAGTTGAAACACCTCGCGCAGAGGGGTGGGTCCGACCCGTCCGGTCAACTGCTGCTTGATTTCGGCGGTGATCTTCGCCTCCGTCGCGTTCGGTGCGTGCCTTTCCTGCCTTACGAGCCAGAGCGGAAATTGCGGTTGCAACTCCGCAATCACGCGCACGTAGAACGAAGGGGAACAAGCTCTTCGGCCCCGAGCGCGCCGCATGCAACGGGCGAGAAACTCCGGCGACAACGGGCAGAGGTTGTCGATGCACCGATGCATCATCAGGGAAAGCAACCGCAGGAACGGCGGGCCGCCATGGCAGCGCAGTTCCCCGATTCGCCGGTTGACAATCTGCCGCACTCGCTCGCGGGTCAAGCGATACCGCTTCGCGATCTCGGCAAGCGTGAACGGCTCTCCCTGCGCGCCCAGCCGTCGGAACAAGATGTCGCGGTCCCGTTTCGTCAGCTTCGCGCAAAACTCGTCGATCCGCTCCACGACCACGCGTGGCGCCTCGGAGGCATTGTGCGCTTCGATCCGGTCGAACTCACCCGCTTGGAGGCGGTCCAAAAACCTCTTCAGTTCCGTCACCGATCCGACGCCGCATCCCTGGATGCGCAGCAACTTCAGGAAGGTTTTTCCGTGCAGGTCGCCGAGCCGGCGATAGCCCTTTTTGCGCAGCGCGTTGCGCAGCCGGGGACTCAGCGGCGCGTCCTCCAGGGACCAACTGACCGTATGCGACGGGACATTCACGAAAATCGTTCCGTTCGCGCCGTTCTTGTTTTGATGTGTCTGCATATTGCACCTCACTCGGTTCGATAAATCACAACACTGCCAGAGTGAAGTCGGACCGCCGGGAATGCAAGGAAGCGGCTTGTAGGGGTTCTATGGATTCTCGTGTAGGGGAAACCCCTACAGGCGCTTCGTCACCAAGGTTTCGACGACGAGGACGAGGACGATTTACGATTGGTAGTCTGCGACAGGCGGACGCTTCAGAACGCCACGCGCCGACCTGCCGCGGACACCCGCTGGCGGAGCGCTGCCGACCGTCGCTCGAAACCGGGTTTGCCGAGCAGCGCGAACATGTTCTTCTTGTAGGCCTCGACGCCGGGCTGGTCGAACGGATTGACGCCATTGAGCAGTCCGCTCACGGCACAGGCCACCTCGAACGCATACAACAGCGCGCCCAGGTGATAGGCGTCAAGCGCCGGCAGATGCCAGCTCAGGTTCGGCACGCCGCCTTCCGCGTGCGCGATCCGGGTCCCTTCGAACGCCATGCGGTTGACTTCCTCCAGCGGTTTGCCGGCCAGAAAATTCAACCCGTCGGCGTCTTGCGGGTCGGAAGGCACTGTCACGTCGCCGCCCGAATTGTCCACCACGAGGAACGTCTCGAACAACACCCGCAGGCCCTCTTGCACGTATTGGCCGACCGAGTGCAGGTCCGTCGTGTAATCACAACCCGCCGGGAAAATGCCCCTGCCCTCTTTGCCCTCGCTCTCGCCGAAGAGTTGTTTGAGCCACTCCGTGAGGGAATGCAAATGCGGATGGAAGTTGGCAAAGACCTCGACCTGTTTGCCGGCGCGGTACAACAAGTGCCGGGCCGCAGCGTACTGGAGCACGGGGTTCGATTCGAACGCCGTTCGCAAACAGCGCGTCCGAAGATCGCGCGCGCCGGCGAGCAATTGCTCGATGTCGATGCCGGCCACGGCGATCGGGAGCAACCCCACGGCCGTGAACACGGAGTATCGTCCCCCCACGTCGTCGGGGACCGGATACGTCTTCAACTCGAACGTGTTCGCCAACTCGCGCAGCGTTCCCTTTTGCGCGTCCGTCGTGGCGATGATCCGGCGCATCCCCGACGCCTCGCCGTACTTCTTCGCGAGGAGCCCTTTGATCATGCGGAACCACACCGCCGGTTCGGTGGTCGTGCCCGACTTGGAGATGACGTTGACGGAAAAATCGCGCTTCTCCAGCCATGCCAGCAACTCCGCCGCGTACGGGGCCGACAAGTGGTGCCCGGCATAGATGATCTCGGTCGCGTGCGGTTGCGGCGCGAACGTCGGGCGCAACGCTTCGATCACGCACCGCGCGCCCAGATACGATCCGCCGATGCCGATCACCACGTGCACGGGATCGCGCAGCCGGATTTCGTTCGCCGTGCTCTGGATGTCGGGAATGACCGGATGCATCGTTTCGGGCAGGTCCATCCAGCCGAGGAAGTCCGAGCCCGGACAGTTCTTGGTCTGGAGCCGCCGGTAGGCGTCCGTGGCGTTTGCCGCGCAGGCCAGAAGCTGGGCCGGCGAGACGACGCCGTCGAGGTACGAAGGGTCGAGACTGAGGATCGGTTCGCTCATCGCTCACAGGCTCCACTGACGGCAGTATTGTTCATACCGGGCCAGGGCGCGGCGATACACCGCGCCGCGTCTTCGATTCGGCCAAAGCGTGGCGCTCGATGCCGGTGGCGGCTGCGGTTCGTCTCCGTGAACGCCGAGCGCGCGAAACGCCAGCAACGCCGCGCCGCGGCTCGATGCCTCGACCGCGCTCGAAAGGTCCACGGGCACGTCCATCGTGTCCGCCATCATTTGCATCCACCAACGCGAGCCCGTGCCGCCGCCGCTCGCGACGATGCGCCGCGCGGGGCGCACCGAAGAGCGAAGCCGCGCGTGGATCATGGCCAACTGATAACACACGGCGTCGAAAGCCGCACGTGCTATTTCCTCCGGTTTCGTCGCGCTCCGCAGACCGAACACCGCGCCGGTCGCATCGAGCGGCCAGAACGGCGCCCGTTCTCCGGCAAGAAACGGCAGCATCGTCAGCCCATGCGCATCGGGCGCGAGCCGGGCAAGCCGGCGATCGAGGTCGGCGCCGTCGCCGAGGTTCAACGTGCGGCGAACCCAACTCCGAAGGTTGCCGCAGTTGCTGATCGCCCCGCAGAGCAACCAGCGACGCGCGTCCACGACGTAACAGAACAGTCGATTCTGCTGCAAAACCCCTACCGCTGCGAAGATCGTCCGCGAGCGCGCGGGGGCGGCGGCTGAGTCCGAATCAGATGCAACTGGCCCCGATCCAGTTTTCATACGATTAGTGTATAGACTAGTATAGCAAATGCAACCCCAATCGAACTCATGAGCGTACCCCTCTTCGATCCCCAGGCCCAACTGTTCAGTCTCGCCGCTGCCAGCGGCCAGATGTTT
>Ga0187892_10005061_pt1 | contig 21194 bp, 25 predicted proteins | sample MA1701073metaG_FD_139345 | JGI IMG/M metagenome (GOLD analysis project Ga0187892, IMG submission 139345) | Bio-ooze microbial communities from a basaltic lava cave in the Kipuka Kanohina Cave System on the Island of Hawaii, USA - MA170107-3 metaG ... | reverse complement strand
TCTTGGATATAGGTCTTGAATTCCGAGAACTCATTATCCAGCTTGCCAAACATGGTTTCGATTTCGGCGATGGTCATCATAATTGCGCTCCAGATTGGGTCAAACGTTGCTTGTCGAATTAAAAGTTTACCCAAGATAGCATCATTTTTTATGTTTGTCAAGCAACTAAACTCAATAAAAACAAAACCTCGAATTTGATATACACTCAAATCAATAAGATGAAGGCGAGCGGCGCTTCCTCTGCCGAGATTGACGAAAAGATCAAAGAGATGGCCGACATGAAGGAAATGATTAAAAACCCGGTGCTCCGCTTCGGTATGGCGTTGATGGAGCTTTTCCCGTTCGGAATCATCGTCACCTTGATCAGCGCCGTAGTTTTGAGAAAAAAAGAGATTCTGCCGGCATACGACGACACAAAACTGGAAGGAGCAAAGCATGGAACTCGGCAATTTTTCAATTAGCTTGGCTGTGAAGGATATCAAGGCTTCAAAGGCCTTTTACGAGAAACTCGGTTTCAAGGTCTTCTTTGGAGAGATTTCGCAGAATTGGCTGATCCTGAAGAACGGAGAGCATGCGATCGGTCTTTTTCAAGGGATGTTCGAGAGAAATATGTTAACCTTCAACCCCGGCTGGGATAGCAATGCCCAGAAGTTGGATACTTTCACGGATGTGCGCGAGCTACAGCGCCAATTGAAGGCGCAAGGCGTGAAGTTAATGAGCGAGGCAGACGAGAATACGACAGGCCCCGCAAGTTTTATGGTGCTGGACCCTGACGGCAACCCAATCCTGGTTGATCAGCACGTCTGATCTGTCCGTCGAGACCAAGCCGAAAAGGTGGGTGGAAGGATATCAATCTGTGGAAAGCGGCCAGAAAATAAGAAATATGGAGAATACCATGAAGATCAAACTAACGAGCGTATTTGTAGACGACCCCAACAAGGCCTTTAAGTTTTACACGGAAGTTTTGGGCTTCGTCGAAAAGCTTTACATGCCGGAAGCCTATTTGGCCATCGTCGTTTCGCCCGAGGACCCGGATGGCACCGCATTGTTGCTCGAGCCAAACGCCAACCCGATTGCGAAAACCTACCAAGAAGGCATCTACAAGGCCGGATTGCCGGTGATCGTGTTCGGTGTTGAGGATATTCAAAAAGAGTATGAACGGCTGAAAAAATTTGGCGTCGTGTTCAGAAAAGAGCCGACAAAAACCGATTGGGGAATCGAGACGGTGTTCGAGGATACGTGCGGCAACCTTATACAGATCCATCAAGGTTAATCCGTGAAATTGGCGTGTTGGGTCACCGGGCAAACCAACTCAGAAATGAAGGCTGTTATGATCGCCGTCGTTCGCTTTCTGCGCGGCCTGCGACGCCCCTCAAAGGCTGCTAATCGCCGTTTGCTCCGCGAGCGGGGAGAGAATGCCACGACGTCTTTTGTCATTCGAGACGCAACGACGGTTGACATTCCCGCTCTGGCCCGTGTTCACGTGACGGCTTGGAACGCCACATATCCTGCATTTCGCTCGCCGCCGGCTTACGAGCTTCGTGAACGGCAATGGCGCGAGACGTTCGCGAGGAGCGATGGGAGTTGGTTCTGTTTGGTTATCGAAAATCCGCGCGGCGAGCTGATCGGGTTTGCCAAGGGGATGCGATACGCCCACCCTGATCAGCCGGACTATTCCGGCGAGCTGAACAAGATTTATTTGCTTCGCGAATATCAGCGTTTAGGATTGGGGCGTCGCCTCGTTGGACATGCCGCCCGTCGCTTTCTCGCGCAGGGAATCTCAGCGATGCTTTTGTTCGCGGACGCCGGCAATCCCTCCTGCGGATTCTTCGAAGCTTTGGGCGCAAAAAAGCTGCTCGATGCCGCCGGCAGTTTTCACGGAGGTTACGGCTGGCAAGATTTGCGAGCTCTCGCTTCAAAGTGTCTCATCGACGGCGTTTGACGCGGCTGTCCAACGGCATCACGCGAAGGGGTTCGAGAAAAGAATTTGTGCGGCGCGGTAAAAGTTTTTCCTCCAAACTACTTCCCCGTTTCAAATCAGAAAAATTTCTTGTAAAATGGCGCGAGAAGTTGTATTTTTTGTTGTCTTAATCTACTCATTCAAGAAAGGCGCTAAAAATGTACTTTCAACTGTTTTCCGGCCTGCTAACCGGGGTTCTGATTTTGTCAACTCATGTCGTCCTTTTTGCAGCAATTAGCGATACGCTGCGAGTAGGCGAAAACGCCCCCGGTTTCGTTGCCAATGATCAGGACGGCAACCTCTGGAAGTTTGAGGATCATCTTGGCAAGGGCTATCTGGTCGTTTATTTCTATCCGGCAGCTATGACCGGCGGCTGCACCAAACAAGCCTGCAACTACCGCGACCAGAAAAGCGTTTTCGATGGTATGCAAGTCGAGATCGTCGGCATCAGCGGCGATCCCGTGAGAAATCTCAAGTATTTTCAGGAGGCAAACCAATTGAATTTCACCCTGCTCTCGGATGTCAGTGGTGAAATCGCCGCGAAATTTGGTGTGACAATTGGCAAGGGAGGCGTGATTACGCGCAACATCAATGGCGAGGAAAAAAATCTGGCGCGAATGATTACCGTCTCCCGCTGGACTTTCGTCATCGACCCGCAAGGCAAAGTTGTCTACAAAGACGCCGAGGTTAATGCCGCCGAAGACAGCCAAAAGGTCAGCGATTTTGTGCGCAAACACAGCCAGATCAAAAAATGAGAGGAGACTGATGCCGTCTTCCGACATGCCGCGGACCGGCAGCGAATGGCTGTTTGCTGAAACACAAATAGTCTCCGATTTCGAGGCCGTTCATAAATCCTTTCTCCAGCTCGATGAGCCAGCAAATCTATTACCTCATTCCTGCGAATGTTAGCAGGAGAGCGAACTTTCCAATCCGCACCGCACAACAAAGGAGACTAACAATGAACAATCCGGCAGCCGCCTTCATCGAGGCCGCATGTGTTCCGCTCGACGCCTCGCACGTTTCGGGAACACTTGAGCGCGCCGAGGCTATTTTAGCCGCGCATCCCGAGGTGGCGAGCAGTGACATTCACACCGCGGCGATTCTCGGAAACGATGCCGCCGTGCGCCGTTTTCTTGCGCTCGACGCCGGCAACGCCACGGCGAAGGGCGGCCCGCATGGTTGGGATGCGCTCACTCATCTTTGTTTCTCACGATATCTTCGGCTAGATCGCAGTCGCTCGGATGGTTTCGTGCGGGCGGCAACGACGCTGCTTGACGCCGGCGCCAGCGCAAATACCGGCTGGTTCGAGGCGAATCATCAGCCGCAGCCCGAGTGGGAGCCGGTGCTCTACGGCGCCGCCGGCATCGCTCATCATGCGGAGTTGACTCGCCTGCTGCTCGCGCACGGCGCAGAGCCTAACGACGGAGAGGTTGTCTATCACACGCCGGAAACTTACGACAACGCCGCGCTGAAAATTCTTGTCGAGAGCGGCAAGCTCAACGACGACAGCCTGTCAACCATGCTGCTGCGCAAGGCCGACTGGCACGATTACGACGGCGTCAAGTATCTGCTCGAACACGGCGCTGATCCCAATCGCATAACGCATTGGGGTTTCACGGCATTGCACCAAGCGCTGCGGCGCGACAACGAGGTGAAGATTATCGAAGTGATGCTGGACCACGGCGCCGACCCAACGCTGGCGAATCGCTGGGACGGCAAGTCGGTGGTTTCAATTGCGGCGAGAAGAGGACGGGATGACGTGCTGGCGTTGATCGAGCAGCGCGGCATTGCAATTGCGCTTCACGGTGCCGAGCGGCTGATCGCCGCATGTGCCAGGAACGACGCGGCGGCTGTTCATTCACTCGCAAAGAGTGAACCGCAACTCGTTGAAGAAATCCTCGCGCAGGGCGGCAAGCCGCTCGCGGAGTTTGCCGGCAATGCAAACAGCGACGGCGTTCGACACCTGCTCGACTTCGGCGTGGAGGCCGGGGCGTTGTACGAAGGCGACGGCTATTTCGATATCGCCAAGGACAGCACGGCGCTGCACGTTGCTGCCTGGCGCGCGTGGCCGGCGACGGTGAAACTCCTCATCGCGCGCGGCGCGCCGATCAACACGCCGGATGGCAAAGGACGCACCCCCCTGGCTCTCGCCGTTCGCGCCTGCGTCGACTCGTATTGGACCGAGAGACGCTCGCCCGAGTCGGTTGAAGCGCTGCTCCACGCCGGCGCCTCGGTGAGCGGCGTCGCTTTTCCCTGCGGCTATGCAGAAGTTGACGAGTTGCTCAAAGCTTATCGAAAGTGAGATTCAGCACATGATCCAACCTGAAGCGCTGAAGAAAAACGAACCCCTGATGTGGTCCCCCGGAATCGGCACTGAGGTTTGGGAAATGTTCTGCGCCGCCATCACCGGGGACTTGGAAACCATCAAGCGGCTGGTGGAGAAAGATCCGTCGCTGGTGCGCTGCCATCACGCCTACCGCACGCCGCTGTATTTCGCGGTGCGGGAGAATCAAGTTGCAGTCGCTACATTTCTGTTGGAGCACGGCGCTGATCCGCTCGGCTTGGCGGTCAACGACACTTTCCTCGACATCGCGCGCGACCGTGGGTACGAAGAGATGCAGGGGCTGCTCGAAGCCAAACTCGCCAGTCTTCATGGCGCTTCACCCAAAGGCGAAGGCATCGCCGCGGCGATACGCGAGCGCGATTTGGCGAAAGTTCGAAGCCTGCTCGATGCCGAACCTGAGCTGGTACATGCCGGCGATGAGCGCGGCAACCAGCCAATTCATTGGGCAGTGATGACACGGCAGCTCGACATCATCGACGAGCTGCTGGCGCGCGGCGCGGACATCAATGCGCAGCGGCAAGATGGCGCGCGTCCGATTCAACTCACCAACGGCGATTACCACTATCGCGGCTGGCGCGATGTGCCCAAAGAGGTCACGACTACTCCTGCGGAAGTGCTCGCGCATCTTCGCGCTCGCGGCGCGTATGTCGACATTTGCACGGCCGCGCATACCGGCGATCTGAATCGTGTCAAAGAGTTGCTGGATGAAAACCCCGCGCTGGCCAACGGCGTCTCGGATTATGTCACGTACTACCTCGGTTCCGGCACGCCGTTGAAAAACGCCGCGGCCAAAGGTCATATCGAAATCGTCAAGCTCTTGCTGGAACGCGGCGCTGATCCGAATTTGCCGGAGGAGGGCATCGCCCCGCACGGCCACGCGCTTTATGCGGCGGTCTACAATGGCCATTTCGAAACCGCCAAGCTGCTGCTGGAGCACGGCGCGTATTCGAATCCGGAAGTCGAAAGCTCCGCGGATGCGCTGAGCATTGCCATAAGCAACAAAGACGAGAAGATGATCGAGCTGCTCTGCTCGTATGGCGCGGCCCGAGCCGTGCATCTTTTGGCTTATTACGGCGACGCGCAGACGGCGGCGGCTGTGTTCGCGGCCAATCCGGCGCTGGCCGATGATCCCGAGGCGCTCACCAATGCGGCGGGAGAAGGTCATGAAGCCTTTGTGCGTTTGCTGCTGCGTTATCAGCCTGACCTGCCCAAACGCCTCAACTTTCCTTATTGGTCGGTCGGCGCAAAGACGCGCGAATTGAACGAGCTTTTATTTAAGCACGGCATGAATCCGAGCCAGCCGGATTGGCTGCGCGCGACGCCGCTGCACCACTTCGCCAGAAAGGGCGACGTGGAAAATGCCGCGCTTTTCATCGGCCACGGCGCCGATATGCATGCGCGCGATGAGGACATCGGTTCGACGCCGCTGGCGTGGGCGGCAAAGTTTGGACAGATTCGCATGGTTGAGTTTCTTTTGAAACGCGGCGCAAAGTTGAATCTCCCTGACGATCCACCGTGGGCCACGCCGCTGGCTTGGGCGACTCGGCGCGGGCATCATCAGATTGTGGAACTGCTGAAGCAATTCGAAAAGACCGGAGCATCGTCCAATTTCACTAACTTTTAAGAAGGCGAAAATGTTGAAAAGCAAAACCATTTAGGGCAAGACCATTTAAGCGCAAAGAACAGCACGGAAGAGAAGCCGATTGAGTTCTGATATTTAGCTCCAACTCCATTAGTTACCGCCAAACGAGCACGAGCATCCAGTTCTTGCTTTTAAAAATAAAATTACCTATATTTTTTCAATCGGCCGTTTTTATTTCGCACAGGCTAAATCGAGGGTTTTAGTTGCCAGAGTGGCGAAATTGGCAGACGCGCAAGACTTAGAATCTTGTGCCGAAAGGCTTAAGGGTTCGAGTCCCTTCTCTGGCACGGTAGATGGGCAAAGAGCATAGCGCCAAGCGCAGGTTGTGCGAGCCGTATTGCGTTATGCTCTTTGCGTTTAGCAGTTGGGTTGAACGGTAAAATTTAGATTGTTGGCATTCAAACACAGGAGCGACATTGGACGTCAAAGTTATTCCGGCTGAGAAATGGAAACGTTACATTGAAGTAACCGTTCCGGCCGCAGAGGTTGAATCTGAGGTTAATCAGGCCCTGCGCCATTATCAAAAGCGGGTCCAGATTCAAGGTTTTCGCAAAGGCAAAGCGCCTTTGAATTTTGTCAAGCAAATGTACGGCGAAGCCATCCGCCAGGAAACCATTGAAAAAATGGTTCCCAAAATTCTCACGAAAGTGCGCGATGAAAATAGTTTAAAAACCGTGGGACCGGCGGATGTGGAGGAGATGAAATACGACGAGCAAACCGGCTTGAATTTACGCGCCGAAGTGGAAGTGGCGCCGGAGATCGAGTTGCGACGATATAAAGGCCTGGAGTTCGAGCGGACGATTTACGATATTGACGAGCAAGATGTCAATGATATGCTCGACAACTTGCGCGAGCAGAAGGCGACATTGAAAAAGCTCGAAGACAGCGCCGAAATTAAAGCGGGACACATTGTGACGGTGGACCTGCAGCAGACCGATGTCGCGGGTTTTCCGATCATCAATGAAAGACTGGAGAACCAGCGTTTCGTCGTTGCCGGCGACGATGAGTTTACCAAGCCGTTGCTTGGCGCCAAAACCGGAGAGACGCGGCGGACGAGTTATACACGCGAGCCTAAGGAGCATACGGCGGGCGAACCGCCGCCGCCGATGTTTTATCAGGCGACCATCAAGGAGATTATGGAGAATATTCTCCCGGATCTTGATGATGAGTTCGCGAAAACGTTTGGCAAGCCGCAAACTCTCGATGAATTGAAAGAAGATCTGCGCGGGCATTTAAAGCAGCGGGCGGAACAGCGCAGCCGCGATGATTTGCATCACGAAATCGTTGACGAATTGCTCAAAGTCAATTCGTTCGAGCTGCCGGAAAAGATGGCGGAATCTTATGCCGAAAAGTTCTTCGAAGCCATAAAAGCGCAATTCGCCGGCATGTCCGAAGATAAGCTTAAAGACGACGCGCGCGCGGCCGCGTTCCGCCGGCTGCGCTGGGAATTTTTGCGCGAGCGCATTATCGACGCTGAAAACATCGACGTGAGCGACGAAGAAATGCGAGACTATCTGGTGACGATGGCGCTGGCCTCCAAGGAAGACCCGCAGCGGCTCATCAACCGGACGATGAACGACGCCAACAAGCGCGAAAAGCTTCGTGACGATCTGTTGGAATCCAAAACCTTGCAGTTTCTGGAAGGACAAATGCAGATTCGCGATCGCCACACGCCGTATCATGATCGCGGGCAGCAACGAATCATTACGGTTTGAGCGTTGTTCTTGAATCTTGCAACGAAATAGGCGTTAACACGAAAATCAACAGGACTTTTTTAAAAATCATAGAAAGGAATATTCGACATGGGATTAGTACCGATTGTCGTCGAGCAAACCGGACGCGGCGAGCGTTCGTTTGATATTTATTCGCGCCTGCTGAAAGAGCGCATCATTTTTCTCGGCACCGACGTCAACGAGCACGTGGCCAGCTTGGTGATCGCGCAGTTGCTCTGGCTGGCGGCGGAAGATCCGGAAAAAGACATTCAATTTTACATCAACTCGCCGGGCGGTTACGTCTCGGCCGGCTTGGCGATTTATGACACCATGCAATACGTCCAGCCGGATGTCAGCACGATTTGCATGGGCCAGGCCGCCAGCATGGGCGCCTTGCTGCTGGCAGCCGGCGCCAAAGGCAAGCGCTTTACGCTGCCGCATTCGCGGATCATGATTCACCAGCCGGCCGGCGGTGCGCAAGGCCAGGCCAGCGATATTGAAATTCACGCCCGCGAAATTCTGACTTTGCGCGAGCGGCTGAACCAAATTTTGGCCAAACACACCGGGCAGCCGTTGACGCAAATCGAAAAAGACACCGACCGTAATTTTTTTATGTCGGCTGAAGATGCGGTTAAATACGGCATCGTCGATGAAATTCTGGCCCGCAAGCTGGAACGCAAAAAGGAAACCAAATAACCCCGACGCGGCTTTAAAAAAGCCTCACGGAAAACCGGGGGTTGGCTTTTTGAACTGGAAATCAAGGAATAACCGGAAACGACCATGGCTGACTTCAGTAGACGCGACCGTTTGTTTATCTGCTCGTTTTGCGGCAAGAACTCCAACCAGGTGGATTGCATCGTCACCGGGCCGGAGGTTTTTATTTGCAACGAATGCGTGCGCAACGCCAGCGAGATTATTCGCGAAGACGCGCAGCGCCGGGCGGTGTCGTTTTATGGGCGCATCCCGACGCCGGCGGAAATTAAAAAAGAGCTTGATGATTACGTTATCGGCCAGGAGTTTGCGAAAAAATCGCTGGCGGTGGCGGTGTATAATCATTACAAGCGCATCGAACAGGCCAATGTGATCGACGACGTCGAGCTGGAAAAGAGCAATATTTTGCTCGTCGGTCCGACCGGCACCGGCAAGACATTGATGGCGCAAACGCTGGCGCGCGCGCTGCAAGTTCCGTTTACGATCGCCGACGCCACGACGCTCACCGAGGCCGGTTACGTCGGCGAAGACGTCGAGAATATTCTCGTCCGGCTTTTGCAGTCCGCGGATTATGACGTCGACAAAACGGAAAAAGGCATCGTTTACATCGACGAGATCGACAAGATTTCGCGCAAAGACGGCAACCCCAGCATCACGCGCGACGTTTCCGGCGAAGGCGTGCAGCAGGGGCTGCTGAAATTGCTCGAAGGCACGGTGGCGGCAATTCCGCCCAAGGGCGGCCGCAAGCATCCCGAGCAGAATCTCATCAACGTCAACACCCGCAATATTCTTTTCATCTGCGGCGGCGCGTTTGAAAATTTGTATAAAATCGTCGCCGGCCGCATCGGAAAAAAACAATACGGCTTCGGCGCCGAGCCGGCTAAACACGAGGCGCAGGATATGACGGCTTTGTTGATGCAAACCGAGCCGGATGATTTGCTGCGCTTCGGTTTGATTCCCGAGCTGATCGGCCGCCTGCCGGTGATTGCGCCGCTGGCGGAGCTGAACGAGCAGGCGCTGCTGAAAATTCTCGTCGAGCCGAAGAATGCCTTGACCAAGCAATACAAACGCCTGCTGGCGATGGACGGCGCTTCGCTCGAATTTGATGATGAGGCGCTGCGGGCCATCGTGCAGAAGGCGGTGAAACGGCGCACCGGCGCGCGCGGTTTGCGCGCGGTGATGGAGGAAGTCATGCTCGATCTCATGTATAAAATACCGAATATGCCGGAAATCAAGCACATTCGCATTACCAAAGAAACGATCACCCAAAATCAACCCCCGCTGTTTACCTACGCGGAAATGAAAAAAAGCGCGTAGCGAAAGATCGATATGCACAAATTCATCCGGGACGGCGTCGAGGTGGAGATCAACAGCCGGCTGCCGGTTTTGCCGCTGAAGGAAGTGGTGGTTTTTCCATATATGACCTACCCGCTGCTGGTGGGGCGGGAGGCTTCGCTGCAGGCGGTGCACGAAGCGCTGATGCTGAACCGGGTTATTTTTTTGGCCGTGCAAAAAGACCTCGCCAAGGAGGCGCCGGACAAAGACGATCTGCATCGCATCGGCGTCGTCGCCCGCATTCTGCAGGTGCTCAAGCTTCCCAACGGCGTGGTGAAAGTTCTCGTCGAAGGCCTCATTCGCGGTCGCATCAACCGTTTTATGCCGGCTGACGGCCATTTTGAAGTTCGCGTCGATATTCTGCCTGAAAATGATGAGACCACGCCGGAGGTGAACGCGCTGATGCGCCGCGCCGCCGCGTTGTTCAAAGAATACATCCACATCAATCGCAGCATTCCCAACGAAGTTCTGTTCGCTTTGGAAAATCTCGAGCGCCCGCCGCGGCTCGCGGATTTCATCGCGGCGCATGTCCAGCGCGAGATGAAAACCAAGCAGCATATTCTTGAAATAGAAAAAACCCAGGACCAGCTTCTCTTCATCATTGAGCTGCTCGAAAGCGAAATCGAGATTCTCGAAATCGAGCGCAATCTTGACGATAAAGTTCGCGGCCGCATTCAAAACACGCAGCGCCATTACTGGCTGCAAGAGCAAATGCGCGCCATTCAAGAGGAACTGGGCGAGGAACCGGAGGGCGACGGCGAGACGGCCAAATTGCGCGAGAAAATCAAAGAGGCCGGGATGGCCGCCGACGCCGAAGCGAAGGCGCTGGAGGAATTGGACAAGCTGCGCCAGATTCCCCCGTTTTCGCCGGAAGCGACGGTGATTCGCAATTATCTCGACTGGCTGGTGGCGGTGCCGTGGAAAAACCGCACCGAAGACACCATCGATCTGCCGCAGGCAAAACAGATTTTAGATGAAGATCATTACGGTTTGGAAAAGCCGAAGGAACGCATTCTCGAGCAACTGGCGGTTTTAAAATTGGTGAATCAGATCAAAGGCCCCATTTTGTGTCTGGTCGGCCCGCCGGGCGTCGGCAAAACTTCGCTGGGCAAATCCATCGCGACTGCGATGGGCCGCAGCTTCGTGCGGGTGGCGCTCGGCGGCGTGCGCGACGAAGCCGAGGTTCGCGGCCATCGCCGGACGTACATCGGGGCGCTGCCGGGAAAAATCATCCAATCAATGAAACGCGCCAAAACCGTCAATCCGGTTTTTTTGCTTGATGAAATCGACAAGATGAGCGTCGATTTCCGCGGCGATCCCTCGTCGGCGCTGCTCGAAGTGTTGGATCCCGAACAGAATAAAACGTTCAACGATCATTATCTCGACGTCGATTACGATCTCAGCCAGGTTTTGTTTATCACCACCGCCAATGCGCGCGCGCAAATTCCCGAGCCGCTGCAAGATCGCATGGAGATCATCCATCTTCCCGGTTATCTCGAACACGAAAAGCTCGCAATTGCCAGGGGCTTTCTGATTCCCAAATTATTGAAAGCGCACGGACTCACGGCGGAAAATTTGGTTTTTGAAGACAAGGCGCTGTTGAAAATGATTCGCGAACACACGCGCGAAGCCGGCGTGCGAAATTTGGAGCGCGAGTTGTCCTCGATTTGCCGCAAGGTCGCCAAATCGCTGGTTTCGCGTGAAGCGCCCGCCGCAGCAGCGGAAAATCAACAGCCCGCGGCAACAACCGAGGAGCTGGCGGCGCCGGTTGAGCCAGCCGGCGGCGAGAAAAATTTTGCGCTCGACAAGCGCGTGACGATCACAGCGAAAAATTTGGGCAAATATCTCGGCGCGCCGCAATTTCCGCAGCGGACGCTCGCCGATAAAGTGGCGGTCGGCAGCGCCACCGGCATGGCCTGGACGAATTACGGCGGCGATATTCTCGAGATCGAAGTCAGCCTGATGCCGGGAAAAGGCGAGCTGGTTTTGACCGGCAAGCTCGGCGAGGTGATGAAAGAATCCGCCAAAGCCGCGTTGACTTACGCACGCACCAATGCGGCGCGATTCGGCATCACCGGCCAATTTTGGAAAGATTTGGATATTCACATTCATATTCCCGAAGGCGCGATTCCGAAAGACGGGCCGTCGGCGCTGATTTCCGCGCTGAGCGGCCGGCAGGTTCGGCGCGATATCGCCATGACCGGCGAGATTACGCTGCGCGGCTCGGTGTTGGGCATCGGCGGCCTCAATGAAAAAATCCTCGCGGCGCAGCGGTTCGGCATCCGGCAGGTGATTATCCCGGCTGAGAACGAAAAAGATTTGAAAGAGCTGCCGGCGCCGTTGCGCAAAGGCATGAAGATCGCGGCCGTCAAGCACATCGACGAGGTGTTGGCTATCGTGCTCGCCGAAAAAGCCGAAGCTGAAAAATTGAGCGCTGCCGAATTGCCGGAAACCGCAGCGTTTCAAAAGCCCGCCGCGCCGCCTTTACGCCGCCCCGGCGTCGAGCAGCCGGTGGTGGTGAATTGAACGTCTGTAAGTTTTAAAGACACTCTTGCATTTAACGACAAAAGTTTTTATTTTGCACTGAATTGATCGGAGTGAATTGCCATGACATTGAACATCGAATTACATTCGGATACACTTCAAAGATTTAATGAGCGGGCAAAACTGGTGGGCTTGTCGGCGGATGATTTTGCCAAAAAAGTCGTAGAACTTATTGTCGATACACCCGACGATGAATTTGAAAGCTGGCTCGAAACTTTGGAAATTCTCGCTGACAAAGATTTCGCTATTAAGCTCAAAGAAAGCATAAAACAAGCAGAAGATGGACAGTTGATAGATTGGGAAGAGGCAAAACGGGAGCTTGCAATTACATGAAGTATTCCATCAAGGTGACAGATTTAGCCAAGCAGATGCTGGGGGAAATTTTAGATAAACGTATTCGAGAAGAAATCGCTAAACGAATTGATAAATTGGCTGATGAACCAAACCTGCAGGGAAAACCACTGAAAGGTATGCTGGCAGGTTATCGTAGTATTCGAGCAGTTGGACAAAGGTATAGAATTGTATATAAAGTTCTTGATAATAACTTTGTCGTTTATGTTATTGGCGCCGGCATTCGCAAAGAAGGCGGCAAAGATGACATTTATACGCGATTGCAGAAGCTGCTGAAGCGAGGTTTTGCCACTTGATCATCAAGGACGCAGAATTTGCGCTGAGCGTCGCGCGCGCGGCGCAGTTGCCGCAAGACGGCTTGCCGCAAATCGCCTTCTGCGGCCGCTCGAACGTGGGGAAATCCAGCCTGATCAACTCGCTGCTCAACCGCCGGCATCTCGCCAAAACCAGCAACACGCCGGGAAAAACCCGGCTGCTCAATTTCTTTCGCCTCACGCCGGCCGCCCCGTCAACACCGCCGTTTTATTTCGTCGATTTGCCCGGCTACGGCTACGCCAAAGTCTCTCATGCCGACCGCGAGCAGTGGCGCAAGCTGATTGAAGATTATTTTAAAACCAGCCGGCAGCTTCGCGGCGTCATGGCGTTGATTGACAGCCGCCACGGCCCGCTCGAGAGCGATCTCGACTTGCTCGCCTGGCTCGCGGATTTGCGCCAGCGCGTCGTCGTCGTCGCCACCAAAGCCGACAAACTTTCCAACAAACAGCGCGCCGAGCGCAAACGCGAGATTGTGGCGAGCCTTGGCCATTTGACGATTGCCGGTTTGCTGTTTTATTCTGCAACCACCTCGCTCGGCAAAAAAGAGCTGTGGCAGGCCGTGAATGCGCTGGTCGGGAATGAAGTTGTTGTATAAGCTTCCCCAACTGATAGATGAACCCAACTGTAAAAACCTTATTGCAGTTGGGTTCATCTATCAGTTGGGAACACAAACTTCTACAATTTCCCCGACTTTTACAGCTCAACCGGCCAGTTTTCTTTCCGCGCGGGTTTTTGATCCGCGTGAAATTCAAATTCGCTTTTTCCCGCTTGCTTCTTGCTGTTGCATCTTGTATCTTGGGGTAATTCAAAAACTATCGGAGTTCCCATGCCCGACCTCAAAACCTACGGCCGCCATCCGGTGCAAGAAGCCTTGCAATCCGGCGCGCCGGTGCGAAAAATTTATCTCGCCCACGGCAGCCGCGGCCCGGAGATGATGGAGCTGATTCATCTCGCCGAAGAAAAACGCATTCCCCTGCAAACCGTGCCGCGCCCGGAGCTGGATCGCCTGGCGGAGACCGATAAGCACCAAGGCATTCTCGCCATCATGCCCGGGGTGAATTACGTGCCGTGGGGAAAATTCCTGGACCGCGCGCGCGAAAAGCAAGAGAAACCCGTCTTGCTGCTGCTCGACGGCGTCGAAGACCCGCGCAATCTCGGCGCGATCTTGCGCGTCGCCGACGGCGCCGGCATGCACGGCGTCGTCATCACCAAACGCCGCTGCGCCGAAGTGACTGCTGCCGCCGTCAAAACTTCCGCCGGCGCGGCCTTTCATATTCCCATCGCCCAGGAAACCAATCTCAACGCCGTGATCGAGCAATTGAAACGCGAAAATATTTGGATCGCCGGCTGCGACATGACCGGCGAGAAGCCGATTTTTGAAATGGACGCCCAAATGCCGCTCGCCCTCGTGCTCGGCGGCGAAGGCCTCGGCCTGCATCGTCTCGTGCGCGAGAAATGCGATTTTCTTTTTCACATTCCCATGCGCGGTAAAGTGGAATCATTGAATGTCTCCACCGCCGCGGCGATTGTGTGTTATGAGGTGGTGCGGCAGAGGATGATTTAAAACGTAAAACGTAAGACGTAAATTTTACGAATTACGTTTTACGCCTTAACGCCTTACGTTTGACAAATTCATCACGATAAAGGTGAAAAATGAAGCATTGGGGCTTGTTGATCGTTGTCGTGATTTTGTTGGCCGTTGCCGGGTGCACGGTGAATAACAGGTAAGGAGAAAACCCATGCGTAAATCTCTATCAATCTCTTTTATTTTGTTCGCGATACTTTTGACAAGCTGCGGCGAGCGGCCTTCCGAGCGCCGCGCCAGAAGCTTGGCGGAAAACGAGAGTCGCGAGGCCAAAGGCGGCGAGTTATCCGAAACGCGCCACATTCAATTGACCAACCAAACCTCGCTGCGGCTCGACATTGAGTACAACGGCGGCTATTTGACCATCGAGCGCGACGACACCGGTCTGCTGGCGGACATCCGGTTGGATTTTGACCGCGAAGAGAACCGGCCTTATATCGATTTCGACTCGGAATCCGCATCGCCGACGCTGCGCATTCGCAGCCGGCGCCAGGACGAGCATAGCATTTCCTTCGACAAATTTCGCGACAACGATTGGCGCCTCAAATTAAGCCCGAAAATCCCCATCGACTTTCGCATCGACGGCGGGGCGATTGACGGCAAGTTCGATTTCACCGGCTTGAAGATGGCGGATTTGGATATCAACGTCGGCGCCGGCGAGCTGCGGCTGGATTTTGGCGAGCCGAACGCCGAGCAGCCGGACATTCGCATCAACTCCGGGGCGGCGGCGACCAAAGCCACCGGCCTGTGCAACGCCAATTTTCGCCGTCTCGATTTCAACGGCGGGGTCGGGGCCTCCGATCTTTCTTTTGACGGCGAGTGGAAAAGCGAGGCGCGGGTGGACATGAATTTGGGCGTCGGCAAAAATGAAATTTTTCTGGCGCGGCACGTCGGCGCGAAGGTCCGCCCAGCCGGCTCGTTTCTCTCTCCCATCCGGCTGCGGGGCTTTGCCAAGCGCGGCGGGCTACATTATTCCGAAAATTACGATCAAGCCGCCGGCCATCTCGATTTCGACATCAAAATGGGCGTCGGGCATACGGAAATCGATTGGATTGAATGAGAAAATGAGGGGTAAACGCTTGGCCCGCTTTGAAAATTTAGCCGATTTTGGCCGAAAAAGAACTTGACTAAGAGCCAGATTTTTCATAAATTTAAAACTTGGATTTTTGTCTAAACATTTAAGGAGAAATAAGCTTTGCGTACCTACATTCCGAAAGAGAACGAAATTGAGCGGAAGTGGTATGTGGTGGATGCCAGCGGGCTGGTGCTTGGGCGATTGGCGACCAAAATCGCGACCGTGCTGCGCGGCAAAAACAAGCCACAATTCACGCCGCACCTCGACGTCGGCGATTTCGTCGTCGTCGTCAACGCGGAGAAAGTTCGCGTGAGCGGCAAAAAAGCCGACATCAAAACCTATTCGCATTACACCGGCTATCCCGGCGGGTTGAAGCAGCAGGTGTTCTCAGACGTGCAGCGCCGCCATCCGGAGCGAATTATCGAATACGCCGTTTGGGGTATGTTGCCGCACTCGCGCCTGGGCAAGCAGCAATTCAAGAAGCTCAAGGTCTATCGCGGCGCGGCGCATCCGCATCAGGCGCAGAAGCCGGAAAATTTGAATTAAAATGATTTTAAAAAGCAAGACAAGATGATTTAGTGACAAGATAATTAAAACGATTTGTCACCCAATTATTTTGTCTTTACCAAAAAGATTGCATCAGAGGAGTAGTAATGAGAGTCGCTTCGTTTGACGCGGTCGGGCGCCGCAAGCTGTCAACCGCCCGAGTGCGCTTGCTGCCGGGAGAAGGCAAAGTCATCGTGAACAAGCAGCCGCTGCTGGATTATTTCAAACGCGAAACGTTGAAAATGATCATCGAGCAGCCGCTGCAACTCACCGAGACGCTGGGCAAATACGACATTTACGCCAACGTCATCGGCGGCGGTTTGACCGGGCAGGCGGGCGCCGTGCGTCTGGGCATCGCGCGCGCGCTGCTGAAAGTGAATGACGAATTTCGCAAAAAACTGAAAGTCGCCGGCTTTTTGACCCGCGATCCGCGCATGAAAGAGCGCAAGAAATACGGCCAAAAAGGCGCGCGCAAGAGATTCCAATTTTCGAAACGGTAATCTGGTTGCTGGTTGCTGGTTGCTGGTTGCTGGTTGCTCGTCGCTGGTCGCTCGTTGCTGGTGAAAAGAAAATCTCAAAATACCAGCTACCAGAAACCAGCTACCAGCTACCAGCTACCAGACATCCCACACATCGGGCTGCGGCGTCGGGGTTTCCGCAATGGCGGAACACACGCCGGTTGGGCAGATGAGCTGCCCGCAGCCGGATGGCGGAGTCCCGCTTTAATAAAATTTTGAAAACGGGACATGAACCCCCAAAACAGGAGAAGTTGTTTTCATGATCAACGTCAGTTTGCAAAATCTGTTGGAGGCCGGCACCCATTTCGGCCACCTGACGCGCCGTTGGAATCCGAAGATGAAGCGATACATCTTCATGGAGCGCAACGGCATTCACATCATCGATCTGAAGAAATCGCTGGAGTGTTTGCAGGTCGCTTACAATGCGTTGGCGGAAGCCGTCCGTTCCGGCGACAAAGTTCTTTTTGTCGGCACGAAAAAACAAGCCAAGGATATCATCAAAGCCGAGGCCGAGCGCTGCCACATGTATTTCGTCAACGACCGCTGGCTGGGCGGCATGCTGACGAATTTTAGCACGATCAAGAAAAGCATCAAGCGGCTCAAGAATATTGAAAAAATGAGCGCCGACGGCACCTACGACAAAATCACCAAAAAAGAAATTTTGTCCCTGGAGCGCGAACGCGACAAACTCGAAAAAACCCTCGGCGGCATTCGCGATATGAACCGTTTGCCCGGGGTGATGTTCATTGTTGACACCATTAAAGAATCCATCGCCGTGGCGGAAGCGTCCCGCCTGGGCATTAAAATTTTTGCCATCGCCGACACCAATTCCGATCCCGACGTTGTCGATTATCCGATTCCCGGCAACGATGACGCGTTTCGCAGCGTCACGGTGATCACGCGCGCGATGTCGGATGCGGTGCTGGAAGGCTTGAGCGGCGTGCAGCCCGGCGCGGAGGCCAAGGTAGCGGATGAAGAAGAGCCGCCGCCGGCCGGCTATTCCGAACAAGATTTTGAAGAAGAAAAGAAAGCGTAATGGAGATTGAATCGAATGTCTGCAAATATATCTGCTGAAGCCGTAAAAAATTTGCGCGAGCGCACCGGCGCCGCCATGATGGATTGCAAAAAAGCCCTGCTTGAAACCGGCGGCGATATGGATAAGGCGGTCGAGTGGTTGCGCAAAAAAGGCATTTCCAGCGCTGAGAAAAAACTTGGCCGCACCACCAACGAAGGCTTGATCGAAGCTTACATTCACCCCGGCAGCCGCTTGGGCGTGTTGATCGAAGTGAATTGCGAAACCGACTTTGTGGCAAAGACGCCGGATTTCCGCGCGCTGGTAAAGGATTTGGCCATGCAAATTGCGGCGACCAATCCGCGCACCGTGAGCCGCGAGGAGTTGCCGGCGGAGCAAATCGAAAAAGAATTGGAGATTTACCGCACGCAAGCCCGCAACGAGAAGAAGCCGGAAAACATGGTCGACCGCATCGCACAAGGCAAGCTCGAAAAATTTTATCAGGAAGCGGCTTTGCTCGAGCAGAGTTTTATCAAGGACCAAAATCGCACGGTGAAGCAGGTCATCACCGACGTCATCGCCAAGCTCGGCGAAAATATCAGTGTTAAACGTTTCGTTCGTTTTCAACTCGGCGCTTAATGCAGCGGCGGGGTCGATTTGACAACTTGGCACGGCTTCACCCGTACAGCGCCCGTCAATCAATTGAAGGACGCAAATGGCTTATCAATTGGCGAGTTCCATGCCCGTGACGCCCAAAAAGCAATCGAAGGAAGCGCCGGCCTTTAAACGGGTGTTGCTTAAATTGAGTGGTGAAGCGCTGATGGGCCAGCAAGGCCTCGGCATCGATCCCAACGTGGTCGATCAAATCGCGCTGGAAGTCAAATCCGTCACCGATTTGGGCGTGCAAGTCGGCATCGTGATCGGCGGCGGCAATATTTTTCGCGGGCTATCGGCGAGCGCGCGCGGCATGGATCGCGTGCAAGCCGATTACATGGGCATGCTGGCCACGGTGATCAATGGCATGGCGCTGCAAGATTATCTGGAACGCCATAAGGTTTTTACCCGACTGCAAACCGCGATTCACATGGAAGAAATTGCCGAGCCGTTCATCCGCCGCCGCGCCATCCGCCATCTCGAAAAGGGCCGGGTGGTCATTTTTGCCGCCGGCACCGGCAATCCTTATTTTACCACCGACACCGCCGCCACGCTCCGCGCCATCGAAATCGAAGCTGACGCCATCCTCAAAGGCACCAAGGTCGATGGCGTGTACGACGCCGACCCCAAAACCAACCCCGATGCGAAAAAATTCGATACTGTGACCTACCTCGAAGTTGTCAAGCGCGGCCTCAAAGTCATGGACACGACCGCGGTCACGCTGAGCATGGACAACAAACTCCCAATTATTGTGTTTAATCTGACCGAGCCTGGAAACATCAAACGCGTGATTCTGGGCGAAAAGATTGGAACTAAAGTGATTGGTGACTAACATGGCCCACCCTATTCTCAAAGACGCAGAAAACCGCATGAAAAAAGCCGTTGACAGCAACCGCGACGAATTGGCAAAAATTCGCACCGGCAAAGCTTCTCCGGCCCTGCTCGACAGCGTGCGGGTGAATTACTACGGCTCTCCGGTGCCGTTGAAACAAATTTCGAACATCAACACGCCGGAGCCGCGATTGATCACCGTGCAGCCGTGGGAGAAAAATCTCATCGGCGAGATCGAAAAAGCGATTTTGAAAGCCGATCTCGGTTTTAATCCGCAAAACGACGGCACGACGATTCGCATTCCGATTCCGCAGCTCACTGAAGAGCGCCGGCAGGAGTTTGTCAAAATCTGCCGCAAGCTGGCGGAAGACGGCCGCGTGGCGGTGCGCAATGTCCGCCGCGACGCGCTGGAGCATTTGAAAAAAGCCAAAAAAGACGGCGAAATTCCGGAAGATGAGGAGAAAGCTTACGAGAAGGAATTGCAAAAGCTCACCGATAAACAAACCGGCCAGATCGATGAGATTTTGAAACACAAAGAAACCGAAATCATGCAAACCTGAGTTTAACCGCGATTGGGATCTCTTTGCTTGAGGAGGAGGGAGGACGGGCCTGTTCCGAGGTTTTGGAACAGGCTTTTTATTTCGGCCTCCATTTTTTGAAAATAGGCAAATTTTCTTGCATTTTGGCAATCAGACTCTTACATTGCTTTAGAAAAAGATATTATAAAAGGAGTAGAAATAATGAAAACCGCCTTGCCACCATCTTCAACCAAAAGGAAACCTCGAATTCGTTTGTCCGGCCCCACGCCATCTACAACAAAGAAAGATCAGAAGCCTGTTGCCTTGCTGGAACTCGAGCAATTGGCCTGGAAAATTGATTTTATCGTTCAAAATATCAAATATCCGGAAGCGTTTGTAAAAGACCTGGTCAAGAGCTTTCGTGCGATGGCGAGCAACGGCAGCATTCAACCCTTGCTTGATTGCTTGAGGTCGTGGGAAGCAACGGCCGAACTGGATGCTTCACCGCCAACACGAAAGCGAATTCTGAAAGCTTATTCCGATCTCAGGAGCGGCAAAATCAAGACAACGCGTTCCCGCAAAAAATTTTTGGAGAAGGTGAATGCCGATTGATACGACGCCTGAGAGTGAATGGAGAGTCGAGTACCCGACAAGCGGCGGGTTTATAAAGTTTTTCAAAAAGAATAAAGACAAACAGAAATGGCTCAAAGAATTCGAATCGGACGTTACAACCAATCCTCGCCGGCATTTCAATCCCAACAAGATCGTCGAAATCAAGCGCGAAGACCTTTACCCACCTGATACATATCGCTGGAGCAAAAAGAATTTATTGCGAATTGTCTATGTTGTTGATGGCGATTCCATGATAATCTATCCCCTCGACGCTGATTCTCCCGGACACATTCGGTATAAGAAACGATGAGAAGCGTGGGGCAGGTTTTATTTTTTAAAAATCAAATTACCAACTTATTCCTGCTATTACACCTAAATTTCCTTCACGCTGGTTTAGCCCCTGCACCGCTGCTATTTCCAAAACGAATTTTGTAAATTTCCACGCGAGTACCAACCGCGCGGCGCTGCGATCTTCCGTGCCCAGCGGGATTTGATCGCGCGGCGAGGTGAAGCCGTTGATCTCGCCGGCGAATTGAATTTTTTTATTTAAGTTCCACATCAAGCCGAGTCCGTAAACCAACGCATCGTTTTGATCGTTGATTTGCCGCGGCGCGGTCAAAATCACCAGGCCGATATCCGAAAAAGCCGTCAAAGAACGAAAATTTTTTGTCGCCAAAATCGCCATCGTAATATCCGTCGTGTTGGCGCCGATGCCGCGATCTTGATTGGTATTGGGCAATTTGGTTTCGACACGAAAGCCGAGCGCCGGGCGGTTTGATTTTTCCGATAAAAGTCGCGCTATCGTTGCAATGCTGAAATCGCCGGCATCGCTGGCGATGGTTTTGCCGTTGGACTTTAAAACCTGCTTGACGGCGCCGCGAATTTGGATCATAACATTTTCGGCGAGTCCAAAATCACAACGCAGCGTG
>Ga0187892_10005060_pt1 | contig 21195 bp, 19 predicted proteins | sample MA1701073metaG_FD_139345 | JGI IMG/M metagenome (GOLD analysis project Ga0187892, IMG submission 139345) | Bio-ooze microbial communities from a basaltic lava cave in the Kipuka Kanohina Cave System on the Island of Hawaii, USA - MA170107-3 metaG ... | reverse complement strand
GCTAAAGAGACGCAACTTCTTCGGAGTGGTGGCTTGCAAAAACTCCGTCCTGTTCACAGGGTTGTCAAAGCACAACGCTGAGCTAAAATTGTCGACCGCCGTCAGCGTTAGATCGCGGCAGGGATATTCGAAATGTTCATTTCCTCGGCGCCGCCGAACGAATTAAGGATTGTTGTCGCGCGAGTGAAACGAGCCGCGACGAAATCCATGGTTGAACTAAAGCCGCCGGAGAGAAGAGAGGGCGCTTGGAAATTGAAGGCGAGTTTTGGGGTTAGCGGCGGTTAACGGTTGAGAACTGAGAGCAGGTTTTACAGGGATGGGTTAGTAACGAGAGCGGAAGAAGGATTGTTTTTAGCGGCCAGCGAAGTTTCAACTCCTTACAAAGACTAACAGTAGACAGAGTAGTGACGAGCGACGGCATCAAGAGCGCGGGCGCGGGCGGAGGAGTATAAGTGTGAGTGAGCAATGAGATGGTCATGGTCATGGCGGGACCATTCGTTGGCGGGGCAAGATGGCGAGGTGTCGCAGTTGGCCCAGGTGACAAAAGGGACAGCGCGGAGTGTCAGCCAGTGGCGACGGCAATGATTCCGGCGGTGGTGAGTTGGCAGTCATGACAGGAACAGCAGTAGTTGCTGTTAGCAATGTCCGTGCTTGGGTGAGTTGAGCCCGCGTGGCGGGACTGAACAGCCCGTAGTAACGGACCTTGGCACAGCCGCGCGGCAGCGTGTGCAGCAGGAAGCGGCGGATAAACTCTTCTGCGGGGAGAGTGATACGGTGCAGTTGCTGGCTTTGATTGTCACGATAGCGAAAAGTGACCTGCCCATTTTCAAAGCGCTCCAGGCGAGAGTTGCTAATCGCCACGCGAAAGACATAGCGGGCGAGATAGTTGAGCACTTGCTGGCCTGACCCGGCGGCTTTGCAATGGACCACCCACTTGCGGCGCCACACAGAGCGCGGCACCGGTGGCAGCAGTCCGGTGCGCTTGAGTCCGGCACAGAATTTGGCGCGAAAGATTTTAGCGAGGGCGGCTTCGGGCAATAAGAAGTTGGCGTGTCGGGTGCCAAGCCACTGTCGCCCATCGAGTGAGAGTCCGCCAGCAGTTACAAGCATGTGCACGTGCGGGTGATAACGCAGCTCTCTGGTCCAGGTGTGTAGCACGGCGAGAGCCCCGAGGCGGGCGCCGAGATACCGCGGGTCTAAAGCGAGTTTTTGCAGTGCCGCAGCGGCCGCACGCATGAGCAGGCCATAGACTTTCTTCTGGTGCGCGAAGGTCACTGCGCGTAACTCTCGGGGCACGGTAAAGGTGAGCAAAAAGTAGGAGCCGGGCAACAAGCGTGTTTCTTGTTGCGCCAGCCAGCGCTTAGTCTGATCGCCATGACACTTGGGACAGTGACGATTGCGGCAGGAATGATAGGCATAGACCTGCCCGCCGCAGTGGTCACACTGTTTCAGATGGCCGCCAAAGTAGGCCGTACGGCAAGCTTCGATATCCTGCATCGCCCGAGCCTGACTGGGCAACAGTCGTTGCTGAGCGCGATAGGCCGCACCATGGCGGCGGAAGATCTCCGCCACTTCCAACATGCCAGACCTCGGCGAAGACTCAGAGGTCTTGCATCAGGTGATTGAGCGGGTCAGTCAGCGTGGCCCGCACCTCGCGCGTCAGATGCGTGTAGAGGAAATGTGCTGCAGCACATTTCCGCTATTATGTGCAGCAGAGCGTTATGTAGAGTCGCTTCAGTAAATCCTTTCCACTCAGGTCATTCCTCTTGGATCACAGCACATAAGATTTCATGATGCACCTGCTCGGCGGCCATGGAGGCCGCCGTTTTTCAGAGGAGATCAATCATGGAACAAACCCATTGTGCAACTTCGCGAAACTTACCGCTGGGGCAGCTTGTGGTTGAGGCGCTGAGCGAGATTGAGCGGTTAGGCTACAGCCGGAGATCACGGAATCGGTATCGAGCAATTTGGAATCACCTCATCGACTTTTCCCACCGAAAGGAACTGGGAGATGAGTTTTCCGCGGATGTGGCGGCGCGGTTTCTGGAGGAGTATCGCGGCAGGGACGAGCAAGTTGATAAGCCAGGCGAGGGCTGGCGACGGCATATGGTGTTCGGCATAGAGGTACTTGCCGATTTCGTCAAGAACGGCCGCATTGAACGAGCATTCACGGAGGTGCAGGCGATCCACCTTGTTCCGTCCATGCAGAAGATACTTTGTGACTACGAACAGTATTGTAAGGATCGACTTCACCTCAAACCGTGGACCCTTCATCGGCGTAACACTGATCTCACGATCTTTTTAGATTTTCTCCATTCAAGGAAAGCGCGGACTCTGGATCAAATTCAGGCGCGGGATCTGTCCGAGTTTGTGTCTTGTCGGGATCATTTGCAGCCGAAGACGGTCGCGCGAATCGTTTCGGATGTGCGTTCTTTTCTCCAGTTTCTGACCATGCGTGGGATTCTGCCGAAGGATCTCAGTGGGGAGCTGCCGAAAATCCGTGTTCCCAAGGATGCAACTATCCCGTCGGTTTGGGATCACGAACTAGTCGTCAGACTTCTCGGGGCCGTCGATCGCAGTTCGGCGAAAGGTAAACGAGATTACGCCATTCTCTTATTGGCATGCCGATTGGGATTGCGTGCTGGAGATATTCGCACACTGAAACTGGAAAACCTTCATTGGATCGATTCGACACTAGAAATCACACAAGCGAAAACCGACACTCCGTTGAGTCTGCCTCTCACCAACGAGGTCGGTGAGGCCTTGATTGACTACTTGAAGTCGGCTCGTCCCCAAACGACCCACCGAGAGGTATTCCTCAAAGTGAGCCCGCCGTTTGATCCTTTCAGGGAAAACACCAATCTGCACCACATTGTCACGTATTGGCGGCGGCTGGCAGGGATCACTTTTCGGACGCCACAAAAGCGGGGCATCCATTCGCTCCGCCACACTCTAGCGACTCGGCTTCTGGAGCAGGGTACGCCCTTTACAACCATTGCTGAGATCCTGGGGCATACCAGTTTGGAATCGACACGGATCTACGCGAAGGCGGATGTGGAAGCCTTGCGGAGTGTGGCGTTGGATCCGGAGGAGGTGAATCATGCCGAATGATCCATCCCACGCTGGGTTCCAAAGCGCTCTATCTGCCTTCATGGAAAAATTTCTTCGGGAAAAGCACGCCTGTGGGTACGCATATCATGAGCCGGCTCGAATCTTGCGCCGTCTCGACGACTTTTTGGTGCAGGAAGGATTGACGACCTATGAGTTACCTCGCTCCATCGTCAGGAAGTGGTTGGCAAAGAGAGCTCAGGAAAGTGCCAGAACTCAACAGCAACGGCTCACCCTCGTTCGCCACTTCTCCAGGTTTTTGTTGCGGCTTGGCTATTCGGCGTATGTGCCCGATTCCACATTAGCTGCTCGCAACCCATCGACTTTTGTGCCACGAATGCTGACCGACGAAGAGCTGCGACAGTTCTTTCAGGCAGTGGATGCGCTCGAATCTACGGCGCGTTCACCTCTGCGGCATCTCATCATGCCGGAAGTTTTCCGGCTCCTGTATGGCTGCGGGTTTCGTGTCAGGGAGGTTCTGAAGCTGCGCGTTCGAGACGTAGACCTTAATCAAGGCCTCATTACTGTTCACCAAGGAAAGTTTCGCAAAGATCGTTTGGTTCCGCCCGCCTTGCCGCTCGTGAACCGCTTGCGAAACTACGCTGCCCATTTTGAAAATCGCCCACCCGATGCGATCTTCTTCCCGGCACCTGGTGGAGGGCCCTTCAGCTTACGCACCGTCTACACGCTGTTTCGTCAACTGCTGCTGCAGTGTGGAATTCCTCACGCGGGACGAGGCAAGGGACCCAGGATTCACGACTATCGACACCTATTTGCCTGCCAAACCTTACGACGTTGGTATCGAGACGGGGAGGATCTGGATGCCAAACTTCCGCTTCTGGCCACCTACCTCGGGCATCAGCATCTTTCCGGAACTCAGCGTTACCTTCATCTCACTGCCGAACTTTTTCCCGAGATTACGGCCCGAGTGGGCGCGGCTTTTGAGGACGTCATTCCACGGAGGATCGAACCATGAAACCCACCGATTTCTCCATTCACGTGACAAGCTTCTTGACGCATTATCTGGCCGCGCAGCGGAATGTTAGCCCGAATACCATCAAGGCCTACCGCGACGTGTTTACTCTGCTTCTGCGATTCTGCCGCGACGTGCGGGGAATCCCTCCGGAAAGGCTGTGTCTCGAACAGATCGATGTTTCGTTGCTGGAGGCATTCCTGGATTACTTGGAGAGAGAAAGAAAGTCTTCGTCTCGCACACGAAATCATCGACTTGCGGCCTTGCACGGATTCTTCCGATATGTTCAGGCTGAAGAACCGGAACGTATGCTTCAGTGTCAAAGAATCCTCGCGATTCCACTGCGGAAACACGCTCGCCCCAGGGTTGCCTACCTTTCGAAAGAAGAGTTGGCTGAGATCTTCTTGGCGCAACCGGACCTCCGCACCGCAGCTGGGCGAAGAGATGCAGTTTTGCTGAGTATCCTTTACGACACTGGAGCGCGCGTTCAGGAGTTGATCGATCTTTCAGTCGGAGACGTGCAATTGGATCCACCCGCGCAGTTGCGCCTTCTGGGAAAGGGACGCAAAATGCGCGCTGTACCTTTGATGGAAAACACGGTTCAGCTTCTGCGTGACCACATCAAAGAAAACCACCTTGATCGTCCCGAACAGTTCGACAAGCCTCTTTTCCATAACGCGCGCAATCAACCACTGTCTCGTTCGGGAATCCGCTACGTCCTTCAAAAATACCTTGTCCGAGCGCGCAGTAAACGTCCGAGTCTGAACCGAACAGTGAGTCCACACACGCTTCGACACACAAAAGGAATGCACCTGTTGCAGAGTGGAATCTCGCTCGACATGATCCGAGACTTCCTCGGCCACGTGGATGTTAAAACGACTCAGATCTACGCGAGGGCAGATCTCGAAATGAAACGAAAAGCGCTTGAGAAACTAACCGGGCCTTCCCCTGTCCCAGCGATTCCAGCCTGGCAGCAGAGCAAGGACCTTCTTGACTGGCTCCGTTCGTTGTAACCTTTAAGAGGACACGCGCGCATGCCGATCGTGACCCGCGCTCCGCCAACTGCCGCCAGATATTATGTTGAGTCAAACCACTCCGCATTGCCGAGTGATCACCAACTTAAACCGCCTCACTGCACATATCTACTGTCTGCACATAATAGAGGAAATGTGCTGCAGCACATTTCCTCTATCTGCGCATCGCCACCAGCAAGGTGTGCTCCACTTCCAGTCCGCTCGACTTACTCCCTCGTCCCTGAGTAGCGGCCGTGGAGCGCCCGAAGTTGGAGGTGGCGGATGTCTTCCGCCGCTATGGCGCAGTCTATCGTCAAGAGCATGACGCTTCGTTGTCGCTGGGCCAGCGGCGCGTCATGACTGATATCGAAGTGTGCCGCACCGCCGTCCTGGGCGGCCATGTCGAACAGTGTGAGGCCTGTGGCCACCGGCGCATCTTCTACAACAGCTGTCGCAATCGTCACTGCCCTAAATGCCAATCGTTAGCTCGTGCTGAGTGGATCGAGGACCGTCAAGCTGAGATTCTCGAAACTCAGTATTTTCACGTTGTCTTCACCGTACCGGAAGAGATTGCCGCCATCGCTTATCAGAACAAGAGGGTGGTCTATGGCATCCTCTTCCAGGCCACGGCGGAGACCTTGCGTACCATCGCTGCCGATCCTAAACATCTGGGCGCCGAGCTCGGCTTCTTCGCCGTGCTGCACACCTGGGGTCAAACCCTGACGCATCATCCTCATCTCCATTGCGTCATAGCTGGTGGCGGTCTCTCGCCAGATAGCCGCCGCTGGATTCCTTGCCACAACGGTTTCTTCTTACATGTCCGCGTCCTCTCCCGTCTTTTCCGCCGCTTGTTCCTGGAGCACTTACGAGCAGCCTTTAATCGTGGCCAGCTGCAATTCTTTTCCGCGCTTCAGGAGTTACAACAAGAGCACGCTTTTGCTCGTTATCTAGCTCCTTTGGGCAAGGTCGAATGGGTGGTCTATGCCAAGCCTCCCTTCGCCGGTCCTCAGCAGGTGCTCGACTACGTGGGCCGCTACACCCACCGAGTCGCCATCTCCAATAATCGTCTACTCAACATCGATAACGGCCACGTGAGCTTCCGTTGGAAGGACTATCGAGAGAACAATCAGCAGAAAACCATGAACCTCTCGGCCCTCGAGTTCGTGCGCCGATTCCTGCTTCATGTGTTGCCTAACGGTTTTCAGCGCATTCGCTACTACGGTTTCCTCAGCAATCGCTATCGCCAACAGAAGCTGGCCCAATGCCGGCAATTACTGGGCATGGCTTCAGCAGATGATCCACCTTGCGAATCGCAGCCAGCCCGTGACTATCGAGATCGCTACGAGGAACTCACTGGTTCCTCGCTGCGAGAATGCCTCGCCTGTCACCAAGGTCGGATGGTCCTCCTCGAAACTCTGCTTAGCAACTTCCAACTCCCCGCCATCACTGACACCTCATGAGATCATCTACACCCATCATCAAGTCGATTCGGCAGCGCGCTTACCAGGTTCAAGCACAGGGAGAAGTGTGGCCGTTTCGCCAACAGACAGACTCCGTAATCTCCGCGCATTCGTTCATCGCCACCTCCTCAATACCTAAATTCCACCGGAGCGATGATGATTGGCTTATCGGGTCCACGAACCGCACTGCCCCTTCGCCTCTCAGCAGCCGCTGTGGCTCATGCAATCCCCATAGCGTCACCTCGCGCTTTAATCCAATTCATTTTTAGTCCACCGGCGCGGCAATCGGACGCACTCGGTTCTCCTCTAGCTATTGCTGCCGCGCCGCCGGGCTAAAAATGCTCTGCATTATGTACAGCACTAGATTACGCAAAGTGCTTCGCGAGACGTCACAGGATTCGTAGGAAAACCCACCTTTCTCTCACAAGGTCCTGCACATAACAATGGACGCTCATCCGCCTTTCACGGCGGGAAAGGAGCGTCTATGTACGAACACATCATCAAAAGCCTGCGCGTCCACCAAGAAATCGAGGCGGCCGGATTCAAGCCGGTCCTCGAAGAATTGGTGGCCAAGCTTCATTCCTTTGGGTATGCGGAGTGGACCGTTTCCCTGTACGAACAAGGCGCGGTTCACTTTGCATTCTGGCTAGCCAGACAGCAACACATCGGACCATCCGAAATTAATGAAGGCCACATCAAGAGTTTTCTGTCACGACATCTCGCTAGATGCCACTGTCCAGTTGAGGGTGTTCGAGGGTATCACACTGTTCGGGCAGCGTTAGTTCACTTTGAGGAGTTTCTCAGGGGTGCGGGCCACCTGTTTTCGCGTCAGGCGCTTGATCTTATTGACATCGAGGTTCAGCGCTTCGACAGTTACCTTCGCCTGACTTCTGGACTGCAAGAAGCCACCCGCGCATATCGGAGACGATACGTACGCGACTTCCTTCAAGAGTTCTTCGGTGATGAAGCTGTGGATCCTTCGCGGCTGACCCCGAAGGATGTGGTTTGGTACATCTCCAAACGCGCTTGTCGCCTGAAGCCGACAAGTTCCAATGTTCTCGCCTCGTCTCTTCGCAGCTACTTCCGCTTTCTTCGTCTTCACGGCCAATGCGAAGAGGCCCTCACCCTTGCTGTGCCGGTTTCTGCAAGTCGACCGCTGGCATCTCTGCCGAGACTCCTGACGGATGAGGAAGTCGGGCGCCTGCTTGCCGTTTTCAATCGTAGGACCGTCGCGGGCCGTCGCGACTATGCCATCACACGATGTTTGCTCGATCTGGGACTCCGCGCTGAGGAGGTCTCACGACTTCGCCTCGATGATATTGACTGGCGTAACGGTAGACTGCGAATTGTCGGCACAAAGAGCCGCAGAGATGACGAACTGCCTCTAACGGCCGCAATCGGCGAATCGATCGCAGCGTACCTGCTCCGAGGACGTCCTCAGACATCCGTGCGACAGGTATTTGTTCTACTCCGGGCTCCTGTAGGGCAACCGATTACGCGCCGTACAGTGTGCGACCTGATTGTCAGAGCGGCCGCGCGCGCCGGAATGGAGTCAACGGTCACTGGCACTCGGATTCTGCGACATACCGCCGCCACTCGGATGCTCCGTCATGGTGCGTCTATCAAAGAAGTGGCCGACGTACTACGTTACCGTTCCCTGGATACGACCGCAATCTACGCTAAGGTCGACCTGCCACGTCTCGCCGCTGTCGCTATCCCATGGCCAAAGGAGGGCGACCTATGAGCATTACAAAACGCATGACCCAGCATGTTAAGGAGTATCTTGCCTTGCGACGTGCCTTTGGGTTTCAGCTTAGTATAGCTGGCCATCAGCTTCAGGGATTCGCACGCTTTGCCGATCGCGTCGCCCTTGGTAAGCCCCTCACGATCGACTTGGCTCTTAGCTGGGCACAGTCATCATCGACTGGAAAGCAGAGCACCGCTGCACGACGACTGCTGATTCTGCGGCCGTTTGCTCGGTATCTCCGGATGCATGAGCCCCTTACGGAGATTCCTCCAAACCGAATACTTGGACCCGCTCAACATCGGTACATCCCATATATCTACTCCAACCAGGAGATCCGCGCGATGCTTGATGCAGCCACGAGCCTCAGGCCACCTGGAGGCCTGCGTGCTCGGTCTTTCCAAACCTATATCGGTTTGCTGTCCTGCACCGGCATGCGTCCTCCCGAACCCTTGCGGCTGACCCGAGTTGACGTGGACTTCCAGTCGCAAACCATCACGGTGCGCCAGACCAAGTTTTCGAAGTCCCGAATAGTAGTACTTCATCCGACGGCCACCGAAGCCCTCCAAGAATACGCGCAATTTCGCGACTGCTATTTGCCGTATCCGCAATCTCCAGCTTTCTTCTTGTCCGATGACGGAAGTGCGTTCTCTCATAAGAAGGCGATCTGGGCCTTTAGTAATTTGCGCCGTCAACTGGGCTGGCTGGGACAGCCCGGCCGCCGGCCTCCTCGCTTGTATGATCTGAGGCATACCTTTGTCTGCCGCCGTCTTCTTGCATGGCACCAAGAACGCGTGGACGTTCATGTCGCCTTGCCTTCGCTGTCGACTTATCTGGGACACGTCAAGCTTTCAGATACCTACTGGTACGTGACCGGAATCCCTGAGCTGATGAACACGGTCAGCGAGCGTTTCGAGCGCTTTATTTGTGGCGAAGAGGGCAAAAATGACCTCAACTAAATCAAAGATGTGCAAAATAGATTTCCCCTCGCTTTTGGAACGATACTTCTGCGAATACTTGCTCAAGCAACGAAATGCTAGTCCCGAGACGGTATCCAGCTACCGAGATACGTTTCGGTTGTTCTTGCGATTCAGCAACCAACGCTTCGGAAAGGCACCCGCCTCGATGTCACTCTCTGACCTCGATGCCCCACAGGTCCTCGCGTTTCTCGATGCGCTTGAGAGTCAAAGACACAGTTCTGTTCGAAGTCGCAATGCGCGGCTAGCCGCTATTCGTTCGTTTCTCCGATACGCGGCATTGCAGGATCCGACAGCGCTAGCTTCAATCACCCGCGCCCTCGCTATTCCTGTCAAGCGCTTCGACAGAGGGCTGGTGTCATATCTTTCGCGTGAAGAAGTCACCGCGCTCCTTAATGCTCCCAACCGCACTAGCTGGAGTGGTCATCGCGATGCAGTTATGCTCGCGACGATGTACAACTCCGGCGCGCGGGTGTCCGAGATCATCAGTCTGAACGTCGAGGATTTACAGGTCGGCCCAACGGCCACCTTGCGCATTCGTGGGAAGGGACGCAAGGAACGTGTGATTCCTCTCTGGAAGACTACGAGGTATCAACTAGTAGATTGGCTTCGCCGGATTAACACGACGGTCGGGTGCCCACTGTTCCCGAGCCGTCACGGCCAGCGACTGACCAGAACTGGCGTGCGCTCCCGTCTTGACGCGGCCTTAGCCATCGCCCGCCAGACATGTATAAGCCTTCAAGACCGCCGAGTGTCACCGCACGTAATTCGACACTCAACGGCAATGCACCTTCTTCAGGCTGGAGTCGACATCACCGTGATCGCGCTCTGGCTGGGCCATGAGAGTACCACCACCACGCACATTTACGTCGAGGCTGACCTGAGGATGAAAAAGCGAGCAATCGAGAAGATTACGATGCCGGGCCGCAGATCCCGGAGGTATTATCCTAGCGACCGCCTTATGGCATTCCTAGATACGTTGTGATTATGTGCAGTTCGCTGCTGTATAGCGCTCAATACCAGCCGCATTTTGCCTCCCTCGATCGTGGACCTCCACGTAATCTAGTGCTGTACATAATTTCGATGCAGAATTGCCTTCTTCAATGCTCGTTCACAGAGGTTGTTGTCGATTGGGGCGCCCGGCTCCCGCAAGAAGAGAGTCAACTCCTGCCAATGCTTGAGCAGGTAGCGAATGGCCTTACCTAAACCGGAGTTCGGCTCTACCTGCCGCTGGTCGAACTGCGCGCTGCACCAGGCGTGCAACTTTTCCATCAGCGGCAGGCTCTGTTGTTGGTGCAGGCGCAGCCGCTCAAGGGGACCCATTTGGCAGCCGTGCGCCAGCTCGTCTTGATGAAAGACCTCTGCCAGTGTCTGGAGCACAAAGCGGCACTCGGCTGGAAAGCTAGTAACTACGTCGACGAAGTGGCGGCGCGCATGCGCCAGGCAGTTGGCCAGGAGCACTCGTAGTGGCCCTGGGGCGTTGCGCGCAAGCGCATCACACATCTGAATCGGCGGACCAAGTTGCTCAGCACGCCGTTTGAGCAGGTGCGCAAGATTCTCGCCGGCATGTTTTGGGCCGGTGAAGAAGAGCGCTATGCGATGTGGGCCGCAGAGGCTCACGATGCCCGAAGTAAACAGGCCGCGGCGCTGATCGGAGATTTCGCGCCCGAAACGCAGAATCTTCATGCTGGTATCGTCGTTGTGCACGACTTCGCCCTGGGCCGCTTGCCGGAGCAACTCCTGCCACAGCGGTTTGAGCTGCAAGGCGGCCGCCGCCACAATCTCCCATTGCGTGGCTGCCGCGAGCGGGATGCCCAACTGGCCCTGCAGCCGCTCGGTACGATAAAACGGAACTCCGCTGCCATACTTCAGCAGCGCGATCATGCTGCTGGCTGTCTCGTCGTACTTCTGTTCACCGACGCCTGCCGGAGCCGGAGGCGCGAACACTTCACCGCACAAGTTGCAGCGCAGGGTTTCCAGTTCATAGACGGTTGCTTCCAGCGGCGGGCGGCCCTTGATGCGCACCAGGCTCCGGGGCTGGTCCAGCCGGTAGACCTTCCCCTTCAAGCATTCAGGGCAGCGGTCCTTCGCCTTCAATGCCCGGTGCGCCACTGTTACCTTCGTCGCCCCTGCATACTGAGGGGCGCCGTTGCGCCCGTGTCCTTTCTTCTGGTGCTTGCTGGCTGGGTCGTTGTTGGCTGTTTCAGTCTGGTGCTCTCCCAGCACTTTCTTCGTCTTCTCAGTGGTACGCTGGCCGAGCAGCAACTGTCGCAGTTCTTGAATCGTGGTGTCCCGTTCGCCCAGCAGCTGGGCCATTGTCTTCAGCGTCTCGACGGCGGCGCGCAACTTCCATTGCCCTTCCGGCGCTAAAGCTGCGCTTCCGGCCTGCGCCACCAGTTGTTCCAACTCCTCGATGCTGATATCGATGGGCTCCAGTCGCATTCTTGATGGTTTAGCACCCCAGCAGCCGGCGAAAGTCCCGCACCAGCGGCAGCACCAGAATCTGTTTGATGGGCCGATTGGCCCGGTTGCTCTGATCGTCTTTGCCCCGCCCGGTCGTCTCCCCCACGACAATCCAGTTCGCGGCGCGATAACAGGTTCCGCGGAAGCGCGCCGGGTCCACGAATGTTTCTAATAAGTAAATCGGATGGCCGTAGATTCTCTGCCAGTCCGCGCCCACCTCTCTGGACATCCTCCCCAGTATGTGCGACCCGAGATGCGGCACCCGCACCCAGGGCAGAATCAGAAACCGCGTGTTGTAAGCAAGCAGATGAATGTTCCGCTTGCGGGCCTCGCGATCCCAGCCGATGAACCGGTCACGCGGCCCAAGGTGGCGAGGTGCGCTCGACCACGCCACACAAGCCAGCGGCCGCCCGCTACTGATTACCAGGTACTTCAGGTGCTCGCCCACCGGCTGCTCGTAGCCCAGATAGTGATGCTGCTCGAGCAAGCTGTTGCAGAAAGCTTCGTTGGCCGTGCGCCGCACTTGCCAGATATCGATTGCCCCAAGCTCGGCCAGCGTTGCTTCAACCGGCCTCGTATCGACTAAGCAGGCTGCTGGTTTCTTTCGCTCGCTTGGGCACTGGCCCCGGATCAGGCGGCGCACCGGCGGCAGCTCGAGCTCACCCGCCCGCTCCAGCAGCAACAGCAGCCCCCGGCACACCGCGTCGCGCAGCGCGCCGTTGGCCTGTTTCCAACCCAGCTCCGCGCACAACTGCCGTGACAGTTTCCAGCGGCTGCTATATGAACGGCGGGCTCACAACCCGTCAGTTGAGTTCGTGCGCCAGGCCGCGCGCGTCCTGGGCGTGTCGGTTGCTGAGTTGCTCGGTGAAGAGGTGCAGATCAAACGCGCCCGCAAGACTGGTCCAACCGGCAAGGTGCATAAGATTTTTGAAGAGGTATCGAAGCTCCCCCGCCGCCAACAGGAAAAAATCGTTGAGGTTGTCTCCGCTCTCGTCACTCAGTACGCGCAGAACAGGCAATGAGCTCATCAAAAAGTCTGGGCTAGGAGTCGGTGGGTATTTCATCCGCAATGTTTAAGGCAAATCGCTTAGCTGTTTCCATTGAACGAGTACTGACATGCACAAACACTTTGCCTTTCCTGAAATCAATTCCAGTTATCTCTCTGTTGTTCTCGTCCTCCCACAAATAGTTTTCGTCTCCGAGATTCGGTACTGTGACTGGCAAGATGTCCATCTTCAAGCCATGTGCTTCGAAATCAAAACGTAACCCCTTGTATGTTTTGATTGCGCTTTCTAATGAGGGATGAACAAAGATGAGAACGCCGACGGATTCTTTTCCCGATCTCCATTCATAAAGCACACTGTTACTATGCTTTCGTACTTGTTTCCGCACTAGTTTCCAGCCTAGCTCCTTCTTCTCAATGTAGCCCTCGAGACGGGCAAACAAAGAAGCACTGTCTTGCGCGCTACTTCTAGTCGAAACAAACAGCAGGAACATTAATAGCGATAAAAGTACCGTTAATTTTTTCATGATCAACTTCCTTAGACAGATCTATTCACCGAAGCGTGCTCAAGGCTTATAGTTTGGGAAGCAAGCTTCTTTGACGTCACGGCTATTCAGCAAACTCTCTTCTCGGTAGAACTCTAAAGGTCCGATTCAAGATCTCCAGTTAGGTGCCGAAGATCGTGAATGATTAAAGTAGCAAGGGCATCAGCAGAGGACATTCCGCCGAACACAGCAGCTCCCGGATTGAGCGTTCCCTTAACGATAGAGCTTGCTGGATTGAGGAATATCTTTCCGTCTTTGGCGTAAGCACCAATGCCAAGCGCACCGCTCAACTTTCCGGTTGGACTGAGGGCTTTCGGTATCTTCGTGTCCCCTATCTTGATCTTCCCTTTCTTAAGCTCGTTGAGTTTTTCCAAACCATTTCCCTTTGAGAACAGCTTAGCACAGGGACTGTTAGGATCTTTTAATGCATCTCGTGCTGCATCAATTGCTCCGGGTAAAGGATTCTGCGGAACTAATTACAAGCTTCTTCGCTCAGCCTCCCGTCTACTAGAGATACTTTCCTACAACCTAAATCTTTGATGTCGATTGAAAGAACAGAACGTTGTAATTGCACCTTGTGATTGTCGAAAGAGAACTCGACTCTCCATGCACCCTTTGGCAACGCGAGGTTTACAGACGAAAATGTTGGATCGAACGCTAACTCAGGTAAGTGACCGTCATAAATGATCTTTCCGTGAGCGTCGCGCAGGGTGAAGTTCAATACTTTCACTGCCTTTCGGCTCGGCGTGTACTCCTTGCCCAACACCTTCGGCAAGTCAACGATGACCTTGCTATATAGAACTTTGACCAATACATCACCCAAATCCACACGCGCTTTACGCCTTGGTAGACGGATCCCCTTGAACGACGGAAGGTAGGATAACCTGTCGAATGGAGGGCCGCCCAAGGGAGACCAGAAACCTTTTGGTACAGGTCCTTCTATGAATAGCTCCAATTTCTTCAGCGAAATGCCCGCAGAGTCAACGAAAAATACTCCGTCAGGGAGCGAGAGGGTGGATGGAAGGACGTGGTCAATACAATTGTCGCATGGAGGAGTATGGAGAATTACTGTGGCTCTCGAGACAGGCATTCCTTGTGCGTCCAGAGCCCGGCCGCTCACCCCTAAAGCATCGCGCGATAAAACACCCGTTACGATCTCCGGAGCCGGCACTGGAACGGTGGGCGGTCGCATCCCGTTTGGGGGTGTAGTGCTGGCAACAGATCGTCTGAATAAGGTCAAGAGTCTGGTTCGTGATGACCGCGGCGGGAGTGCTGTGGCCGAGGCTGGCGTGCGGCTCGTCGACTTTCAAGGATTTCTTGACACGGAAGACTTGCTGTATCCGCCCGACCCCACGGAGCATACTTGTTTTCTGGGAGGAACCGTCGCAACAAATGCTTCAGGCGCGCGGACCTTTAAGTATGGACCGACTCGCAAGTATGTTCAGAGACTGAAGATCGCTCTCGCTGGAGGCGAACTCGTCGACTTGCGCCGGGGTGACCATCGGGCGGACGAGTCCGGGATGATTCGGCTGACCTTGCCCTCTGGGAGAGTGATTGAAGCCCGTTTGCCGCAGTACTGCATGCCCCAGGTTCGCAAAAACGCTTCAGGTTATTACGTCGCTCCCAGGATGGATGTATTGGATCTCTTTATCGGCAGCGAAGGCACACTGGGTGTAATTGTGGAGGTTGAGGTAGGACTGATTGCCAAGCCGAAAGAATTGATCAGTGGTATCGTCTTCTTTGCCTCGGAAGAAAAACTTTTGTCATTCGTCCGCGAAGCTCGCGAGCGATCGTTACGATCGCGCGAGCGTGCAGCCAGTCCAAATCGCCACGATAGCGAGGATCTTGATATTGACGCGCGGGCGCTCGAATACTTTGACGACGAATCGCTAAGGTTTCTCAGGCAAAAGTATCCGGCAGTGCCGGCGAATGCTGCCGGTGCAATTTTTTTTGAACAGGAGGCGCAAGCGGACTCAGAAGACTTGTTAATGGCCCGTTGGCTTTGGCTGCTGGAAAATACAGAAGCTCTGGTTGATGACTCATGGTTCGCAGCCAATGAGCCCGACCAGGCAAAGTTGCGCGAGTTTCGCCATCAGCTTCCGGTGTTGATGAACGAATGGTTCGCCGGGCACCGCCAACGTAAGGTATCGACCGACATGGCCCTGCCGGATCAGAACTTTGCCGAAATGATGAGATTCTATAAGCGGACACTCAGTGCCACCGAGTTGCGCTACACCATCTTCGGTCATATCGGCGACAATCATGTGCACGTGAATATATTGCCGCGCGATGATCAGGAGGCAAGGGAAGCTCGAGATATCTATCTGGCCTTCATCCGCCAGGCCGTAGCATTGGGTGGCACGATTTCTGCGGAACATGGAATAGGAAAGCTCAAGCGCGAATATCTTCGGGAGTTGTATGGAGAAGAACATTTGCGCGCAATGGCTAGTTTAAAACATGCATTTGATCCTGCTGGTATCCTTGGTCGCGGCAATATCTTTCCGGAAGATTATTTAAGTTGAAAGCACGTTTTCAGGATTCCTGTCGCACCCTTTACAGCGAACAGGCTACAATAGTTTTCGAAGCTCTGTTATAAGTAAGATCGACTCCCGACGTTGGCCACTAACTTGGCGTCTTGTGCATTAGAGATTCACCGCAGAGACGCTGAGAACGCCGAGATTTCGCAGAGATTGGTTGAAATACCTCACTTGCAGGAGATCTCACATGTCAATTCATGTCAACGACCTCACTCATATGGTAATTGGTGCAGCTATAGAAGTTCATCGCGCGCTTGGGCCGGGTTTGTTAGAATCAGCTTATCAAGAATGCTTGTGTAGAGAGTTGATTCTCAGGGGAATTCCATTTGAGCGTGAGCGGCCGCTGCCCATGGCTTACAAAGGCATAAGTTTGGAGTGCGGCTATCGAGTGGATCTTGTGATTGCGAATCGAGTGGTTATCGAAATCAAGTCGATTGAGGCCATTGCACCTATTCATGAAGCCCAACTGTTGACCTACCTGCGAATTGGTGGCTGGAACGTTGGACTCTTGATTAATTTCAACGTTGTTATTCTCAAGGAAGGCATTCGCCGCCGAGTTTTGGGACTTAAAGAATGAGTCAAACTCTCTGCGCTATCTTTGCGTACTCTGCGTCTCGGCGGTGAGCTCGCCGGAGACATTCAAGAATTCAGACAATCACATGCTGAGATTTACCACAGCGGGAGAATCGCACGGACGCGGCCTGGTGGCGGTACTCGAGGGTCTGCCGGCTGGTCTACCTGTCGATTTGGCGCAGCTCAACCATGAACTGAAGCGTCGCCAGTGGGGATATGGCCGTGGCGGTCGAATGAAGATCGAGCAGGATCAGGTCGAAGTGCTTGGTGGCGTTCGGCACGGCTTGACGCTCGGATCCCCTCTGGCGATGTTGATCCTCAATCGGGATTGGGCCAATTGGACCGAGGTGATGGCCGTTGAAGCGCGTGAGCTCGCTCCAGAAAAGTCGCGGCGGGTAAAACGTCCACGACCAGGCCACACCGATCTCGCCGGCGGCCTTAAATACGACGTTCGCGATCTGCGCAACATCCTCGAGCGTTCCTCCGCGCGTGAAACTGCTGCCAGAGTTGCCTGTGGTGCGCTTGCAAAACAATTGCTTTCTGTCTTTGGAGTTGAAATCCGCAGCCACGTCATTCAGCTTGGCGGCATTCCGCAAACACCGTTGGAACTCAGCTGGAACCAGATTAACTCGATTCCTGAGGATGCGCCTCTGCGTTGCGCTGACGAACAAGTGCAACAGCGGATGGTCCAGGCGATTGATCAAATCCGAGAAGCTCGCGACACGCTAGGTGGCGTATTTGAAATTGTTGCCCGGGGAGTAATCCCTGGACTTGGGTCGCACACAGCCTGGGACTGGAAACTCGACGGTCGATTGGCACAAGCAATAATGTCGATCCCAGCAGTCAAAGCGGTGGCAATTGGCTCCGGAATTGAAGCCAGTAGTCTACCCGGTTCAGAAGTTCACGATGAAATAGCCTACAACACTGAGACAAAGGGGTTTATCAGGGCCACAAACCGCGCGGGTGGCCTGGAAGGAGGGATCACAAATGGTGAGGAAGTGAGGGTACGGGGTCATCTGAAGCCGTTGTCGACACTCCGACAGCCCCTGCGATCAGTGGATATCGACACAAAGAAGGAAGAATCAGCCGCCTTCGAACGTTCAGACATCACAGCCGTTCCCGCGGCCGGCGTCATTGGCGAAGCGATGGTGGCTCTGGTTCTGGCCGAAGCTATGCGTGAGAAGTTTGGTGGCGACAGCCTGGGGGAAATGAAGCGGAATTTCGAAGGCTATCGGGAGCAGCTGCGTGGGTATTAGCTCTCCTGCTAAAGAAAATCCTCAATAATAAACGGTCCATTGTACTCTTCCGCGCCGGGACTGTCAGCGCGGTCGGGGGCTCGCCTTTAGCAACAGTCCGTCGCGATGCTCAGCCATAGATGAGCGCCTTACTTATTTGACTGCCTCTTACTAATTCCATAATATTTGGCTACCTCGCAATGATCAGAGCACGTTAACAGGCTGGTCTCAGAGCCTGCGACTTGCCACCGCATTTTCTCGCTCCAGCCTGCACGAAACCACACTAGTAACCAGGAATCTCGAATTGCATTTGAGGCCTTTGATTCTCATGAACGTTGAGGATTTCAAAAGGCAGATCGTAGTCTTTCTTGTGATAATCCTTTCGGCTCCACTGTTCAGTGGAGTGGCATTGGCGCTCGATCCCAAGAGAGCTATAACCCAGTATGTTCATAATGTGTGGACGACCGAAGATGGTCTGCCGCAAAACTCGATCTTGTCCGTCGCCCGAACACGTGACGGCTACCTGTGGGTCGGCACCTGGGGAGGACTCGCCCGTTTCGATGGTGTCCACTTTGCTCTATTCAACAGAGGCAACACACCTGGGTTAAAAAATAACTATATTTATGCGCTCTGCGAAGACCGTAATGGAACTCTCTGGATTGGAACTGGAGGCGGCGGGCTTACGCGGTTGAAGGATGGGCAATTCACTACCTACACCACTCACAATGGTCTATCCGGCGATGACTTGAGATCCATACATGAAGATCGGGCAGGTAACCTTTGGATCGGAACCTTGGGAGGTGGGTTGAGCCAATTCAGAGGTGGGAAGTTCACCAGCTTTACTATGAGAGAGGGACTGTCCAGTAACTGGGTATATGCAGTTCACGAAGACTGGGAGGGAAACCTTTGGATAGGAACCACAGAGGGGCTGAATCGGTTCAAGGATGGGAGATTCAGTACCTATACGACGAGAGATGGTTCGCCCAGCAACATTGTGGTGACAATCTCTGAGGACCGAAAGGGAGGGCTATGGGTAGGCACCTGGGGCGGGCTATATCGCTTTAAGAATGGCAAGTTCACTCGGCCGGGCACGAACGAGGGGCTTCCGCACAACCGAGTGAATTCTATGCATTGGGATCGCGACGGGAATCTCTGGATCGGTACTGAGGGTCGTGGTCTCAACCGGTTTCAGGAGGGAAAGACCACTAGCTTCACCCTGAAGGATGGTCTGTCTCACGATACTGTGTCGTCAATTTATGAGGATCCTGAAGGGAGCCTGTGGGTTGGTACCTACGGAGGTCTCGACCGGCTTAAGGACGGGAAGTTCACAACATTCACAACGAAGGACGGGCTGTCTAACGACTGGACTCGTTGCGTTTATGAAGACCGTGAAGGAAGTCTGTGGGTTGGTACTCATGGAGGTCTCAACCGGCTGAGGGATGGGAAATTTATTCACTACAACTTGAAACATGGACTCGGCGATATCGTGTTTGCGCTCTATGGTGATCGGCAAGGGAATCTCTGGAGTTCTAGTGTGTTGTCTTCAACAGAATATAGTCTGCTCAGTCGTTTCAAGGACGGAATATTTACGAACTACGGAACGAAAGTGCATCAATCTCCAGAACGGGGAACGGCCTTGTATGAAGACCGGCAAGGCAATTTTTGGATAGGCACTCTTGGTAGCGGTCTGAAGCTGCTCAGAGATGGCAAGTTTACTGGGTATTCCACGAAAGATGGGCTGCCAAACAGCAAGATCACGGCAATCAATGGCGACCAGCAAGGGAATCTCTGGATCGGTACAGAAAATGGGTTAAACAAATTCAAGGATGGGAAATTCACGACGTATTATCTGGAAAAGGGACCATTTCACATTACTTCAATCTACGAGGAGCACGGGAGTCTATGGCTTTCTACTCGTGGAAATGGATTGGTCCGGTTTAAGGATGGGGCGTTGACCCCTTTCACAACCCGGGAAGGATTATTTGATAACGTCCTAACTACTGTTTTGGAAGATAAGCGAGGAAATTTTTGGCTGGGTTCTTTCAGAGGAATCTTCCGTGTGCGCAAGAGTGAGCTGAATGAGGTGGCTCGGGGGAAAATCCGTGCTGTGACTTCGATCGTTTATGGTAAGGCAGACGGTATGCGGAACGTCGAATGCAATAGTGATCAACCCTCCGGATGGAAGAGTATGGATGGCAGGCTCTGGTTTCCGACGGTCAAGGGTCTGGTCGTCATTGATGCGGACAATTTGAAGTCGAACGAAATAGCACCACCCGTATACATCGAGCAAGTCCTGGTTGGCAAGACGCCGGTTGATCAACGACAAAAAGTGGAAGTGCCGCCCGATCAAGGCGATTTTGAAATTCACTATACAGGCCTTAGTTTGCTGGCGCCTGAGAAAGTGCAGTTCCGGTATAAACTGGAAGGCTATGATAAGGACTGGATAGATGCAGGAACTCGCCGAGTGGCGTATTACACCAATATCTCGCCAGGAGATTATTCCTTCCATGTATTGGCCAGTAATAACGATGGCGTCTGGAGTACTCAAGAAGCAAGCATTCGGATAGCTATTATCCCGCCGGTTTGGCGGACTTGGTGGTTCCTAACTCTGATGCTCTTAGCTACGCTCCTCGGTGTGGCTGGGATGGTGGCTGGAACCGCTATCCTGATCCACAAAAGGCGCATCTTGCGATTGCAGAGAGCGCACGCGGCTCAGAAGAAGTTTTCCAGGCAGTTGATTGATTCGCAAGAGAGCGAGCGCAAGAGAATTGCCGCAGAATTGCATGACGGATTGGGACAAAATCTGCTTGTCGCTAAAAACTGCGCGCTATTGGGCTTACATATGGTTGAAGATGGCTCACCGGCGAAGAAACACTTTGATGAAATCTCAACAATGACCTCGCAAGCTCTTGAAGAGGTACGAGAGATCACGCACAACCTGCGGCCTTACCATCTTGACCGACTTGGGCTGAAAGAGGCTTTGGAATTCATGCTTGAAAAAGTCGCCAGCGCTTCCGAGATCCGGTTCTCGGCTGAGATTGACTCAATGGACGGCGTCTTCTCAAAGGAAGCAGAGATGAACATGTATCGCATCGTGCAGGAGGGTATCAATAACATCATCAAGCATTCGAAGGCTACCGAAGCGACGGTGAGGCTGAAATGTGATGGACGTTGTATTCAACTGATAATTGTAGACAACGGCAAAGGCTTCATTTCGACGCCGAATAGCTCAAACACTTTGCGCTCTGGCTGCTTTGGTTTGACCGGTATCTCAGAGCGTGCGCGCATGATAGGCGGCAGAGAAGTTATACATTCGGTTCCCGGAGAAGGAACTACAATCACCATCACAGTGAATGCAGACAGAGTCCATGAAGGCTGAGATTCGGATTCTAATCGCAGACGATCACCCAATCTTCCGCAGAGGTTTGCGAAGTGTCATAGAAACTGAACCGAGACTAAGGATCGTCGCAGAAGCGGAAGACGGGGAGACGGCGTTGGAGCAAATTCAAACCTTACAACCGGAGATCGCTCTTCTGGACATGGAGATGCCGAACAAGGGCGGGT
>Ga0187892_10005059_pt1 | contig 21196 bp, 18 predicted proteins | sample MA1701073metaG_FD_139345 | JGI IMG/M metagenome (GOLD analysis project Ga0187892, IMG submission 139345) | Bio-ooze microbial communities from a basaltic lava cave in the Kipuka Kanohina Cave System on the Island of Hawaii, USA - MA170107-3 metaG ... | reverse complement strand
TCACTCCCTCTCCCCTTGAGGGAGAGGGCTGGGGTGAGGGGTTCGCTTGAGTAATCACAAAGTCAGGACTTCTCCCTCACTCAGACCCTCTCCCGCTGGGAGAGGGGACTTGGACACATGCTGTGAAGGGATAAGTGCCGATTCTTCACTGCGTCCCTGCGGGACTCCGTTCAGAATGACGTCGTCGGGCGCCGAAGATGTCAACAGAACCAATCATGTTCAGGATCACAGTCTGGGTGGAGATGCTGAAACAAGTTCAGGATGAAATGACCGGGAGGTGAGCTAAATCGCTTCCGGGGCACCAGCGATGGCGTGGAGCTGGGCGTGGGTATAGGAGCCGAGTGAGCGGAAATCGAGGTCTGTGTAGTTCTTGACCCACTGCATGGCGACCTTGACTGACTGTTTGTAGCGTTCGGTCTGCGCCGGGTCCGCGTCTGTGCCCAGCCGCGCGATGATGTCTTCGCCCTCGCTGATGAGCGTCCGCTTGACGAGCGCGAGGTCGTGCCGTTGCTCTGTGTCTTCGGCCACGGCGCCGTGGATGACGCGCTGGGCTATCTGGGCGACGGATATGCGTGCGGTCGCCAGGTCCTCCATGAGTGCAGGCCGTTTGCCGGGCCTGCCGGCGAGGCGGTCAATACCCTTTGCGCCGCGGCCTGAGAGCCAGCCCTCCAGATATTCGATCAAAACCCGGGCGTTCTGACGCGTGCCCTCATAGGTGAGCGGGCCTTTTGGCGCCTCGATCTTGACAGGGTAGTTCTTGGGGTCTGCCATCTGGGGAGTTGGCTTCGAGTCCGAGGCGGCGAGCTCCTTGAAGGGCGCACCGGCGGGCCCCATATGGTAGATGTGCGCCACCCAGGCGCGGATGAAGCCCTGGCGCGCCTCCCACTCCTTGTCCGCACGGATGGCGTTGGCGGCTTCCCTGTTCACGTCTTCGTCCCTGTGGGGCAGGGCGGTGGCCATGCCGCCGATGGGCACGGCATCGTGCTTGAGACAGGTGGCGACAAGGCGGCGGAAAATGTTCGACATGAACTCGGTCTTTTTGATGTCCACGCCGAAGCGGTCGGGCCAGACGGAGTTCCTGTCCGCCATGACGTACTCGAGGATGCTCGCCTTGAGGTCCCAGCGTGCCGCGTTGAGGCCGGCCGCGTACGGGCCTAGGGCGTAAAGCATCTCTTCCATCTGCCAGACGGCAGGTAGCGACTCGATGAGGATAATGGCGCGGATGGTGGCTTTCTTAAGGTGGGGCAGGCGGTCCTGCGAGAAGGCGAAGACGTCTTTGTAGATGGCGACTTCGTCTGCGGACTCGAGTTTGGGCAGGTAGAAGTAGATGCCCTGGCCTCGCTGCGCCTGTTCCCGGCCCGCGTGAAAGAGGGTCAGAGCAGTACCCAGGAGGGCGGCGGGCACGGGCTTGCCGTCCACCGTGAAGTCAGGTTCGTCCAGCATGAGGCCGCGCTCGCGGTGCATGAAGAATGGGAGGTCGCCGGGCTGGAGCTGGTATTTGCGGTTGCGCGCTGAATCGAAGTAGGTGAGTGTGCGTTCGACTGCGCCCAGGCGGTTGCGTGCGGCGGCGACCGTGTCTACAAGGCGGTGGCCGGCTGAGTCTTCATCGTCGTCCAAGTCGCCTTCGGCTCTGACGCCGTCGGGCCCGGGGTTGAGGGCGTTGATGAACATTGACGTGGCCGCAGCAGGGCCAGAGATTTCGATGCCGGGCTTGCGTAGCTCGGCAGGCACGGGCGGCACGGTCCACTTTGAGGTTGTAGCAGGGCTGGCGGGCAGCGGGCCTGGCGCCCGTCTGTGCTTCAGTGCCGCGTCGAGGACCTTCAGGCGCGCGCCGCGCAGGGAGTGGATGCGTGACGTAAATGCGTCGTGGAGGTTGACTGCATAGTCGAGGAAGGCGGGAGTGAAGACCTCGGACGCGCCTTCGACGTTTGCGTATTTGGCTCGGCTGGCTCCGGGCATGGCGTTGTTGGACTCTCCGCTTCAGGTTGGCCGGCCCCTGCGCCGTGCCGGGGCCGTCGGCTGCGCCAAGGCAGCGCAGCGTGCATGGTATTGGATCGGGCATAGTTGCACAAAAAGCGAACGGCGCACCGGAGAGACATGTCGTGCGGCGATATACTCTGCCAGGCGATATCGTGTTCGCCGCGGCGGTCTACAGGCACGCCGTCAAGACAGTAGGCAGGGAAGCATCGGTGCGATTGGTGGTGACGACACCCGGAGTGCGCCATGTATTCACAGAGGGCGATAAGAGCGCCCCGCCACCGAAGAGGTGAAGAGCAGCAGGTGCTAGCAACTGTCGCGGTTGCGTCCAGGGGGAGAGTTAGTAAGGAATGGCGGTTGTGAATTCGCCGTTAACCCGGCTGGATGAGATGGTGCGTGAGCTTGACGCGCAGAAGGGCGCGGACCTGACGGAAGTTCACCGCACCGGCGGCGAGTATGGGCGCCTGACGAAGTCGGTGACTCTGGTGAAGGACGGCCGCAACCGCGTTGCTGCGATAACGTCGCCGGAAGGATCGCCATCGGACCCGCACCTGCACCACGATTTCAACGAGTGGTGGGTTATCCTCGGCGGCGAGGTGACGTATCAGGTCGGTCAGTACGAACCGTTCGCGGCGCACTTCGGCGACGTCGTCATTGCGCCGTGCGGGTTCAGGCATGATGTACGCCCAACGAAGGGGTCGCACTGCATAAGGATGGTCGTCGGGCCCGAAACATCGAACCATGACCTGAAGGGGATTGAGCCGTCACGCCTTGTGCCGCTGGACGACCTGCCGCCTCCGAACCGTGTTTTCACACCGCTGCAGTACATGACGCGCAGGCACGGGACGTACAGGGCGTGGTCGGAGCAGGTGCTGCTTGACCAGCGGAACCGGGCGAACATGATCCACCAGATGCCGGGGGAGAAGAACCGGCCTCACTGGCACCCGAACTGCGACGAGTGGTGGGTAGTGTTGAAGGGGGACCTTGAGTGGCGCGTGGGGGAGAGACCGCCGTTCCAGGCATCGAAGGGCGACGTGGTGTTTGTGGAGCGCGGACTGTCTCACGCGATCACGACGGTGGGCACTGAGTCGTCGGTGCGGCTGGCGGTGACGACGCCGGACATCATCCACTATTACCTCGACGACCCGAAGGCGCCCAAACCTTTGAAGTGGTGAGGGTGACCGTTCGCGCTGAGCTTGTCGAAAGGCGAAGGGAGGGGGGTCCCGCGGCTGCCCTAGGGACGACGACGGGTTACGCCAGGAGTTCGCGCAGCTCACGGACGTGGGTGTCGCCGCGCAGGCGGCCAAGGGCTTTGCGCTCGATCTGGCGGATGCGTTCGCGCGTGAGGTTGAGTTCGCCGCCGATCTCTTCAAGCGTGCGCGGGCGGCCGTCGGAGAGGCCGAAGCGCAGCTCCAGCACTTTGCGTTCGCGGTCGGTCAGGTGGGAAAGGGCCTCGTCGACCTGGCGGCGTACTGAGGACTGGGCCGCGACGTCGGCAGGCGCGGGCGCGGTGCGGTCCTCAATAAGGTCGCCAAGCTCGTTTTCGGCGTCTTCACCGATGGGGGTCTCCAAGGAGACGGGCTCCTGGGACATCTGGAGGATTTCGGAGACGCGCTCTGATGGGAGTTGGACGCGGCCAGCCAGCTCGGCAACGGTGGGCTCGCGGTTGAGCTCCTGCCCAAGCTCGCGGCGGGCACGCATGATCTTGTTCAGTGTCTCAACCACGTGTACCGGGATGCGGATGGTGCGTGCCTGGTCTGCGATGGCGCGCGTGATGCCCTGGCGGATCCACCACGTGGCATAGGTGCTGAATTTGAAGCCCTTGCGGAAGTCGAACTTTTCGATGGCGCGCATCAGGCCGATGTTGCCTTCCTGGATGAGGTCGAGCATGGAGAGTCCGCGGTTGAGGTGCTTTTTCGCTACGCTGACGACCAGACGCAGGTTAGCTTCGCCCAGGTGGCGGCGGGCCTTGTCGCCCTCTTCGCGCACGCGGGCCAGATGGGATTCGAGGAGTGACGCGGCAGCTGCGACTTCAGTTTCAAATTTCTTGCTCTTCGTGACCTTTGGCAGGTCCGAGATGAGCGGGTCCATGCCGATGACCTCGGTGAGGTCAGAAGGGAGCAGCCGGGAGAGGACCGAAAGTGCGACCATTTTGGAGTGAGCGGCTTCAGGGTCCAGGCTCATTGCGTCGCTGAGGTAGAGGATGAATGCCTCATCGCGGCGTCCATCAGCGAGCTGGCGCAGGCGTGGGTCAGAAAGGAGGGTAGACAGCCTGACCTTCTCTCCCAGGGCGATGAATTTTGAGGCCGGCTTCAGCACGTCCATGGCCGCCAGGCGGTCCAATACGGCGCGTGCCAGCGCAATGGAGACCGGACCCGCGCCGGGTGCACCGGAGGTCTCTGCTTGCAGGCGTTCCAGCCACTGAGCGAGTTCAATAGCGCGGGCCAAGACCACTTCGTCTTGCGCAGTAAGCAGGGCGACGCGCCCGATCTCACGGAGGTACATCCTGACGGTGTCTTCCGTAAGTTCTGATCCGCCGTCACCGTCTATCCAGGTCTCGGCGAGAGCCGCGGTTTCACCGGCGCGGGAGGCCTCCCAGGCGTCCATTTCAGAGCGGGAGATTGACTTCGCAACTTCGTCGGCTGCGGCGTCTTCCTCGTCTTCGAGACCGAAGTCGTATTTAGAAAGCGCAGGTTGGACCCCGGTCTCGGCCAGCTTGGGCGAGGGAGTGGCGCCTCGGCCAGCGGCATCGCGTGAAGGCCTGGCGGTCCGGCCGGGCTTTGGCGGTTTGAGCAGGAGTTTATTGGGTCCAGGGACGGCGACAGGTACAGGCGCCAGCAGTACCTTGGCGACGGACGGCTTTTCTGCCTTGGACTTAGGCCGAGGGGGCATGGCTTCGGGCGCGGCGTCCCTTTGCCGGGCGGCGACTTCGCGCGCCCCAGGCAATTCCTCTGACTTTTTTGGATGCGCGAGTAGCACAGGCTTCTGACCAGGCCTCGTGCGCTTGACTGGTGCGGGCGTCTTGGCGACTGCCGACCTGGAAGCGCGCTCGGCTTCGGGCGCCGCAGACCGGGGCGCTGTTTTTGGAGCGCTCTTGGAAGCGCTGGACGCAGTTGCGACCGGCTTGACGGTTGGCCTCGCTACCGCTGCCGGTTCGCGACCGTTCTTGGACAGAACGGGACGAGGTGCAACTTTAGGAGCGAGCTTCCGTGTGGCGGCCGACGAACTGATCCGCACGGCGCTTCCCTTTTTGGCGCTCGTCTGCGGTGCTGACTTTCGCTTTGTGACCGGTTTCGCCAAAGCATTCGACCGGGCGGAGTTCTTGATGTCCACATTTTTTGCGGATTTCTTGGAGGTGACCGAAGGAAGGGGCCTGGCAGGTGACTTCAGCCTGGTGTCTTGGAGGCGAATAGCCTTTGGTGCTTGCCGCGCCGCAAGCGGAGTAGATTTCCGCGGCGCAGCGCCGGCTACTTTGGGTGAAAGGGCCAGTTTCGGCTGCGAAGACTTGGGTTTTGGGGAGGGCTTGGACTGATTCAGTTTGATGACAGGTTTCTGTGGCTTTGACCCGTTATTGCGAGGCCCCTCGACGCGAATAAAGCCCCGCCTAGGCTGCGGGGCTTTCGAAGGCGTGCTGGCCTTGGCCGGCGCCCTCTTGGTGGCTTTCGCTGTGGTGGCTATGTTGCTCTCCGGAAGTTCCTGTGCCGGAATACCGATTGTTGACGTGAAGTTCGTCTTCTGTTACAGGGCCATCTTGTATTGTAGACCGGACCAGGCGAGTTGAGAAGCCCCCTGTACGAAGGTCGTCGCGCCGAAGACGGATTCGCCACGCGTTTTTGTAGAGTTGAGCCAGAGACGACGTTGCAGCTATGAAAAGAACGGAATCCGGGTGCGGCCGGGCGGTCGGAGGTCCGATTACGACTCAAGTTCAGGGCAGGGCAAACGCCCAGAACTCAGTTCCAGACTGTGACGATCTTGCCTGTCTGTTGCTTGTCGAACTCCGTGTACGCGGCCGGGAGCTCTTCGATGCTGACGCGGCCAGTAATGAGGGTATCCAGCGGGACATTCCGGTCGGAGATAAACCGGGCCGACTCCGCCATGCCAAATGTGCTGAAGGTCCAGGAGCCGAGGAGTGTGAGGTGGCGGTGGATGATGTGGGGTGTCGGCTCATAAGTGACTGTGCCGCCTTCGCCCACGAGACAGGCCCTGCCAAAGACCCGCGTCGCCTCAACTGTCGCCACGCGCGTTACAGGGAGGCCGGCCGCTTCCAGAGCGGCGTCTGCGCCTTCGCCGTGCGTCAGGTCCTTGATCTGTTGGACAGCTGAACCGTCTGTGTTGTTGATAACTTTCCAGGCGCCTGCGTCTTTGGCGAGTGAAAGGCGTTCGTCCGATATGTCTACGGCTATCACCCTTGCGCCCATGTATATACCTAGCATGGTGGCGGCGAGGCCGACGGGGCCCTGGCCGAACACCGCCAACACATCACGTCCGGAGACATCAAGTTTCTTGAGCGCCTGGAATGCCGTGCTGGCGCCGCAAGCAAGGTAGGCACCGGATGCGAAGCTGACGTCGTCGGGCATTGTGACGCATGTGGCTTCGTGGGCCACCATGTAATCGCCATGGCCACCGTGGTCGCTGCCGCCGTAGTAACGGCGCTTCGCCTGGACAGGGCAAAGCTGTGTCCAACCTGAAGTGCAGTACTTACACTCCATGCAGCCCATGTAGTGGTGCTGCATGACCCGTGCGCCCACGTACGTCCTGGTGACTCCGGGGCCCAGTTCGACGACTTCACCGCAGGGTTCATGGCCGGGCCGCGTCTTAAGGGGAGGCTGCTTCAGGGGGTCTGCCCGGTAGCGGTGCAAATCTGACCCGCAAAGCCCAGAGGCGCGGAGCTTGATCAGGACCTCGTTTGGGCCCGGCGTAGCGTCAGGAAAGTTGACGACTTCAGATTTGCGGTTGCCAAGGAAGTGGAGGCCACGGACCATGCTTTTGGTGCTCCCCGGAGCAGCGTTCACTGCGATTGTTTGCGGTGGGGAAGTTTAGCACCGGGACCGCTGCAACCTGACGCCGGCAATGGTGGTTGTTGAGTCGCGACTCATTGCCGGGAATGGCGCGGACGGCAGGGCGGGAATAAACTGGCCCGGTTTGGTCTGATATGTGTGGACACGGGCGACTCTAGTACCTACTCCCTATCTGTGACCCCTCCCGTGCAGAGGGGATTTGGCCCTCTCATCCGGCGAGGGGGAATTGGCAGGAGCTGCAAATGGCCAAGAGTTTCAACTACGAAGGCCTGTTTTCCAAGAACTCCCAGGACACGCCGATAAGGGTTGTCAGCCATGCGAAGTATGACTTCGCTGTCGCTTACCCTGCTCCTGAGACGCTGCCCCTCGACGGCCTGACAGAGGCGCTGCGCATACAGCTTGACACTAAGGGCGACCAGATGGCGCGGGACATGGCCTATTACCCGCAAGTACACGGGCTCCTGGAACTGCGTGAGTTTGTTTGCGACAAGCTGGCTGCAGACCGCGGTTTCAGAGTGAAGCCGGAGCAGGTGGTGATCACTTCCGGGTCGAGCGAGGCCAACGCGCTACTGATCCAGGCGATCACGAACCCGAGAGACACGGTGATCGTTGAGGAGTATGTCTACGCGGGCACGCTGGCGCAGTTGCGGAAGTATGGCGCGAATGTGGTGGGGACGCCACTTGATGACGAGGGGATCATCCCAGCAGCGCTGGAGGACCTGATCAAGAAGCTCACTGCGCAGGGAGAAAAGCCGAAATATCTGTACACCATCCCCGAGCACCAGAACCCGACCGGCTCGACGCTGCCGGAGGCTCGCCGCAGACAGATCCTGGACGTCGCCCACAAGTATGGGATGCCGGTCCTGGAAGACGACTGCTATGTGGACCTCCGGTTTGAGGGGAAGACGCAACCGGCGTTCCGCACCCTTGACGATTCCGGGATAGTCATGCACGTGGCGTCGTTTTCTAAGATCATTTCGCCGGGGTTGAGGCTTGGCTATTTCACTGCCTCGGACGAGGTGATGCGGCGTGCGGTGAGCTTCCGCTCAGGCGGCGGGCCCAGCCAGTTCACGATGTATGCGGTGGACGGGTTTTTGCGGTCTCACATGCAGGAGCACAAGGACACGTTCCGTCCGATGTTGAGGCAGAAGCGGGACGCGATGGTGTCGTCCCTTGAACGCCACTTCGGCGGGTCGGGCGCGACGTGGTCCAAGCCACAGGGTGGTTGCTACAGCTGGCTTACTATGCCGAAGGGCACGAACCTGACGGCTATACAGCAGCAGTGCTTTGACGACGGCGTAGGGTTCATCGCAGGCTCGAACTTCGCTCCGAACAACAATGGGGACCACTGTGCCAGGTTGTGTTTCGCATTTGAGAGCCCGGAGAAAAACCGGGAGGGTATTGCGTTGTTGGCGAAGCTGTTTGAGAAGCATGGGGCCATGAAGGCGAAGGCAGCCGCGAGGAGATAGGCTGCGGTGTGAATGAAAAGAAGGTAGTAGAGGGCGCCCGGACAAAGTGGTGCCCTCATTATTTTTGCCTTGAGCTTGTCGAAGGGCGAACGGAACGAGGTCCCTCGACTTCGGCCCTTCCGGGGCCTCCGCTCGGGACGACAGGGGGACGGCACCCTTCGGCTTCGCTCGGGCAGGCAAGCTCGGGGCGAACGGGCCCGCATTGAGTGCCCAACATTCAAGTCCATGACAGGGAGAGTGGCGTCATTTAGCGCTTGACTGGTGGAGACGGGGCGCGGGAGAAGTCAGCTGTTTCCTTGACGAGCAGGAGCATCACGGCCGCCCCAACCACACCTATGCCGGCGGTGGCGAAACAGGCTGACCATAACGCCAAGGCCTGCGCGATGGCGCCTATCGCGAGCGGGCCGCCCGCGCCGCCGGAGTCTGTGATCAGTCGCCAGACGCCCAGGAACTCGCCTGCCGCATCTTTCGGCGCGATGTCAGCGCCCATGGTCAGCACCAGGCCGCTGGACAACCCGTTCCCCACGCCGGCGAGGACTCCGACCGCGGCGAGTGTGATGAAACTTTCCGTAAGGGGCAGCAGGGCCAGGCTGAGGGCGAGTATCGCCAGGCTCGGCGCCCCGGTCCACTTCCTGCCCCAGTGGTCAAGGGAGTATCCGGCGGGGATGAACATCGCGGCGTCTACCGCTGATGAGATGCTTGTGACGTAACCGATTTCACTAACGTCCAGACCGATACTGTCGCCCCAGAGCGGGACGAGGAGCTGGCGGCTGGAGCGGAGGAGCTGAAGCGCGATAGCAGCGAGGCCCGCGGTAGCGAACTCCCGGCGGTATTCGACTACTGTGCCGCTTAGCCGTGCGAGGGCGTTTTGTGCGTACCGCGGCGCGGCGCCTAGCGAAGGTTCAAGCGTGACGAGGACGAATGCCATCGTTGCCAAGCCGACGCCGGCCTGGAAGAAGAAGGCGGCCTCAAAGCTGATGTACTTGCCTATGACACCGCCAGCCAGCGGCCCGAGGATCGTCGCGATCCTGCCCAGCCCACCGAAAAGGGAGAGCGCCCGGCCGCGGCTTCTTGTCGGTACGGCCTGCGCGATGTAGGCATGCCGGGAGATCATCCACATGGCTATGCCCAGGCCAGCGACCACGCGCATTAGGACCAGGAAGCCCAGGTTGAAGCTGAACGCGGCGCCGACCGCGCTTGCAGCGAAGAGCGCTACGCCGATGAGCATGGTGTTTTTGGTGCCCAACCGGGACGTGAGCAACCCCGCGGGGACATCGAACAGCATGGTCCCAAGCTCACGAGCTGCTACGGCGATGCCGACCATGGCGACTGACGCGCCGAGGGTGTCTTTGGCGAAGATCGGGAGGACGGGGATGAGTATCCCGGCGCCGAAGGAGAGGAGGAACGAAGGAGCGTAGGTGGTCCAGATAAGGGACCGGATGGTGAAGGGGGCTGCGGCCGCCCCACTACCGCCCGAGGGCGGCGTGGTCGCGCCGGAAGCTGCCTGTGAATCAGTTTCTGCCATGGGAAGTGGCAATCGTAACCCAGCCCCGCGCACTCCGATGGGTCGCCGTGCCATGCGGCCACAGTGGCGGTTGACACCGGCCCCGCCAGCATATAAAGTCTCGTTGATATCTACTGCGATTTATATGGATGGGGCTATGGACGCTTCAGAAGAGGCTCTCGCCCGACTGTTCCAATCGCTAGGTGACCCCACTCGCCTGCGCATCATCAAAGTGCTGAACGGCGAGTGCCAGTCAGTGTCAGCCATCGTGAAAGCGGTCGGGCTACCGCAGCCGCTGGTTTCTCATCACCTGCGCGTTCTCCGCGAGCAGGGACTGGCACGTGCGCAGAGGCGAGGGGCCTTCACGCATTACTGATTGAGCGACCCTGCGGTCCGTGTGACCGTGGAACGGTGTATCCGCCTATGCGAACGGCTCCGGCAGATGAGTAGTCAACCTGGAGCCTGATCGTTCGGCGAGTATGCAGGGATAAATGCTACTGGCGTGACTTATCAGGGGATTCCGACCGGGACAGCCCGGCGCAGCAGCAAGGAGGTGAAGACGATCTTCACGACTCAATTGGACCGTGGTCCAATGTCCCGCAATATGGGAATTTGGAGAATAGGGGCCGTCCCTTTTGAACGAAAAGTGCCTGACTGACGTGTAATTGGAGGGAGGACGAAATGGCTACTGAAATCGCTTCTCGCGGGTATGTGCACTCTGAAGTGCTGGTCTCGACTGACTGGCTGACGCAGCACCTGAATGATGCGGGGATGCGCATAGTCGAATCGAACGAGGACCCGTTGCTCTATCACTCCGGTCATGTGCCGGGTGCGGTGGAGATTGACTGGGCGAAAGACCTGAACCACCCGCTGCGCCGGGACTATCTCGACCGGGCAGGGTTCGAAGCGCTGATGGGCCGCAAGGGGATTTCCAACAACACAGCGGTGGTGTTCTACGGCGACAAGAACAACTGGTGGGCCTGCTACGCGTTCTGGGTGTTCCAGCTCTTCGGCCACAAAAACATGAAGGTGCTGGACGGAGGCCGGGTGAAGTGGGAGAAGGAGGGCCGCCCGCTGACTCGGGAGGTCCCGAAAGTGATGCCGACGACGTATAAGGCGCCGGAGCGAAATGACAAAGTGGATCGCGCGTTCAGGGACGGTGTCCTTGCGCACGTGGCGGCCAGGAAGCCCCTGATAGATGTGCGGAGCCCGAAGGAGTATTCCGGCGAACTGCTGCACATGGAGCAGTACCCCCAGGAAGGTGCGCTGCGAGGCGGGCATATCGTTGGGGCGAAGAACGTGCCGTGGGCAAGGGCCGCCAACCCCGAAGACGCAACGTTCAAGTCTGCAAGTGACCTCAAGGCGATCTACTCAGGTGAGGCCGGCTTGAGGCTGAGCGATGACGTGGTCGCCTACTGCCGCATTGGCGAGAGGTCGAGCCACACCTGGTTCGTGTTGAAGTACCTCCTGGGTTTCCAGAATGTGCGGAACTACGACGGGTCGTGGACAGAGTGGGGGAACTCGGTGGGAGTCCCTATAGAGAAGTAGGCATTGAGAAGCTGGCGCGGGGCCCCGTTTTTGGCGGGGCCCTGCGTTTTCATCGGCAATGCTTCAGAATAGGCGACATGAGCAGGTTGCTTGAGCAACTCGAAAAGCTTGTCCAGGAACTCGAGGGAATGGACCCGGACGTGCGGGCCGCGGTCCTGATTGAGTATGCAGACCAGTTCGTAGCGGTGCCTGCGGAGATAGCGCGGAGGCCTTACCCGGAGGAGCACCGGGTGCCCGCGTGCGAGTCTGAGGCGTACGTGTGGGCGCAGGACGGGCCACAGGGGGCCCTGAAGTTTCACTTCGCCGTCGAGAACCCGCAGGGGATTTCGGCGAAGGCGTTGTCGGTGATCCTTGCCCAGACCGTGTCCGGTCAAAAGGCAGCGGACGTTGCGGCTGTGACACCCGCAATAGTGAACCGAATTTTCGGGCGCGAGCTTTCGATGGGCAAGGGCGCGGGGTTGCAGGGGATCGTGAACATGGTGACGGCCGAGGCGCGGAAGAGGCTCATCTCCCGTCACGGGTGAGCTGCAGTGCCACCCGCTAACTGCGTCCTAATCGGGGTGGGCCGCCACAGCAGCGGCCATCTACAGCCGTTGCATGTGCGTGTCTTTGAAATGCGCCGGATACATGAGACCGTAGCCGGGCAGCCTGTCCGAGCCTGCGATGAACGCCCAGACCGCGGCCACGGCAATGGCAAGCCCCTCCAGGTGCAGGATTATCCTGACCAACATGAAGTCTCCTGCGCTGCTCATGCGGCCTCAATTCGGCTCAGGAGTGATGCCAATACGGGATGGACTGGCCCCTTTCGTCCGCGTAGCGCCCGGCCTACTTCGCCCGGCTGGCAGCCTTTTCTATGGCGCGGGCGGCGAAGACCTTTGTCATCGCCTCGCGGTATTCGGCGGAGGCGTGGACGTCTGAGTTGAAGCGGCCTGCGAGTTCAGCTCCGGCGCGCTCGGACGCGGTGCGGATGACGGAGTCGTCGAGCTTCTTACCAATTAGTATGCGTTCGGTGCGTTTTGCACGGGTAGCGAACGGGCCTGCGCCTGTGACGGCTACGCGGGCGCCGGTGCAAACGCCTTTGGCATTGAGCACCAATGTCGCCGCGACGCCGACAACGGCGTAGTGGGACGCCTTGTTTGGGAGCTTGATGTAAGCAGAGCCCGTGTGCGGAGGCATGGACGGCAGGCGGATTTCAGTCAGGACCTCGGTGGGCCGCAGGGATGTGGTAAGGAGGTCCTTGAAGAAGTTGTCAATGTTGATTGTCCGTTTGCCGCGGGCCGTCCGGGCCTCAAGCTCAGCGTGCAGGGCCAGGACGACGGCAGGTATGTCGCCGGCGGGGTCGGCGTGCGCAAGCGAGCCGCCGATGGTGCCCATGTTGCGGACCTGTGTGTCTGCCACCTGCGCGGCCGCTTCAGCCAGCGATGGGGCGGCTTTCTTCACGGCGGCTGACGACTCAAGCTCGTGGTAGGTGGTCATGGCGCCGATGGCAAGGCCGCCCCGGCCAGCCTTGACGTACGACAGGCCCTTGACCCGGCCAAGGTCTATCAGCGCTTCAGGCTCGGCGAGCCGTAGCTTGACCAGGGGGATGAGGCTGTGCCCGCCGGCCAGGAGTTTGGCCGCGCCCTTGTATTTGGACAGCAACCGTGCAGCCTCTTCGACTGACGCGGGGGCGTGGTACTCGAACGGTGCGGCAATGTTTGTGGTCACCTGGCTTACCCCTCACCCCCGGATCAGGTCCGGGGCAGGCTCTGACCCTCTCCCGCATGGGGAGAGGGGACGATCATTTGAATTCCACGACTCCGTTTGAACTGCCTGTCTCCACCTGAATATGTACGACCGGACCAGGTGCGACTCTTCACTCTTATCTCCGGGCCCTGCGCGCTGCCTTTGCCCGTGCGCTGCGGGCGGCGGTGCGCTCGCCCTTCGCTTCCTGGATGGCGCGCCAGATGCGTTCTGATGAAAGCGGCATGTCCAGGTGCTTGATCCCCAAGTGCGCCAGCGCGTCCACCGCGGCGTTCACGACTGCCGGGGTTGCAGCGATCGTGCCCGCCTCACCAGCACCCTTTACGCCAAGCGGGTTGGAGGGCGAGGGAGTAACGGTGCGGGCTGTCTCGAAGCTCGGCAGGTCTTCGGCGGTGGGCACGGCGTAGTCGAGCATCGAGCCGGTGAGCAGCTGGCCGTCCTCACCGTACACCGCGCCCTCCTGCATGGCCTGGCCGATGCCCTGTGCGACACCGCCATGCACCATGCCGTCCACGATCATCGGGTTGATGACGTTGCCCACGTCGTCCACCGCGACGTAGCGCTTCAGTTTCGTCTGGCCAGTGGCCTCGTCAATCTCCACCACTGCGATGTGGCAGCCGAAAGGCCATGTGAAGTTTTCGGGGTTGAAGAAGCTGGTAGCTTCCAGGCCAGGCTCCAGGCCCTTCGGCAGGTTTTTGGCGTGGTACGCCTCGCCTGCCACCGTCGCAAACGGCATCTGCTTCTCGCGTATGTCCTTTGCGTAGAACGCGCCGTTCTCGAACATGACGTTCTTTTCGGGCACGCCCATCTGGTGCGCGGCGATCTTGCGCGCCTTGTCCTTGACCTTCCTGAGGGACATGACCAGTGCGCCGCCGCCGACAGCGATAGAGCGTGAGCCGAAGGTGCCAGTGCCGAACTGCTGCTTGTCCGTGTCCCCGTGCAGCACTTCGATGTGCTCCATCGGCACTCCGAGTTCCTGGGCGGCGACCTGCGAGAGAGAGGTCTCATGTCCCTGGCCGTGTGGGGACGTACCGGTGTATACAGTCACCTTACCTGTGGGGTGGATGCGGACCGTGCTGCTCTCCCACGTGCCGGCCCCTCCGCCAAGGGCTGCCGCAACCGCGGATGGGGCGAGGCCGGATATTTCGATGTAAGTCGAGAACCCCACACCCACGAGCTTGCCCGACCGGCGCGCCGCCCGCTGCTCCTGCCGGAAGGCCCGGTAGTCGAACATCTCCAGGGCCTTGTCGACAACTGCCCGGTAGTTGCCAGAGTCGTAGTTGACGCCGGTGGCGACAGTCCGGCCGTTCTTGAAGGGCGGGAGGAAGTTCTTGCGGCGCACGGCGACCGGATCGCGGCCGATCTCGTGCGCAAAGCGCTCCATCAGGCGCTCGACCAGGTAAGTTGCCTCCGGGCGCCCGGCGCCTCGGTAGGCGTCAACAGGCGTTGTGTTAGTGAACACACCGTAAACGCGGCACGAGATGTTTGGGACCTTATAGACGCCTGACAGCAACAGACCGTAAAGAATAGTCGGGATCAGCGGGGCGAACGTCGAGAGGTAGCCGCCCATGTTGGAGTACACGGTGCACTTCAGGCCGGTGACGGTACCATCGCGGTTTCCGCAGATCTCGGCGTCGGTGATGTGGTCACGGCCGTGCGTCGTGGCCATGTAATTCTCCTGGCGGCCCTCCACCCACTTCACCGGCCTGCCCAGGTTCTTGGCGATCATGCCGGTGATGATCTCTTCGGCATAGATATAAAGTTTCGAGCCGAAGCCACCCCCAACCTCTGGGGCAATGACGCGGACCTGCTGCTCGGGGTGGCCTGTGATGGCGGAGAACAGGAGGCGGACCAGGTGCGGGATCTGGGTTGAGGTCCAGAGCGTGATCTGGTTCGTGCCGGGGTTGTAGTCCGCTACGACCCCACGCGTCTCCATCGCATTGGGAATGAGCCGCTGGTTGATGAACCGCTGCTTGACTACGACCTCGGCCTTCTTCGCCGCCGCGTCGTAGTCGCCGCCGCCTACCGACCAGTCGAAGGCGGTGTTGTTCGGCGCCTCCTTGTGGAGCAGCGGCGCGCCCCGCTTGGTCGCCTTCTCAGCGTCCACGACCGCCGGCAGCTGCTCATAGTCCACATCCACCAGTTGTGCCGCATCCGCCGCGGCATAGAGGCTGTCCGCCACCACCGCGGCTACAGCGTCGCCGACGCAGCGCACTTTCTCGTAAGCCAGCGGCGGGTGCGGTGGCTGCTTCATGTCCTTCAGCACCCAACCCGCAGGCAGCGAGCCAAGCTGCTCCTGCAGGTCCGCGCCGGTGAAGACCGCCACGACGCCGGGTGCCTTCGCGGCCCTGGCAACGTTGACTTTTCTGATGCGGGCGTGCGCGTGTGGGCTGCGCACCAGCGCCATGTGCAGCATCCCGACCAGCCTGACATCGTCAACGTACGTGCCGCGCCCTGTGATAAGGCGCGGGTCCTCCGTGCGGCGCACGCTCTTGCCTATGAACCCGGTAGTGGCGGTCGTCATCGCTTCCTATCTCCCGCGGCCATCGCCGCCGCCGCCGCCGCCTTCACGGCCTCAATGATGTTGTGGTAGCCGGTGCACCGGCAGAGGTTGCCGCGCAGGCCGCTCCTGATCTCCTCTTCTGAGGGCTTCGGGTTGCGTTCGAGGATTTGCACGGCGGTGACCATCATGCCGGGCGTGCAGAAGCCGCACTGAAGGCCGTGCTTGTCCCAGAAGGCCTGCTGGATGGGATGGTACTTGCCATCTTTTGCCAGGCCTTCGACGGTGGTTACTTCGCCGCCGTTGGCCTGGACTGCCAGGACGGTGCAGGACTTGACTGCATTGCGGTTGAGCAGGACTGTGCAGGCGCCGCAGCTTGTGGTGTCGCAGCCGACGTGGGTGCCTGTGAGGTTGAGGACGTCTCGCAGGTAATGTGCGAGGAGGAGGCGCGGTTCGACGGAGCTGGTGTGCCGCGTCCCGTTCACAGTTACGGTAATCTCGTGGGGCATATGCGGCGCCTCCCTTTGCCCGCTGGAAGGTGTGTCGTGCGAACGGCTTGCCGGTCGCGGTGAGTAGTAAACCAGCAGAATGGCTGCTTGGCAACGGGTGTGCAGGGCCGACGGCGAATGTGCATTCATTCACCGTTCACATGAACGACGCCTTGCCAGATATGGCGGAGGAAAATCCCTGTGGAAATAAGTGGCACGTTTGAACTGAAGGCCACGCCGGATCGGGCGTGGGAACTGCTGAATGATGTCTCGGTGCTGCAGAAGTGCATCCCTGGCTGCAAAAGCCTGACAGCGACCGGCAAGGACCAGTACGAAGCTGAGTTGAACGTCGGGATCGGGCCGGTACGCGGGACGTACAGGGGCACGGTCCAGATCGAGGAAAGGAAGCCGCCCAGGTCATACCGGCTGACCATTGAGGGCAGGGGCGGTGCAGGCTTTGTCAGGGGCGACGGCGTGGTGTCACTTGCCGAGAGCGCATCGGGTGGCACGAGGATTGATGTAAAGGGGACCGCAGAGGCAGGGGGGATGCTCGCGCGGGTGGGACAGAGGCTAATTAACAGCGCCGCGAACAACCTCCTCAAGCAGTTCTTCACGTGCCTGGGGAAGCAGCCGAGATAAAGTGGGCCTAGTCCTGCAGCGAATGGCCGCGTGTTGGTGATGCTTTTGCGAGGCCTTCGCTTGGGACGACGGTCAAGCAGACGTCACGCTTCGCGTGAGTAGCCCAGCTCGTCAACGACGCGTTTCCGGGGCTTTAACCCTGAGCGGGTGCAGATCTCAACGCGGTTGCCATCAGGGTCGCGCAGGAAGAAGGCGCGCTGGCCGTCGAGGCGTTCGCTCGGGGGCTCGAACTCGATGCCTGCGTCCTTTATCGCCTGCAGGGCTGCATCGAAGTCTTCGACCTCGAAGGCCGTGTGGTATGCGCCTGCGGGGGCAGGCGGGGGGTCGGCGCCTTCACGCGGTTCAATGAGGTGGACCATAGGGCCGTCGCCCGCGCGCATCCACACGATGTTCTTTGCGTCCACCATGGAGGGGATGACTTTGAGGCCGAGGAGGTCCCGGTAAAACTTCAGCGACGCGCGCCGGTCGCGGACGGCGATGCCGACGTGGTTGATGGTGCGGAGCTTGATCTTGGCCACGCTAGTGTTTTCCCTCACCCCCGGCTTTGGCTCGGGGCAGGCCCTAACCCTCTCCCGGCGGGAGAGGGGAGTTCACTTGAGTTCGAAGATGGCCTCCACTTCGACGGGGATGTTCATGGGCAGGCTGCCCATGCCGACAGCCGAACGGGCGTGGCGCCCGCTCTCTCCGAAGACAGAGACCATGAGGTCTGAGAAGCCATTGATGACTTTCGGGTGGTCGCCAAAGTCCGGGACGGCGTTGACCATGCCGAGGACCTTTACGGCGCGGTTTACGCGGTCGAGGTCGCCGAGCAGGGGCTTCATGCTGGAGAGCATGGAGATGCCGACCTGCCTCGCGGCCTGATAGGCCTGGGCCATGTTGAGGTCTTTGCCGACCTTACCTGTGAAGTACGTGCCATCCGGCCTGCGCGGCCCGTGGCCGGACATGAAGAGGAGTTTGCCCACTATGACGCCGGGGACGTAGTTGCCGACGGGAGTGGGCGGGTGTGAGAGGTCCAGCTTCAATTCCTTGACTTTAGCTTCTGCGGGCATGCGTGTCTCCGTAATGCGGCGCCCTATGACAAGCTCAGGGCGACCGGTCATGGCCGGTGGAACAGTCGGCAAGCTCACGAGGAGCCGTCCAGGCCCATTCGCCCTGAGTCTGTCGAAGGGCGGGCAGGGCGTGCGGACGGCAAACTTTACCATCTCGAACGCACTGTTGGTGTGTCATAACGGACAACGCCATAACTGTGGCTGGTGACAGAGGCCAGAGTTGGGCCACACCTTACGGTCGCGGTGTCAGCCCGCCGAAGTCTGAAAGGTAGAGTTTGTCGAGCCGTTGCATAGCGGCAGGCTCGAGGGGGCCGAGACTGGAGGCGTCGAGCGCATCGTCAATATGGGCCAGTGTTGAGAAGCCAACGAGCACGCCAGAGACCCGTTTGTCGGAGAGCGCGAAGCGGATGGCTGGCTTCGCCATGTTGCCCTGGCCGATATTGAGGGCCTGCCGGACGAGCGCGGCACGGCGGGTGTCTGACTCGACGTCTGAGCCTGGTGAAACAGTGCCCTCTCGCCCTGTGCGCTTGGTTGATGCAATGACGCCGGCGGCCAGGACGCGTATTACGAGCACCCCGGTGCCGTTTTCCGCGCATGCGCCGATGAGGTTGCCGTAGTCGTGGGCCGAGAAGCCCTGCGGGACGGAACGGCCTGCGCTCGGGTTGAGCAGGTTGTAGTAGACCTGTGCAGTGTCGAAGCCGCCGCTCTTGACGAGCCTGTGCAGCGCCGTGGTATCGCCGACCGCGGTAAACCCTGCGAAGCGGGTGAGCCTTTGGTCCCGTGCCTTGCGCAGGGCCTCCAGCACGCCACCAGGGCCCAGGACGTCATCCACAGAAAGCGATCCCTGGCGTGCGCCACGGTCTTGTGTGACCGGGTTGTGCAGTTGCAGGAGTTCAACGCTCGAGCGCTGCAGCCGTTTGAGGCTTTCTGCAATGGAGCGTTCAACCTGACCTGGGATGTCGCCCAGCGACGGGTCCGGGCGGACCTTTGTAGAAACGTAGGGCTGGGGCCTCATGTTTTTGAGGCAAGCGCCCAGGTTTTCTTCAGACTTGCCGTTGCCGTATGACGGCGCCGTATCTATCCAGTTGATGCCGGAGTCCAGGGCCTTGTACAGAGCAGCGCGCCTTGAGGACTCATCGAGGTTGATCATCATGCCGCCAACGGCGCCTGCGCCGAAGACGATTTCGGAGAGGCGCAGGCCTGTCTTACCCAGTGGGCGGTATTTCATGAGACCTTCCGTGTTGCTGATGCTTGTTGATGGGTTGCCAGCCAGCAAGGGGACCTGGTGCTCGCAGGCAATAGCCTGACCGAAGAGCCGTGCCCCTCACCCTAACCCTCTCCCACCGGGAGAGGGAATGGGACAGACTGCCAGTCGCACCTGGAGAGGGGGTGGGAACTCACAAATCGCCCCCTCCTCAACCCGCGCCTGTCGTGAAGGAGATGGGACCAATTCCCAGTCGCACCTGGTGGAAGTGGGGAGTTCAACCCACACCCTTGTCCCCTTACAACCTGGCGAGCGGAGGGGGATTAGCCGCCGCCTGCGATGCTAGCGCCAGGTTCAACCATGCTTGAGGGGTCGAGGATTTTGTCGAGTTCTGCCGGCGTGAGTTTGGTCTCGCGTAGTGCCACTTGCTTCACGGTCTCGCCGGATTTCGATGCCTTGTAGGCGATGGCGGCCGCGGCGTCATAACCGATCACAGGCGCAAGCGCGGTGCAGATGGCAAGGCCCTGTTCAACCATGTCCGGGCCTCTACGGGTGGCTTTGAGGCCGTTCACGCACTGGCGGGCGAAGTTGCGGCATGAAGCGGCGAGCAGGCTGATGGACTCAAGCAGGCTGTGGGCGGCGAGCGGCATCATGACGTTGAGTTCCAAGATGCTGCCGGCCTGGGCGCAAACGGTGATTGCAGTGTCGTTGCCGATGACACGCGCTGAGGCCATGGTGAGCGACTCGATGATGACCGGGTTGACCTTGCCGGGCATGATCGAGGAGCCCGGCTGGACGGCGGGGATGTCAAGCTCGCCGATGCCAGCGCGCGGGCCGCAGCCCATGAGCCTGATGTCGTTGCCAACCTTCATCAGGCTGACGGCGACGGTCTTGAGCGCGCCGGAAGCCTGAACGACGGCGTCGAGCGTGCTCTGGGCCTGGAAATGGTCCTTTGTCTCGCTCAGGTCAAGGCCGGTGCGTTCGCGTAGCTTTGCGACGACGCGCTGTGCGAATTCCGGGTGCATACCTATGCCGGTGCCCACGGCGGTGCCGCCCAGCGCGAGGACTGAAAGCTCGCCGAGAGCGGCGTGCGCCCGCTGACGGCTATACTCGAGCTGCCCAGCAAAGCCCAGGAACTCCTGCCCAAGCCGGATGGGCGTGGCGTCCTGCAGGTGGGTACGCCCGGTCTTGATGACCGGCCAGAACTCTTTTGACCTGGCCCGCAGGGAACCTTCAAGCTCTTTCATGGCGGGCAGCAGGTCTTCCTTGATGGCAATGGCGGCTGCCAGGTGGATGACGGTGGGGATAACGTCGTTTGAGGACTGGCCACGGTTGACGTGGTCGTTGGGGTGGACCGGTTTGCGTGTGCCGAGCGGCTGGCCGAGGGCCTTGTTGGCGACGTTGGCGATGACCTCGTTGGCGTTCATGTTGGTAGAGGTGCCGGAGCCGGTCTGGTAGATGTCTATTGGGAAGTGGGCGTCGTACTTGCCGTCAATGACCTTCTGCGCTGCCGCGGCGATTGCGTCGGCGGTCTTCGGCTCGAGTTGGCCGAGGTCCTTGTTGACCTGAGCCGCGGCCTGTTTGACCTGGCCCAGGGCGCGTATGAACGACCGGCTGAAGGGAATGCCCGAGATGGGGAAGTTCAGCACCGCACGCTGGGTCGTCGCACCGTAGTAGGCGCTCGCTGGCACGTCTAGTTCGCCCATGGAGTCGCGCTCTTTGCGCATATGTGGTCTGGGCGCAGTGGTCATGGGGTGCTCCTGCCCGCTTTCCTTCACAGAGGGAAAAACAAAGGTTACGCAGATTTCACAGATTTTGAAAAACTTTATTGACGGCTGGCGTTGACCTCCCTACACAGCGCAGACGTCCCGGCAGGTTGACCAGGATGGGGAATCTGTGAAATCTGCGTAATCCTTGTGGCACTTATCCTTTGGCAGCATGTGTCCAAGTCCCCTCTCCCAGCGGGAGAGGGTCTGAGTGAGGGAGAAGTCCTGACTTTGTGATTACTCAAGCGAACCCCTCACCCCAGCCCTCTCCCTCAAGGGGAGAGGGAGTGA
>Ga0187892_10005058_pt1 | contig 21199 bp, 25 predicted proteins | sample MA1701073metaG_FD_139345 | JGI IMG/M metagenome (GOLD analysis project Ga0187892, IMG submission 139345) | Bio-ooze microbial communities from a basaltic lava cave in the Kipuka Kanohina Cave System on the Island of Hawaii, USA - MA170107-3 metaG ... | reverse complement strand
TCTCGCGAAGAGCGATCAAACACGTGCAGGCGATGTTCAACGATCGCCCCCGGAAAGTCCTGAACTGGCACAGCCCTGCGCATGCCTTTCGCGAACTGTTGCGCTAGGACCTTGAATGCACACTGACACCTTTGTCTCGGACGGACGCGCGCAGTTGGAGGCAGCCTGGCCGGCACCCCCAGAAACCAGAGTAGAGTGGATGTGTGCCGGGTACCCGTTGCTCTCCTTCGATGCAACGGGTGATGACGCGCGCAATAGGCCCCACCCTGACCACCCTGCTCGATGACAAAGCAAGCGCTGCACGCCATTTAAGAAGCGAGTTCATTTACCAAAGCCTCCCTGTTCATCCCTTCCCGTCAGACCAAAAAAGAGAAAAATGAAACGGCGACAGGTCGCCGATAGACCTGTCGCCTTTCTCACCGCACTCCATCCGCCTGCGTGCCTGTCCCGTTGGTCCACACCCAGCGTTTGGCTTCCGGAACGAGGTCAAAAATCCTCTGAAGCTAAGTCCGCTCAGTCTTGCTTTTCCAAGGGGTTAGGTCTAGCCTTTTTTGAATGGCTGAATCATCGCCAGGAGCCCTCTCTTGTCTCTGGTCCGTTGTCGCTGTAACGACGTTATCAGCAGTCCTATTCTCTCTGCCGGCATGTGCCAAAGACCCCAAAAGGGAGGCTAGGCAGTTGCTCCTCAAGGCTGCCAAGCTTGGTGAAAAGTTAACACCTCCAGGGACACAACACGGGTTGTATAGAGAGATTGCGCGGGAACTTGCACGGATAGGTGCAATATCAGATGCAACTCTTTTGGCACAATCTTTCGAGCCTGGTCAGTTGAGAGACGAGGTCCTCGTCTCTGCGGTTAAGGGCCTGGCAGCAGTGGGGAGTTTCAGCCAAGCTGCTCAGACCGTAATGTTGATCACAGGCGAATTTGAAAAGGGGGAGGCACTCGCCGCACTCGCGCAGGAGCAAACCCGGGCTGGCCAGTTCTCTGCTGCATTGGGAACTGTAGGACAGATGGGCCGGATCACACGCTACTCATACGCGTTCGGAGACGTCGCGAGAAGCATGGTAAAGGCCGGGAAGCTGACAGAGGCTCTCTACTATGCTGGTCAAGTGAAAGAGGATTGGGATCGTGCTGAAGTCTTTAGAGCCATCGCGATGGCCCAGGTCTCCATGGGAGATCTCAACGGGGCTCGTCGAACGGTCGCAAAATTGTCGGGCAAATTTGGAAATGACCTGCCGCTATATGGCATCGCGCAGGCTCAGGCGGAAAGTGGAGACATTCGAGGCGCCCAGGAGACTGCGAAGCAACTGAATAGTCAACTGCGATACTATACGATTGGCCACATCGCGGAGGCAAAGGCCAGATCTGGAGACGTTGTTGGTGCTGTGCGTGTCGCCACCTCCATCCCTTCACCGATGCATCGGCTCGAGGACGCACCGACCACAAGATTCCGTACAATTAGCAAGATTGCCGAGATACAAGCAGTTGCGAGGGATTACAAAGGTGCATTTCAGACTGCTGCTCTGATCCCACCTAAGCTGCCGGCCTGTGACATTTGCGGTTCCCTTAGAGACGAAGTGGTCATCGAAATTGGGAAGGCGCAGGCTGAGCATGGAGATTTCGCCAAAGCTCTGCAGACTGCATCCACTCTCAAGTTTTATGGGAAGGAAGAGATCATGGAAGCGGTAGCTACGGCCCAGGCTAAAGCCGGAGATATTGAAGCCGCACTTCAGACAGCCTCTTTAATCGACAATGGAGGTTATAGGGCCAGAACCCTGGAGCGTCTGGGAGAGGCCTGGATTCAAACTGGCGATAGGAAAGCAGTTCTGGATTGGGCAGGACAGCTGCCTTCATCTCTTGAAAAGGCCTATGCGTTGGTAGGTATCGCCAGAAGATACATGCACGGACAGCCTGGTGATCGACGGGAATCATGACAGACGGTGCCCATGTTGTGCTCAACGCCACGACTCTCCGGCCCACTCGGGTGTACCCCAGGCGCGATAGATCTCCCACCTTGACCTTTGATGGTTGAAGCGGTGCGGGGAGCCTTCTGTCTGCTGTAGTCCAATATCAGTTCGTGGTGAACAACCTGCATGGTCTTCGAAATGCTTTGTGAAATACCAGGGCTCTTGTAAAGGAGAGTTGATTAGGATGTCGCGGGCACGACAGGGTGTTTGGTAGGAAAATAGTGTGCTCTATAGAGCACACTGGAATGGTAGAATCTTTCGTTATTTCAATTGGTTACTCAATTAATTATATTGTTAGCAGTATTAAATTATTATATTATATATCATTGACAGTATAACATTATATTGAGTTTATATTGTTTACGGTATATTATGTAGCATGACAAAAAAGCTAATTACCATAATCGATGACATCGCTCTATCACGGCTTCAGGTTGAAGCTTCACCCGGCGCTAGTGATCGCAGCGCGGGAGAGTGGATACGCATTCTGCGTAATTACCTCCGAATGACACAGGCTGAACTTGCTAAACGCGCAAAAATTACCCAACCGAACCTGGCCGCCATTGAGTCTGGAAGAGTCGATCCACAGGTGAGCACGCTGAGACGGATCTATCAAGGTCTATCCTGCAACCTGAGCGTTGAGCCTCGTCCGCAAAAGCCTCTCGGCGAGGTCCTTCGAGGACGCGCGCGCGCGATCGCCCTACGGCGGCTCAAGCACGCCATGGGGACTATGGCACTTGAAGATCAAGCCCCGGACAAAGAAACCTTCAGCCAGCTGCTTGAGAAGCGCACCGATGAAATTCTCAGTGACCGCCGCGAACGGTTATGGCCCAAAAACGATGAACGATGATGGATGAGACACAACCCGTCGGAGCAACACCGGGAGAAGACACCTCGGGCCTAATTCTAGTGCATCTAACTACCCGAGCTGCACGGAATGCAGCTGAAACGGAATCCATCAGTCGGGCCTATGACAAACATGTTTTTCGAGCACGAAGGAAAAGGCGTGGGGCCGAATGGCTCACAGATGCCTTTATCTGCGCAGTGCACTACGACATGTTCGGCTCTATCTGGGAATGGGCAGGACAGTATCGCAGGGACAAGCTCAATATTGGTGTTGAACCGCAACTAATTCGAGAACAGATAAGGCTGTTGTGTGACGATTTTCTATCGTGGGACCCCACAACTTCGAAGATGGCAGTGCTAGAAGTGGCCGCGCGGCTCCAGAGTAGGCTGACTAAAATACATCCCTTCAGGAATGGAAACGGAAGACATGCGAGGCTCATCACGGATATTTTCTTCCACTCCTGCGAACATCCCATACCACAGTGGCCACAAATCCACCTTATGTCTCAAGGCCACGAGCTCCGAGAACGTTATATCGCTGCTATGAAGATGGCTGATCAGGGCGATTACTCTGAGTTGATCCGGTTCATTGAAGGGTGTCTTGGACAGCACAGCTAGAAGTTGTCTTACCGATAGTGCCGGTTGAGTTCTGATGCATAGCGGCGCCCGAGGGTGGGCGCGTGTGTGTCCAGCCAGTCGCTCAAACGAACTCGCCCTGTTGGCGGATGCTTGGACACCAGAAGATCCGCCCCCAAGGCACCGAGTTCATCCCGCGTGAGCACGACGTCACTCATCATGATGTTCAACAGCTTCACGAGGAAGAGCGACACTTTGGGTTTCACCCGAAGGATCAGCGATCGACTGCCGAGTTTCGCGGCCAGCAGCCGGACCAGGTCTTCGAACGTCAGGATGTCGGGACCGGCGGCGTCGAAGTTCAGATTGCCCGCGCTCTGAGCCACGCTGACGGCCAACTCCGCCACGTCTTCAACGAAGATCGGCTGGAGGCGGTAGGACCCCTGCTTCGGCACAGCAAAGATCGGAAATCGCCTGAGCAGCCACGCGATATTGTTGATCAGGATCTCCTCCTCTCCGCCGAACACGAGCGTCGGCCTGATGATCGCATACCGCAGCCTGGATTGACTGACTGCCTTCTCGAGCACCGCCTTCCCTCGGAAATACGCAAAGGGCGAGTCTGCTGAGGGATTCGACACGCTGATGTGGACGATCTTGCGGACTCCGGCCTCTCCGGCCGCCTTGATGAGGCGCTTCGTCTGGTCCACGGCTTGATCGAAGGACACGCGCCCATAGGCAAACCGCACCCAGTACGTGTTGTACAACGTGGTTGCCCCTTGCAACCTAATGATCAGCTTGCTCACGTCATCGAAGTCAAACGGCGTAACCGTCACCTGGTCGCCAAATGGGTTGTCACGACCAGGATGCCCGGTGAGAATAAGGACCTTCTTCCCAAGCGACACGAGTCGCCGCGTGATGTATTTGCCGATGTAACTCAGCCCACCGGTCACGACATCGAATTCCGCACCTCCCACGAGCGACCTCCTTGCAACTGTACCCGTCTCGCCCAGCGGCTCAGATCATACCCCCCGCCTAGATACGCGGCAACGCCGATAAGCGAACAGTGGCGGATGACCGTTGCGGGGTGATGACGGTGCCACCGCCCTTCTCTCCCTCCAGGAATCTGTCTCGCCGTTAGAAGACCGCGGACGCGAACGATGATTTGGACTGCTCACCGCGGAGGATCGGCGAGCCCGAGGGCACCGGCGAGAGGACGAGGGCGGGTCAGCGGTGCAGGACGAAGCAGCTCCAGGGCGTGGCCATTGGCGTCGGGGTCCAGAGCGGGGACCAGCGTCCTCGATGGCGCGTAGAAGGACGGCTCAGGCCGGCCGGCCAGGCACTCCCGCGCGAACTCGATGAGATGGTAACTCACCACCGTGCTGTGGACGAACTGCTCGAAGCGTCCGGTGCCCAGCATGCGCCAGGCCATGCGCCAGAAGGGGCGGCGATAGTCGCCCCGGACGCCGATGCGCCAGAAGAGGCGCGCGAAGATGCCCAGCCCCCGCCGGATACTGCGCGGCGCGAGGCGCCGAGGGTCCACGGGGTAACGGAGACGGTGGCGGAACGTATGCGCCTGCTGGTGCGCGTATCGCGCGTAGAGCGCGTCGGGATCGTACGCCGTCTCGACACAGCGCCGCCACATGCCGTGGACGGTGTCGCAGGGAAGCAGGAAGTCCACGTTGGAGTCCCGCCCTTCCTCGTAGCGCAGCCGGCCCTCGCCCTCCAGGCGGGTCCAGAGCGGGGTCTTCGGCAGCGCGTAGAGCACGTTGATCGTGAGGATGGGAATCCGCGAGGCGTGGATGAACTCAATGATGCGGTCGGCCGTGTCGCACGTGTCCGTGTCCAGCCCAATGATAATTCCCGAGACGACCTCCATCCCGTATCGGTTGATCGTCTCGACGGCCTCCAGGATCGGCAGGCGCAGGTTCTGCGCCTTGGACATCGCCTCGAGCGCCTCGGCCTCGGGTGTCTCGATGCCGCAGAACACCGTGACGAAGCCGGCCTCCCGCATGAGCCCGAGCAGGACCTCATGCTTGGCGATGTTGAGCGTGGCCTCGCAGGCAATCCGGAGCGGATAGCGATGGCGTTTCTGCCAGGAAACCAGATAGGGGAGCAGGTCTAGCGCAGCCTTCGGGTTGGCGATGAAGTTGTCGTCGACGAAGTAGACCGACTCGGCACCGCCCTCGCGCAATCGGTCCAGCTCTGCGATGACCTGCGCGGGCGTCTTCAGCCGCGGGTTGCGACCGTACAGCGCGGGGATGTCGCAGAACTCGCACGTGTATGGGCACCCGCTGGAGAATTGGACACTCGCCAGGAAATACTCGGGCAGCGAGATGAGCTCATACGCCGGCATGGGGAACGCTGCGAGCGGGAGACGCTCTTCCGTCGCGAGGAGGAGCTGGCGCTCGGGCCGACCATCGAGGCCATCCAATAGCTCAATGAGCCGATCGGTCGCGTCCCCAAGCTCCCCGACGTGTAGGAAGTCCGCCTCGGGGTACGACTCGGGGCAGCCGGAGGCGGAGGGCCCGCCCAGCGCCACGGGCCGCCCGCAGGCGTGCGCCCGGCGCATGATGTCCTCGATCTGAGCGCGCTGGACGTGCATGCCCGAGACGAGCACCGCGTCCGCCCAGAGGAAGTCATCGGTCGTGGCCACCTGGGCGTTCTCGTCCACGAAGCGCACGCGCCACGATTCGGGCAGATATGCGGCGATGAGCAGCAGCCCCTGGGGCGGCATGAAGGCACGGACGCCTCCGAGGAGGCCGTAGGCGTGGTGGAATGTCCCGAAGGACGGGGTATAGCGCGGGAACACGAAAAGGATATTACGGACGGTCGACGGTGTGTAAGGTGTCCTCATAGAGGCTGGCGATCAGGCCCGGCCGGCTAATCGCCAGGACAGCAGTATAGCAGAAGGTCTGCCACACTCAATGTTTTAACAACTTTGCTCAGCTCATCTTTCCCGCAGAGAGTTCGGCCGTCTTCGAGCCTCCACATCCCGATGGAGATCTGGCAGCACCCGCCTCCTATTCAACTGGGAGGACCACTCCCGTCACCCACAAGAATGGGTTTTGAACACAATTCATCGCCCACCCCGGACTGTTTCTTGCTCCAAAAGGCGTGTATTCTGTTCATAGGAGTTGGCTTCGAGACCCTTCGGGTGTCAACACAGGCACAATGAGCCGGAACATCTTCATCGTCGGCGCGCACCCGGACGACATGGAAATCGGCATGGGCGGCACGGTCGCCAAGCTCGCTGAGGCGAACACGATCATGACCTCAGTCGTCGTGACCAATGGCGGACGGGCGTCGAACCCGTTTGCGTGGACAGAGCAGCGAATGGCCGAGGTGAGAAGAGAGGAAGCCCTTCGAGCTGCTCGGATCTTGGGGGTGAAGGAAGTCGTGTTCTGTGACGAACCTGACGCGGCGGAGGAGATCGATTGCGCCGCGGTCAAACAGAAACTGACGAAGCTGATCGAGCGACTGCGGCCAACCGAGGTGTATACGCTGCATGAAGAGCTCGATCGGCATCCAGCGCACCGCTTAGTGGGCAAGCTGGTCAGAGAAAGTCTCGTCGAAGCCGGCCTCGAACCGACCGGGGGCCTCTGGGCCTACGAAATCTGGGGGCTCTTCTCCACCTGGGATCGCCTCGAGTACATTGACGGGTATGTCGCAAAGAAGCTGCTGGCGATCGCGGAGCACCGGAGTCAAGTGGCGACCATCCCCTACGGTGAGGGGGTCCTGGGGCTGAACCGGTGGCGCGCGGCATTCGCTGACCCACAGGCCAGCGCGCCGGCCGGTGTCTACGCGGAAGTTTTCCGACGGGTTGCGCTATCCCTCCGAGCGAGGCCTCGTTAGGGGATGGAAACGGTGCCGAGCATCTTTTGCGGGCCCTTGCGAGTGCTATACTTGGTAAGAGCTTGCGCATTAGCCGGGGGGGAGGGAGCTATGACCGAACACGGACAACTCAGTCAGGGGCTCCTCCTCTCGCTGGTCCTGCTCCTCGGTGTGCAGCTCACCGGCTTGAGTTGCCTGAATGAATGGCGGCAGGATGCCTCCACTCCAGCCTTTGGCGTCCTCCACCAAACAGCAAGCGATCAGTCGGGAAATTCCGTGACCTACGAGGACGGGTGCCCCTGCCACCTCGCCTTTCTCTCCGTCCTTTTGATTCCCTCTAGGATACTTGGCCCTGCCGCGGACCTCGAGCCTAAGGCCCCCTCAACATCCCTGTCCGGGGAGCTTTCACTGCCGTTCCGCCCCCCGCTTTCCCTCTAACGCTCCCGCAACGTCTCCGGTTCTACTTTCTCAATCAGCGTAGTGGCGCTGCTTCTGTCTGCTCACAGCGTGAGCGGATGTGTCAGGCCAACGTTTCCATCGTGCGACCTGTATTCAAGGGAGGGCATGCATCGCATGAGCGTCTCGATCCACTGCCTTCATGCTCTGACGGAGACCCGTCGGTGGGGCTGGTCCGTCACCCTTGGAATGGTCCTGGTGGCACTAGTCTCAGGTTGCAGCACCCTTGGCGAACGCTCCCCAGCCCTTCCGCGCTCGCCCATCACTGTGGCAGTAGGCCCAGTCATCCTGGAGGCCCCGATCACAAAGCCAGGGCGGATCTATTCGTTTGACGAGACGCCCTCACCTGAAGAGGAGCCGATGCTCTTGGCGCAATTGGTGGACGAGATCGAGACCAATGCCCAGCGGTTCTTGACCGAACAGTTGACGCGCCAGGAGGGCATCACGGTTGTTCCGTTTCAGGACACCCGCCGCCTGCAAGCTGATCTCGCGGCTCCCCGAACGCCCTTGACCGAGGCACAGATCCGAGAGCTTGGGAGCCGAACGGGGGCAGACCTCGTGGTAACTGGCTTGATTCACGACTATGGGGTGGTTCGCTGGCAGTACTGGGTCGCCGGCTGGCTGGCACACGTGGCCGTCGCCACGACGATTGTTGGGTTTGCTTCAGGGTGGAATCCCGCCGTCGTAGGAGCCTACCTCGCCATTGATGCCACAACTGATTTCCCGCTCTGGTGGGGCGGCGCGTCGGTGTTCGGGTTTGCATTCCGGCCGGTCCGCTTGCACGTGGATGCGATCCAGAGGACGAACTGCGAAGGACTTATCTGGACCGGTGAGGAACTGGCTGTGAGGGTGCCCGGCAAAACGCTGGCCGAATATCCGCCGGATCAGCGAGGCCGAAAGGAAATCCAATTGGAGGCGAATCTGAGGCACGCCACCGAGGATCTTGCCGAAGTCGCTGGGAAAGCCCTCCGCCTTCAACCCTGTGATGCGGAAGGACGACCTGAAAAGGTCAGCACCTTTTCAGTTCTCTCGTTCCTGGATTGGCTCTTCTGAATCCGTGGGCGGCCAGCTTGAAAGCTTCGTCGGCTTCAACCCCGGCCCGTGATGGTTTTCCGTGGAGTCCGTAGCGAAGACATGCTAGTAAGTAGGGGGACCCATGGGCTTCGAACGGATGACGAAGGGGAGATCGGCATGAGGAGACTGATCGGGAGGGGGTTGATGGTCCTAGTGCTGGCGTCGCTGCCGGCTTGCGTGAGTTACGGGAAATACGACCAGACCGTCGATGAGCTTGAGGCCGCCAGGGGTGAGCTGGATCAGGCCAAAGCCACAAAGGAGTCGCTCCTGGAGGAGATCACGAGCCTCAAGGACGCCAACGCGAAGCTCAAGGAAGAGCTGGACAAGGTCAGTAAGGATCTTGCCGCGTTAACCGCGGCGGTCACGCAAGGCGAGCGCACGGGGGAGTCGGTGCTCAGGGATCTGATGCGGCAAGTACGGGAATCCCAGGCCGCCCGGTCAGCCCTTACCCAGGAGCTCGAAGCCCAGCGACAGCGGAATGAAAACAACCTCCAAACGATCCGGCGCCTGCAAAAGGAACCTCGAGCGCCGCAGGCTGCGTCTCCCAAACAGCCGCCTGCCCAGCCTCGCGCGTCAGCCCCATCGCCCGCTCTCAGGGAGCCGGCCGCCCCGCCGCTCCCGGCGAAGTCTAAGGTCGGCACGGTGCTGGCTCTGACAGGAACGGTCACCGTCAATCACCAGAGCAGCACCAAGATCCAAGCCGTGGCCGTCAAGGATTCCGTGTATGACTTAGACCTGGTCCTCACCGGGCCCGCTTCCAAACTTAAGCTCAGATTGTTCGACGGTACCCAGATCACGCTCGGCGAGCGGAGCAGCCTGGAGGTCAGCGATGTCAGGCCGACCGCCGAGGGTAGCACGCGGAATGCCTTGCTCACCTTGGGTGCAGGGACCTTACGAGCGGCGGTGCCTAAGCCCTCTTCGCGTGATACGTTTGTCGTGCAGTTGCCCACCGCCGTGGCCGCCGTGAAGGGCGCAGACTTGGCGACGGAGGCCAAGTCGGACGCGGCCGCGCTCCTGGTCATCAAGGGGCAGGTGGCCGTCTGGCATCAGGATCCGGGCATTGCGGGGGAGGTCGTGGTCACCGATGGAGAGGGAACGGAGGTCAAGGGAGACCAACCTCCGGGGAAGCCGAAGAAATGGGGTCAAGCCCGTATCAAGGCCCTGCTGGAGGCAACGAATCTTCGCGAACGCTGATCGGCTGCATCGCACATTTCGGCGTTGAGCCTTTGCAAAGAGAATTCCCGGTGAGCACGGGACAGGGGTTTCGAGGAGTGGATGGTGGAAAATGGCGGGGCACGGGAATACTCAGGCGTCCCTCGCGCTGACACCGCGCGGGTAACCCGCCTGGCCGGCCGACGGGCTCGTCAGAAGCTGACGTTATCTGGCTCCTGAGTTTCTACCCTACTCCGCGACTGCTACAAACGGCTGATCGGCTCTGACCTCTCCGGGCGCTACCAGCGCGTTGAGGCGCTCGAGACGCTCTTGCCGGGTGAGGTACCAGTCCTTGATCAGCACTTCGATCAAGGCGATCAGCTTCTGTGCTTCCTCGGGTTCCGCGTCATGGATCAGCCCCAGGTCGCGCTCAGTGTGGGTACCGATCCGACCGAAGTTCCTGACCGCCTCGATGGCTTGCCAGGTCAGGGGATCCACACGACGCCTGAGCTCGTCCAGTTCCTGCCCGAGGGTATCCTTCTTGATCCCCCAGTAGTCCCGGATCATCTCCTGCAGACACCGTCGCGACAGCGCCGCCGAGGCCTTGGGGCTCAACTCCAGCAACAGGCACGCTTCGCGGTAGTCGTTCAGAATCGATTTCGGAACGAACTCGGGGAACGCCTTGGCTTTTGACGGGGGAATCAGGTCCCATCGCTTCACCAAGGATCCGACCCTCCACAGGCCTCGGCCATCCTGTTTGGCCTGGTGCAGAAAGACCGTGAAGGCGAATTGCCGGCAGGCCTGGTTCGGGCAGACGACAAGCCGGTAGGCCACGCGGTGGGGACCACGGGCATTCTCGATAGCCACCCAGTCCGCGTGCCATTTCAGCTTTGACGCGGGGACAACCGTTTCACGCTCACAAAACGGGCAGGTCCACTGGAGATCTTGTGTCATAGCGTCCTCCTGGTGAGCCGGATCGTCATCCGCGGTCACGCAGATACGCGGTCTGCAACCCGGCGATGGTTTTACCGTCCCGAATCGTGCCATCCTGGATCATCTGAACCGCCCGGGCCAGGGGAAACTCGACGACGTTCAGGACCTCGTCCCGGCTGAGATTCTGTCTCCCCGGTTTCAGTCCCGTCCCCCGATAAATGTGTATGACTTCATCCGCAAATCCCGGCGCCGTGAAGATGCTGGTGAGCAACTCCAAGGTGCCGGCCTGATAGCCGACCTCCTCCTCGAGCTCGCGCGCGGCGCAATGCAAGGGTTCCTCGCCGGGGCTCAGCTTGCCGGCTGGAATCTCATAGATAAACCCGCCGGCCGCGTGCCGGTATTGCCTGACCAGCACAACGGTACCGTCCTCCTTGATCGGAACCACCGCCGCCGCTCCCGGGTGCCGAATGACCTCCAGGTCCACGGTGGTTCCATTGGGGAGCGTAACTGTCTCGACGTTCAGCGTGACGATTCGCCCTTTATAAATCGTTCTGGTCATGGACCCTTTGGGCCCGGGGTTCGGGGCTCGAGGTTCGGGGGAACCCCTGGTGGGGTTCCTCTGTCTCTTTTCCCGTGCCTTGTGCCGCATACCCCTTGCCTCTCGCCTCTAGCCTGCGCGCTGGGCGCGCTTATAGAATGGCGGCTTGACCACCACGGCCGACACGCTTCGACCTCGAACGTCGATCGCGATGGACGAGTTGATCGCCGCATAGGGCGGCTGTACGTAGCCCAGCCCGATACCCTTCTGGAGAATCGGAGACAGATTCCCGCTCGTGACTTCGCCGACCTCCCGCCTGCCTCCGGACGCATCGGCCAAAATCTTGAATCCCTGCCGGGGGACCGCCTTCTGGAGCAGCTCGAAGGCCACCAGGCGGCGCGTCAGGCTCCCCTCCCGTTGCTTCGCCAAGGCCTCCCTCCCGATGAACTCCCCCTTGCGGAATGCCACCAGCCAGTCGGCGCCGGCCTCCAACGGCGTCGTCTGCTCATTGATGTCATGCCCGTACAAGAAGTAGGCCATCTCCAAGCGCAGCAGGTCGCGCGCACCGAGCCCGGCTGGCTTGAGGCCGGCCGCCTTCCCGATCCGGATCAGCTCATTCCAGGCCTCCAGCGCGCGTCCCGCCGACAGGTACAGCTCATACCCCAGCTCCCCTGTGTAGCCGGTTCGGGTGATCAGCGTCGTCGCACCCGCCAGGGTGGTCTCGAGACAGTGCCGGGGCTGCAGCTCCCCCAGACCTGAAACACCGAGCAAGCCCAGGATGGAACGAGACGCCGGACCTTGTAGCGCCAACTGCGCGATCTCCCCGGAGCGGTCTGCCACTTCGACCCGTTCGGCCTGGTTCGGTCTGCCCTGACCCTTCGCCTGCTCGAGAAACCAGTGCAGGATCTTGTCTCGGTTGGAGGCATTGACGCAGAGGAGATACTCCTGCGGCTTGATCCGGTAGATGAAGATGTCGTCCTTGATGCCGCCCCCCTGATTGCACACCATGGAGTACTGCGACTCACCGACCGCGAGTGCACTCACGTCGGTGCTGGTCACGCCCTGGAGAAAAGCCAGGGCACCGCCGCCCGCCACGCGGAGCCGACCCATGTGGCTGACGTCAAACAACCCGGCAGCTGACCGGACGCCATGGTACTCATCGACCACGCCCGAGTACTGGATCGGCATCTCCCAGCCGGCAAAGTCCACCAGCTTGGCGCCCAAGGCCACGTGCCCGTCGAAAAGAGGCGTGCGGTTCATGCTGGAGGGGCTCGACGTTCCATGGGGTCCCTCAACGCACTCCCAACAACTCCACCTCGAACGTCAAGGTGGCATTCGGCGGAATCACGTTTCCGGCCCCGCGCGCCCCATACCCGAGGTTCGGCGGGATGATCAGCTTGCGCTTTCCCCCTACCTTCATGCCCTTCACTCCTTCATCCCATCCCTTGATGACCTGCCCCGCTCCGAGCTGGAACGAGAACGGCTCCTTGCGATCGAGTGAACTGTCGAACTTGGTGCCGTTCGCGAGCCAGCCCGTGTAATGGACCGTCGCGGTATTCCCCGGTTCGGCCTGTCGGCCCGTACCCTTGACGAGGTCGATCATTTGCAGGCCCGATTCGGTCGTCATGGGCGTTCCAGCAGTCCGCTCCTCACTGAGGCTCTCCCCAGAGAACGCGAAGGTGGCCAGGCACCACAGGGCGAACAGGGTCCCGACTCTGATGCATCGTGGCATCATCGCTCACTCCTTCCACTGTCTGATATGAGAGGGAACGTGGGTCGAATTCCCGGCTGGGAACTATCGTGAAGACAACAGCAGAATTGTGCAGCGCGCGGGCTTGCGGCAGTCCAGCCGCGGTCAAGAGCCGGGCTCCGAGAACAGCGCCACACTGGCCGTATAGCCGTGGAGGAAATTGCTGCCTCCGACCGGACCGATTTCGCCCTGTGCGAAGAAGCCGGCAATCGGGATGTCTCCCATTCGTTCTCGGACCGTCATGACGTCATGGTGTGGCCGACCGAACAACCCGCGCCCCCGGCCACAACAACTGAACAGCAACGCGCCCCTGGTCGGCCTGGCGCCCTTGGATCGTTCCGCCGTCAGGAGCAGATTGAGATCCTCGCTGGCCGAACCGGCGTCGCGGATATGGAACTGGACGGTCTGCCCCTCCTTGACCGTATCCCCGATCGCGACACTGCCGGAGGTGCGATCAGCCCCGACCAGATTCCGGATCAGAAAATCACCCCGTTCGAAGCGGTTCCGCTGTTCGTCCATCACGATACCGACGTGCAACGCCCGGTGAGCCATTCGTCGATCGGTACTGCTGAGCGACTTGAACACAGTTTCGAGCCGCTCCAGCGCGGGGGACCCCCCGAGCTCATGGATCACGTTCTTCTCCGCTCGCGTGACGACGAAGCGCTCGCCGATCGGCCGGCATCCCTGAGACACCAGTGTTCGAACGGACACGGGCCCGGATACAGCCACCCCGACCAGGCCGCTGTCGTACACTTCGTCGTTGAGCAGAACGCGATTCTGCCCAAGATCGTGACCGCCCCCGGCCAGACCACCGATGGCGAGCGAGCCCGGAAACCGGTCGGCCATACTGCACAGGACTTCGTCCACGGGAGTCGAAAAGGGCTCCGCCAGCAGAAGGAAGGTAGGATGCCCGGACACGTCGGCCGGGACGTCCGGCCATCCGGTGACCGTGAACCCCTCTTCGCTCTGGGTGAACGACAGCCGGACCGGACTCACCGAAGCGTCCGGCAATCTGGCCGCCCACAGGGCCACCGCGGCGTCGCCTTCGATCTCTTCCGATTCCGCGATCACCCCTTCGCCCGTACAACCCAACAGCACACACGGAGCCACTTCCGCGCGCACGGCTGCGGCGAGGTCCTCGGCCATCTCGACATAGTGAGGGGAAAAAAAGAGAAAGGCCAGGTCAGGTTGCTCCCGATCCAGCCCACGTCTGACTGCTTCGCTGATCTCAACGCCCGCCTTGGCCGCGTCGTTGTTCCGGGAAACCGCGACAGAGAACTTCAGCTTCACGCGGTGGTCCTCGCTCATGGCTGCGCTAGTGTAGCAATCCTGCTTTGGGTTTGTCTACCGCGCCGTAGCCCCTCGCGCTGTTTCCCGTGCCTCCTCACCACTATTCAGGAAGATTCGCCCGGTCCCCCCGCTCCTGATGCAGCTTCTTGTGGTAGCGCCACATGTAGGAGTGATAATCGTCAAGCTGTGCCAGGAGATAATGCAACTCCGTCGGGTCCTCGGTCTCCAGCGCCCGGATCACGCGCTGTACCAGGAACTCCGAAAAGGCACGCGTCTTGTCAATGGCTGTTCCCAGTTTCAATCCACCACCAATCTGGTACTCTCCCATGGTTCCTCTTGTGTGGTCGTAAGAAATGCCGGGCGCCGCCTTCATGGCGTCACTGCGGCAAGGATAGTCTCGCCTTCGATCAAATGCAAGCGCCACTCTCGTGAGAGTGACTGCGAAGCATTCCACGCAAACCAGGTTACCGCCCGCCGGCCAGTAAGGCACGGAGTCGCTGAAGCGAGATCGCCTCGACGCGCCACCCATCCCTCCCGACCACAGTCGACGCCATCATCAGCGCGTTGAGGATCGCTTCCTCCGTCGCTTCCACCGTCGCTGCAAACAACGGGTTCATGTGAGTATCGGCTAAGTGGTTCATACTAAAGGTCCGTTCCTGTGGATAGTGCGGGATCGCGTTTCCAGTCGAGAAGGCAAGCATGAAGTCTCCGCTGCCATGACGCGCCGTGGAGCCGGTCCGAGCCAAACCTAAAGCGGCCCGTTTGGCCAACCGGCCCAATTGTCGACTGTCGGTGGGGGCGTCGGTGGCGATGATCACGATGATCGAGCCTTCGTTGTGCTCGCTCGAAGACACGTCGCGCAAGGCGACAGCGCGCTGGGTGGGTCCGGGAGGGGCGCTTCTGAGCGGGGCCCCCTCCCGTTCAGATGGTCCGGGAGGGGCGCTTCTGAGCGGGGCCCCCTCCCGTTCAGATGGTCCGGGAGGGGCGCTGCCCAGCGGGCCCCTCTCCCGATCGTAGAGTTTTCCGACAGGGACTCCGCTCACGACCAAATCTTCCCGGCGGCCGTGATTGGCATTCACCAGGACACCAACGGTGTACCCGCCTTCTTTCTCCGGCAGCCGTCTGGATGCGGTGCCGATCCCACCCTTGAACCCGTAGGACACCATCCCCGTCCCGGCCCCCACGCTCCCCTCGGCCACCGGTCCACCCTTCGCGTCGTTCAGCGCCCGCACGACGTCCGCCTCGGTCACATGCCGGCCCTGACTGTCGTTAAGCCGGCTGTCATCACATTCCGCGACCACCGGAGTCAGGGTGTCGTCCGTAATCCCGATGGCCGGGTATCGTGCAATCATCCAATTCATCACGCCATTCGCGACGCGTGGGACATTGAGCGTGCTGGTGAGCGCGATCGGATACTCGAGGAAGCCGGACTCAGCCACCCACGCCAGGCCGGTCATCTCACCGGTCCCGTTCAGCACGAACGCACCGGCCGGCACTTTCTTGTTCCAGACATCATCACGGGGGATCACCACGGTGACCCCGGTCCGAACCGGTCCTTCACCGGGCTTCAGGGCTCCTTCCCCGCGGATGAGGGTGACGTGCCCAACCTTGACACCCGCCACGTCGGTGATGGAGTTCAGAGGTCCGGGTTGGTACCGCCCGACCGTGATGCCGAGCGCGCGGGCGCGTTCCCGGTCTTCCTTGAGGCCGGAGACCTCGGTCTGCTCGCCGCTCAAGACCGACGCGCAGGATAACCAGAGCAGCCCGGTTGTGATCACGCAAACCGCTTGGGTCCGGATGCTGATTTCACTGTTCGGGCAGGTCAGCACCGCATGTTTCACGCCACCGGGCTTCATCGTGGTTGGCCGCCTCCCTGCTCAGGATCTGTGACACACGCTGACAGCGTTCAAGCGCCGCCAGTTCAATCAGCCAGGAACTGTGGGGATGGGTGAAAACCATCATCCAGATCGGTCTGGCCGGCCATTATAGCGAGCTCATGAGGGACCAGCAATGATCGCCATTCTGATGTTTCCCGCCTAGAACGGCCAGAGCACGAACTCCGTCGCCTGGGAGTGGATTTCAAAAGCATACCCCTTCGCGACCCAATGAGAATCAAAAAATACTCTGAAATGATCCGAACCAGCTCCCCCGCCGTGAAACTCCAATTCTCGAAACGAACCTGGAACCACGCCCGCGGCCGGCATTGCAAACGGGAGCCATGACAAGAGATCGACTTTAAAGTCTTTCACGTCCATGAAATCATATCGGGCGATCGGGCCTGCATCGGAATCCTCCAGCTGATCCGGCACCCCAAGCTTCCCCAAGACCTCAGCAACCGTCGTGTGTCCCGGCACAATGAACGACACGTCAGCTTGCTCCAGGGGATGATTGAGCGTGTAACGCTGCCAGCGAATCGGACAGCCGGAAGTAACCAGGGAGACCACGAGCAGCAGGACGAGCAGTCCGGGTCGTCGCATGGATCCGTTCGCGGCGACAGTCAGTCGCCGAAAGGCCAGAACTGGAATTCCGGAGGAGGCTTCGGCTTGCCAAAGGCCACGTCCGTCACAACCCCGTCTTTATTGAAAAAGACGTACAGATCCTGTCCCTTGATATTCGTGCGGGAGAAAAAGAGCACCGTGCCCGATTTCATGTCGTAATAGTAGTACTGGAATATTTCGTGGTCATTGACCTCAATAATCCGGTCGGGCGCCCCCAGGCGCGCGGCGACCTCAGTCCGGGTCGAGGTGCCCTTCTTGATCGATTCGACATCTGCGGGATTGAACTGATCCCCGTACTTTCCCCTCACAAAGGCGCATCCGGTCACCGCAGCAAGCGACCAGAGGACCGTGACCACCGCACAGCTTGCCGCCACACTCACGCCGGCTCGTGCCGCAGCGTTATTGTTTCCCATGAAATTCCTTTTTCGAGAGGACGAAGTCGTCTTCGAAGACGACATACGCGGACCGAGTTAACCCGACGTGGTCGTAGGTGGTTTTGGCGAGCGCGTTGTTTTGCTCGACGTAGAGGCGGACGCCGCAAACATCACTCCGACTCCTGGCCTGCTGGAGAATGAACTCATGCATCCGTCGATACACGCCTCGCTGGCGCCAGCTAGGATGAACGTAGACGCTCTGAATCCACCAGAAGGTTGCGTTGCGCCAATCGCTCCACTCATAGGTCACCATCAACTGGCCAATGAGACGCCCGGGAGGATCACCGGGCAGTTCCGCCACTAGGTAAAAGCCGCGCTCGGGGGAGGCGAAGACGGCTAGCGTGCCCCGGCGCAGCCGCTCCAACTCCAGCGCTCGTCCCTCCGTCTCTCGTGCCATGGCCGCGCTGAAGGCTACGAGGGCGTCGACGTCATCCGGACGGGCCGGGCGGACGATGAAGTGGTCACGCATGGTCGTGGGACTCGCCTTGCCGACGGACGGGAGTCTCAGCCTCGGGCCCACTCAGCCGCCTCAGCCACCCCGGCTGCGAGCGGTACAACCCGGCCGAGAATTCCATCTTCATCGCTTCCTCGGCTGGAAGATTGACCGGGAATACCTTACCGCGCGGCAGAAAAGCCAGGTAGCCCGTAAAGGGATGGATGGCTGTCGGCACGAACACCATCACAAGCGGCCCAAGCCCCGGGAGTTGGAGCGCCGGTGGCGCGGGGCCCATCGCGAACCCGAGCGCCCAGAGGCCATCCCGTGGAAAGGGAAAGACCACCACCGTACTCTGGCCGAACCGCTCCCTGAACTGGAACAGGTCGGCCATTCCCTTGATGGTCAGATAGACGCTTCCCACGATGGGGATCCGCTGCACCCACCTGTCGGTCCACCGGAACAGTCGTTGCCCGAGGAACTGCGTGGCGAGCATACCCACCAGCGGCACGAGGACCAGCAGCATCAGGATCCCCAACCCCGGAATATCCGACCTCACGGCCGGGCCGAGAAGGTCCGCGATCACCCCATCCAGCGTGGTGAAGAGGGCGCGCAAGAGCAGGAAGGTTCCCCAGGCCGGGACCAGGACCAGCAGGCCCGTCAGAAAGGTCCGGCGCAGCCGATGAAGTCGATTCACTGTCCCCTTCCCTCCGTTGACAGCTACGGTGTCCCTCGCGGCGCCAATCCTAACAGATTCCTGCGATCGATTCATTCATTCCTGCCCTCCCTCCCCGGTTGAACCCCTTCTGATGCGCGCCGTAACGGGGGTCCGCAGAACGCAGGCAGGCCGGTGGGGTCTGCCCCTTGATCTTCGACCCATATTCCTCTACCCTTGCAGCGTCACCCACGACTGGGTCGATGGGTGGACTGAGAAGGCCCACGTGGGCCGGGAGGAGTCATGGCAGAAACGAAGGTGACCGGAAAGACCAATCTTGACAAAGAGTTGCTCGCCATCCTGTGTTGCCCGGAGACGAAGCAGGATGTGGCGCTCGCCGGTGAGGCCCTGATCGCTCGATTGAATGACCTCGTTGGGAAGGGCTACCTGAAGAACAAGGCCGGGCAGTCGGTGACTGAGAAGTTGGATGGGGGCCTCATCAGAGCAGACAAAAAAATCCTCTACCCCGTCAGGGAGGATATCCCGGTCATGCTCATCGAGGAAGGGATTCCGCTGGAAGGTCTCACGTAGACTCGCCCGGTGGCTCCCCGGTGGTCGACACCCGGCACAGAGCCGCCATCAGGGAAGAAAGAGCTGGATCTCGCGCTCATCCCTCTCTGTTTTCGACCCCGTTGACGTTCCACAGGCGGTACAGAGGTATTCATAGAGATTGCCCGTCGGAAGGACGAGAAGCAGTCGCTCGCGGGTGGGCGTGGCCTGCCGACAGGTGGGACAGAAGAGGAGAGACGCCCGGAAGGACTCATAGTCCTCCGCAGCCTGGCGGGGTCGCCGCCGCCACGGTGGCTGCCTGCCGGAGGCCTGACCGCCGGGCCCTTTTTTTCCGGTCGGGGTCATCGACGCATTCTATAGAATGGGTTTGTGAGTGGTCAAGCCGTCGTCCTGCCGATCAGACCGCCCCTCCACCACGCGATGGCCTGCTGCGTCGAGCCCATCGCGTGTGCCTGAACAAGATTAGACTTTCCTGCCGGCCCGGGCCCGCCCCTTCATGACCCACCACAGGGATCGAAACAGTTGCACGGCGACATAGACCGAGAGCCCGACCAGGAGCCCTCGGACCCCCGCATCTCTCCATGACCACAGCTCCGGAGCATGGAGAATCAGACCGAAGACCACGTGGCCTCCAAACCCCAGGCAAATCGCAAAGATGATCCACTCGCGCGCAATGGTAGTGCGCCGGGATCCCTCGAGGTTGTCTTCCCAGGATTCCTGATTCATCAGATGCCCGCTCGCCTCGGCACGTCCCGACACTTTAAAGGAGGAACCGGGTGCAGAGTTCGGAGACTCCTCGTGTGGCTTACGTGGAGCGAGGACTGACCGGCACAGGGGGACAGCTCGCCGAGGTAGGCACGGAAGGCGTGAGAGCTCCTTCGCGGCTCTTGAATCCGATCAAACTGAGCTCTTCGAGGACTCGATCTCGGTGGCGGTGATGAGGCTCGAAAGATAATCCGAGACGAAGGTCAAGGCCTCTTCTCGACCGTCAGCGCGCCTGCCTTTCTCGCGGCGTTGCACCGACAGCTCATGTTCAAGGTCTGATTTCACTTCACTGAGGACCCGCTGCAGCGAGGAGGTCGTGAGGTTGGCATCCATGTCCTCCAACTCTTGGCATCGGTCGAGAACCCAATTGAGCCCCTCGATCCGTCCCGAATAATGCTCCTGGTCTGCAGAGTCGAGCCGAGCCATCGTAGTGGCAAAGGTCTGAGCTTCGTACACTAAGTTGTAGAAGCTCGTCACCGCTCTCTGCAAAGTTGGATTCATGCTTCTCCTCGTCGCAGGGTCGAATCTGTACCATTATACATGAAGACCGGCGTCTCACAAGCTGTTTTTTCCGAGCCTTACGTAAAGAGGAGGGCGTGGAATTCGGCCATGAACCCGTAGTAAAGGGGGGCGAAATGCTTGAGACTTTCCGGGCTGGTCTCCTTCAGCCGTTTAAAGAAGAACACCTGATGGCGAGGATCGAGTTTCTCGAGCAATTCGCCCAACTGGGCCATGGTATAGCTCCCGGCTGGGACACTCAGCACGTAATGTACCAGCCGTTCTACGAACTGGTGGGCAATGTAGTCGTTCGAGATGAGTCCGTCCGGCAACTTGCCGGACGCCAGGAACTCGTGAAACGGCACCGCCTGGGCGGCAAACGGCGTTGGCGTCGTGGGCGGGCTGGACATTCAAGAGCTCCGAACGGGCCACGGGACGGCCGCTCAGTGCCTCACTCTACCCAAGGGCCCACTCAGCCGTCAAGCGCTCCCCGGCGCAACACCGACCCCTGGCAGGTCAGAGAAAATGAGAGGGGCAGGGAACCCGATCGAGCCCCCTGCCCCTCCTGGCCTACGAGAAGGACGCCGCGCGCGCAACGCCCCTCCTCGTCTCCTCCTGAGTGAACCAGCGTGGTGTTACAGCCAGTTCACCCGTTCTGCATGGCCCAACCGAGCTTGCTTAGCCCGGCGCGCTCTCCGTACAACAGGCGGCGCGCTGGGAGAAAACCACACGTGACCCACGGAGGGGCGCACACACGCCCCTCCGTGCGCCTGACACCTCAGAGCCAATTGACCCGCTCCGCGGGGCGGATATAAATCGGCTCCTCCACCTGGATCCGCGCCACCTCCTTGCCCGACTTGTTGAACCCCAGCACGGTGTCGTTGTACATCTCAAACCGCTTCCCGTGAATCTGGGTCTCAAACACCTTCGGGCCCGGA
>Ga0187892_10005055_pt1 | contig 21212 bp, 14 predicted proteins | sample MA1701073metaG_FD_139345 | JGI IMG/M metagenome (GOLD analysis project Ga0187892, IMG submission 139345) | Bio-ooze microbial communities from a basaltic lava cave in the Kipuka Kanohina Cave System on the Island of Hawaii, USA - MA170107-3 metaG ... | reverse complement strand
GCGTCATGACACGACCCGAGAGGCTGCCGGTAAGCCGTGTGCGGGAAAACCGCACGCACGGTTTGAAAGGGGGTCTCACGGAAACCCGCCCGCAAGGCGGGAGAAAGTAGATCTACCAATGCCGACGCGCTGGGAACGCGTGAAGATCGCGGTCACGGTCGGGCCTGCGTCCGCGTCGCCCAGGGTCCTCGCGGACATGATCCGGGAAGGCGTCGATGCCGTCCGGATCAATGCGTCGCACGTGGAGCCCGAGGCGGTGGGCCGGTGGGTGGGTCTCATCCGTCGCGCGGGGCGGCGCGTCGGCCGGGACGTCGCGGTCATGCTCGACCTGCAGGGGATCAAGCGGCGGATCGGGGACCTCCCGGAGCCCGTGCGGCTCGTGGAGGGCGAGAAAGTCGTGCTGGCAGAGGGCGGGGGCGCGGGGACGATCCCGGTGCGCCTCGCGTCCATCCTGCCCCATCTTCGGCGCGGCGCCGACCTCTTCCTGTCCGACGGGTTCCTCCGCCTCGAGGTGCTCTCGGTCAAGCGGCAGGAGATCGTCGGCCGCGTCGTGCGGGGCGGGCTCCTGAAGTCGCGCGCCGGGATCAACCTGCCCGGGCTCCCCGTGCTTCTGAGCGTGCCCACGCGCCGCGATGTGCAGCACGTGCGCGCGGGCGTCGCGGCAGGCGTCGACTTCCTCGCGCTCTCCTTCGTGCGGACCGCCGCGGACCTGTGGCGCTGCCGCCGCCACGCCGCGGGCGTCCCGATCATCGCCAAGATCGAGCGTCCCGAGGCGGTCGCCGCGATCGACGAGATCACGGCGTCGAGCGACGGGATCCTGATCGCGCGCGGCGACCTCGCGGTGGAGATGCGGCCGGAGGAGCTGCCCGTGCTCCAGAAGAGCCTCATCGGCGCCGCGAAACGGGCGAGGAAGCCCGTGATGGTCGCGACCGAGATGCTCGCGTCGATGGTCCACAGCCCGCGCCCGACCCGCGCGGAGCTGCTCGACGTCGGCAACGCGGTCCTCGACGGCGCGGACGCGACGCTCCTTTCCGACGAGACCGCGATCGGCCGCGACCCGGCGCGCGCGGTGCGCTACATGCAGCGCATCCTCTCGACGGTCGAGAACTCGCTGCTTACGTACGACCTCGAGCTGCCGAGCCTCAGGGGGCGCGCGGGCTCGCGCCCGGACTGGGCGGTCGCCGACGCCGCGGTCGAGACCGCGCGCAAGGTGCAGGCGCGGGCGATCGTGACGATCACGGCGTCGGGCCGGACCGCGCGGCTGATCAGCGCGGACCGCCCTTCGGTGCCGATCTTCTCCTTCGCGACGGACCCCGGCGTGCGCCGCCGGGTGGCGCTCATGTGGGGGGTCGCGGCGGACACCGTCAAGCCGATCCGCGATGCGGAGAAGATCATCGCGCACCTCCTCCAGCGGCTACGTCGCGATTCCGCGGTGCGCCGCGGCGACCGGGTCGTGTTCGTGTACGGATCGCCCCTCTGGGCGGAAGGCACGAAGACGAACACGGTGCGGGTCGCCGAGGTGTAGGCGGGGGGCGGGGGCGCGGGGGAGGGGGCCCCGCCGCGCTACGCCGCCTCTTCCGCCCGCTCGAGCTGCCGGTCGAGGACGAAGAACCGGAAGCAGGACTGGAGGATCGAGGCCGCGGGCACCGCGAGGAGCGCGCCCGTGATCCCGTAGGCGTTCTGGCCCGCGATCAGCGCGAAGACCACGACGACCGGGTGGATCTTGCTCGCGCTTCCCATGATCTTCGGGTTGAGGAAGTTCGCCTCGATGAAGTGGATGAGGAGGATCCAGCCGAGCGTGAGCGCGCCGCGCTCGAGCCCGCTCGTCCCCCACGCGATCAGCACGATCGGGATCGAGGAGAGGATGGTCCCGAAGATCGGGATGATGCTGAAGACGCCGGCGACGAAGCCCAGCAGGAGCGAGTAGCGCACGCCAAGGAACTGGAGGCCGATCCACGTGAGGATCGCGTTGACGAGGCAGATCAGGAGTTGTCCGCGGATCACGCCGGCGAGCCCGCGGTCGAGGTATCCCGCGAGCCGCAGCCACGTCTCGCGATGGCGCTCCGGCGGCACCGAGCTGATGAAGGCGAGCAGTCGCGGCTTGTCGATGCAGAGGAACGCCGTGATCATCAGCACGAGCACGGTCAGGACGAACGCCTTCACCATCGCCCGCGCGGCGTTCAACGCGAAGCCGAGCGCGACGTCCACGTGGCCCGAGAGCTCCTGGATGTACCGGAAGAGGTCGAACCGGACGTCCTCCCGCTCGAGCGCGTCGAGCCGTTCGATCCGGTCGCGATCGATCGCGAGGAACTCGCCGCCGAGCCGGAGCACCAGCTGCGCTTCGCTCTCGGCTGCGACGACGCCGGTCATCTCGCCGCCCCCCTTGAAGGTCACGCGATAGCGCGGCGGCGGATGGTCGGCGGGGGACTTGGGCGGCGCGGGCTCCTCGTCGCCAGCCTCCTCCTTCCCGTCCCCCTTCCCTTCCCCGGACCCCTTCTCCTCCCCCTTCGCGGGCTCCCGCTCCTTCTTCACCTCGCGTTCCCACCAGTCCACGGCGCGCTGCCCGAACGACTCCAGCCACGCCCGCCCCTTCGGGAGGTCCTCTTGGACCTGGTCGATCTGCGCCGAGAGCGCGGGGATCGTGAACTTCACGCCGAGGAAGAGGCAGAAGATCAGGACGAGGTAGATGACGACGATCGACCCGGCGCGCCCGAGGTGGAGCCCTTTCGGCAGCCGGACCCGGGCCATCCGGTCCACGAGGGGATCAATCAGATACGCGGCAAAAAGCGCGATCAGGAATGGCGCGAGGACGGCGCGCAGGAGGAAAATGAGCGCGCCGATGATCCCCAGGAAGACGAGCAGCAGGACGACGCGTTTGCGCCGACGAATCGCTTCGAGCCGCTCGTCCATCGCCGCGCGTTGTAACACACGGATGGTACGGCTTCTCCTGCTCGCCCTCCTCGCCGCCCCGGCCGCGGCGGAGGACTTCGAGCGGGCGCTCCGGTCGCTCAAGGCGGACGACCGGGACCGCCGGCAGGCGGCGCTTGACGCGTTCGCGAGCGGCGACCTCGCGGCCGCGACCCCGGCCCAGCGCGATCGGGCGCTCGAGGCGCTGAAGCGGTTCCTGTCGGGCCGCTCCCCCGGCGAGGAGCGGGCGCAAGCCTTCCGCGCGATCGGGCGGCTCGGCTCGGACCGGGGTTTCACGGCGCTCCTCGACCGGCTCGCCGAGGAGACCGACGACCGGGTGCTCGAGGCGGCGGAGCAGGCCTTCGCCGGGGCGCCGGAGGCGCTCGGCGACGAGGTGTCGCGCCGCATCGAGAAGGCCGAGGACCCGCTCGTGCGGGCCGTCTACGTGGGCATCCTCGGAGCGGTTCCGGGCTCAGAGCCGCGGATGCGCATGCGCACCACGATGCCCGATGACTGGTGCCCGCGGGCGGCGGCGGCACACGCGCTTGCCCGGGACAGGTCGCCCGAGGCGCTGCCGCCGCTCGTCGCGCTGCTCGGCTCCGAGGACCCCGCCCTCGTGACGGCCGCCGTCGAGTCGCTCACCCGGCTCACGCGGCTCGACTTCGGACGCGATCTCGTCGCTTGGAGGACCTGGTGGGAGACGCGCGACGCGCTGGCGCCGCTGGACGAGGCCCTCTCGAAGAAGGAGGGGGGCGCGGGGGGAGGGGACGAGCCGAAGCCGGACGGCGAGCGGCGCACGGTCGCGGAGAGGCCCGCGCGGAGGACGATCGGGGGGACCTACTTCGGCATCCCGGTCACGGCGGGGAAGGTCGCGTTCGTCTGCGACGTGAGCGGGTCGATGCGGTACAAGCTCGAGATCGCCTACGACCAGCTCTCGCGGGCCGTGAAGGCGCTCCCCTCGACGACGCGGTTCGAGGTCGTCTTTTTCAACGAGCACGTCTACCCGTGGCGAGGCCGTCTCTGCCGCGCCGACCCGGTGACGAAAGCGATGCTCTGTCGCTACCTGGCGACGATCGAGATCAAGTCGTACACGAACCTCTTCGACTCGATCGAGGTCGCGCTCGGCCTCGGCGCGGACGAGGTCTTCGTCATCTCCGACGGCGAGCCGAACCGGGGCCGGAAGCAGTTCCCCGACGACATCTGCGCCGAGCTGAGGCGCATCAACACGCGCCACGCAAAGATCCACACGGTGTCGGTGGTGAGGGTCGTGGACGGCGAGGAGCACATCTCGCTCCTGAAGCGCATCGCCGACGAGAGCGGCGGCGAGCACGTCGCCCGCACGCTGAAGTAGTAGGCGTACCCCTTGCGCCATCCCGCGCACACAAGTGCCGCACTGCTCACGGGTTGCGGCGACCGGATGCGGCATTGCTGTCCGCAGACCGGGGGCCGTGCGGCGCCGAGGACCATGCATCCTTCGAGAACAGGTCGCGGCCGATGATCGATGTCCGCTGCCGTACGTGCCAGCGCGACATGGACCGCGTGAACCGTGGCAGCGCACTTCTGGCACTGCGAGGGCTGCGGCGCGCATGCGCCCTCTGAGTCCACGCTGCGGAAGATCGTCCAGCCGAAGGTCTGGGCGGCGATCTGGCCCGCGATCCGCAAGCGCGCGCTCGTGGGCTCGTGCGCATGCCCGATGTGCGGGCGCCCGATGGAGGAGACGTGTGACGTAAGCGAAGCGGGAGAGCTGCGCGTGGACTACGGCGAGGTTTGCGGCGTCGTCTGGCTCGACCCAGGGGAGCTGGCCGGGATGCCCAAGGTGCCGGTTGTCGAGAGGGTGGAGGAGCGCACGGGGTCCTGCGCCGAGGAGTCGGTGCCGAGAGGGCAGAGCAGGGCCGCGGCGAGAACGGAAGGATCATCGTGGAACCTCCGAAGGCCGGCCGGGCGCGAGGGGCGCACCCGCATGCTACGCTATCACGCATCCATGCCCACCGACTTCGCGCCCCGTCTCGAGCAGCTCCGGAACCGCGTTCGCCAGGCCCAGGGCAGTCTTTGACCTGCCCAATCTGCTGAAGCGGCGCGAGGCGCTCGAGGCGCGGATGGCGGACGCCGCCTTCTGGAGCGACCGCGCGAAGGCCAAGGAAACCGTCGAGGAGCTGAAGCGGATCAAGGCCGCCTCGGAGCCCTGGCGGGCGCTCGACACGGGCGTCGCCGACGCCGCGGAGCTCGCCGAGCTTGCCGAGACCGACGCCGACCGCGACGAGGTCGAGAAGGCCGTCCAGGACCTCGAGAAGAAGGCCGAACACCTCGAGTTCCAGCTGATGATGAGCGGCCCGCACGACGCGAACAGCGCGATCGTCTCGGTCAACCCCGGGGCGGGCGGCATCGAGTCGTGCGACTGGGCGCAGATGCTCGTCCGCATGTACACCCGCTGGGCCGAGGGGTCCGGCTTCGAGATCGAGACGCTTGAGCTCGTCCCCAACGACGAGGGCGGCATCAAGACCGCCTCCTTCGCCGTCCGAGGCCCGTACGCGTACGGCTACCTCCGCCCGGAGATCGGCGTCCACCGGCTCGTCCGCATCTCGCCCTTCGACGCGCAGAAGCGGCGCCACACCTCCTTCGCGGCCGTCGACGTCATGCCCGAGTTCGAGGAGGAGGTCGAGATCGAGATCGCCGAGAAGGACCTGAAGATCGAGACCTACCGCTCCGGCGGCGCGGGAGGCCAGCACGTCAACAAGACCGAGTCCGCGGTGCGCATCACCCACATGCCGACCGGCGTCGTCGCGGCCTGCCAGAACGAGCGCAGCCAGCACCGCAACCGCGCGATGGCGATGAAGATGCTCAAGGGCAAACTCTTCCGTCTCCAGGAGATGGAGCGCGACGCCGAGCTCAAGAAGATCTACGGGGAGAAAGGCGAGATCGCCTTCGGGAGCCAGATCCGGAACTACGTCCTCCAGCCCTACCAGCTCGTGAAGGACGTGCGCACCGGGCAGGAGTCCGGCAACGTGGATGGCGTCCTCGACGGCGCGATCGATCCGTTCATCGAGGCCTATCTGAAGGGCCACATGGGCCGGAAGCAGGGTTAGGGAAGCCGGTGAAACCCAAGGAGCGGCCCCCGAAGCCCCCCCCCGGCGGCACCCCTTGCAGCGCGGGTCTCGGGTGCTACGCTATTCCGATTCGGCGAGCGCCGAATCCACTTAAGTCCTTAAATGACAACGATTAAGCGAGCGATCGTCGCTCCCTACGACAAGACCCAGATCGCGGAACTCGCGCGCGCGCTCGTCGACCGTGGCATCGAGATCCTGTCGACCCACGGAACCGCGAAAGTCCTCAGGGCCGCGGGGCTCAAGGTGATCGAGGTCCAGGACTACACCGGGTTCCCCGAGATCCTCGGCGGCCGCGTGAAGACGCTCCACCCGAAGATCCACGGCGGGCTCCTCGGCCGGCGCGACGACCCGGAGCACGTCGCGCAGATGGCGACGATGGGGATCCACCCGATCGACCTCCTCGTCCTGAACCTCTACCCGTTCGTCGAGACGATCGCGAGGCCGGGCGTCACGCTCCCCGAGGCCATCGAGCAGATCGACATCGGCGGACCGGCGATGCTCCGCGCCGCCGCGAAGAACCACCCCCACGTGGTCCCGCTCGTGGACGCGAGGGACTACCCCGAGTTCCTGCGCCGGCTCGACGGCGACGCGCTCGACCCCGACTACCGGAAGGGGCTCGCGGCGAAGGCGTTCCGCCACACCGCGCTCTACGACGCGGCGATCGCGGGGTACCTCGGGGGCCGTGACCTGCCCGCCGCCTTCGTCCTCGCGGGCGAGCGCGTCGAGGAGCTGCGCTACGGCGAGAACCCGCACCAGCGCGCGGCACTCTACCGCGTGCCGGGCGGGAAGGGGATCGCCACCGCGCAGGTGCTCGGCGAGGGGAAGCAGCTCTCGTTCAACAACCTCCAGGACGCGGCCGGCGCCTACGCGACCGTCGCGGACCTGCCGAAGCCCTCGGCCGTCGTCGTGAAACACAGCAACCCGTGCGGCGCCGCCGCCAAGGGGACGCTCCTCGACGCCTTCCGCGGCGCTTGGGAGGGCGACCCGATCTCGGCCTTCGGGGGCATCCTCGCGTTCAACGCCGAGGTCACGCCCGACGTCGCGGAGGCCATCGCCGAGCCGGGCCGGTTCGTCGAGGTGATCGTCGCCCCCGGGTTCGACCCGGCGGCGCTCGAGATCCTTATGACGAAGCCCAAGTGGGGCAAGAACGTCCGCCTCCTCGCCTGCCCGCTGCCCGGCGCGGGGGGCTTCGAGGTCCACGGCCTGCCGGGCGGCTTCCTCCTCCAGGAAGCCGACGGGAAGGCCACCCAAACGTCCGATCTGAAAGTGGTAACCAAACGCGCGCCGAGCGAGGCCGAGGAACGTGACCTCGTCTTCGCCCAGCGCGTGTGCAAGCACGTGAAGAGCAACGCGATCGTCCTCGCCAAGGGCGCGATGGTCGTGGGCGTCGGCGCCGGCCAGATGAGCCGCGTGGACGCCGCGAGGATCGCCGTCCAGAAGGCGGGCGGGAGGGCGCAGGGGGCGGTGTTCGCCTCCGATGCCTTCCTGCCTTTCAACGACGCGCTCGAGGTCGCCCTCGATGCGGGCGTCACGGCGGCGATCCAGCCCGGCGGGAGCCGCAACGACGAGGCGTGTATTCGCCTCGCCGACGAGCGGGGCATCGCGATGGTCTTCACGGGTGTACGGCACTTCCTGCACTGACCCGAAAGACCCAATGCACAACGAATCGATCCAGGACCTCGAGGTCCTGCTGGGACACTCGTTCCGCGACAAGAACTACCTCGTCAACGCGCTGTCCCACTCCTCCATCAAGACGGACAACCGCCCGAGCAACGAGCGCCTCGAATTCCTGGGCGACTCGGTCCTCGGCCTGATCATCTCCGACGCCCTCTACCGCCGCTTCCCCGGCGACGACGAGGGCACGCTCACGCGCATCAAGAGCCAGGCGGTCTCCCGCAGCACGCTCCAGCGCATCGCGACCGCGATGGGCCTCGACCGGCATATCCTCGTCGGGAAGGGCGTCGCGAAGCGCGAGATCCCGGCCTCGCTCCTCGGCAACCTCTTCGAGGCGATCGTCGGCGCGATCTTCCTCGACGCGGGCCTCGCGGCCGCGCGCAAGTTCATCCTCCGCCACCTCGACGTGATCATCGCGGAGATCGTCGAGGACCGCGCGGAGCGCAACTACAAGTCGATGCTCCAGCACCACTGCCAGCGCGAGATGAACACGGTGCCGGGCTACCGGCTCCTGCGCGAGGCGGGGCCGTCGCACCACCGCACCTTCGATGTCGCGGTGGTCCTGAACGGCCGCGAGTTCGGCCGCGCGCGCGGCGACTCCAAGAAGGAGGCCGAGCAGGGATCCGCCCGAGCCGCGCTCCTCCACTTCCGCGCCCTCAACGAGAGCCCCAACCAGGCCGTACGGGGGGCGGGCACAATCCTCCGGATCGGCCCCGACGAGGGGGGGCGCCGGGGGCGGCGGCACGAGCCGCACGGCGGCCCGCACGAGCACCCGCACTCCCGGCACGAACACCCCCAGGCGCCCGCCCACGATCACGCGCCGCCGCAGGAGCACGTCGCCGACGCCCACCACGGCGACGCCCCGCAGGCCGATGCCCATCCCGCCGACGCGCCGCAGGAGGGGTTCGCGGCGCCCCCGGCTGCCGGCGTCGACGGCATGGAGGACGGTCCCGCGGCCGGCGAATCCGCGCCGCCGCCCGCGTTCGGGCAGCCCGGCGCGCCCGGGCAGGGACGGCGCCGCCGCCGCCGCCGGGGCGGACGGGGGCGCGGCCGTGGCGGCGGCGATCCGCAACGTGCCCAGCACGGGCCCCCGCAAGGCGAACACGGGCGAGCGGCCCCCGACGCCCCCTCCCTTCCGCCCGCGGAGCCCTCCGCGGCGGACCCGGGGTCGCCCGGCTCGCCGCCGCAGGAAGGGGGCGGCCGTCGCCGTTCCTCCCGCCGTCGCGGCCGCCGTGGTGGACGGGGACGGGGCAAGAACCCGCCCGCGGCCCCCGGCGGAGCTTCGGCGCAAGACCAGCCGTAGCGGATGGCGCGGACGCTTGCGCCGCCGGCCTTCGACGAGCTGTGCGGGCTTCCGCCGCTCGACCTGCGGGAGCGGCCGCGAGTCGGCGGGCTCTACGGGGGTTCGCTCGGGCTGGTGCTCGCCGTGCTCCTGCCCCGCGACCGCCCGGCGCTCGTCCTCCACGCCGACGCGCGAGAGAGCGCGGACCTCTCGGGTGACTTGGCGCTCTTCGGCGTCGCGCGCGAGCGGCGGCTCCTCTTCCCGGACCTCGACGACGACGAGAGGGGCCTCGAGCGCCTCGCGACGCTCCAGCGGCTGCGCGAGCGCAAGGACGCGGTCGTGCTCGCGTCGATGCAGGCCGCCGCGCAGCCCGCGCCCGCGCCCACCGCGCTCGACCGCGGCGCGATCCGCCTCGCGCCCGGAACCGCGGAAGGGCCCGCGGCGCTCGCCGCCCGCCTCGAAGCCGACGGCTGGACGCACGTCTCGCTCGTCACGGCGCCGGGCGAGTACTCGGTGCGCGGCGACGTCCTGGACCTCTTCCCGCCGGGCGCGGAGAGGCCGGTGCGCCTCGAGTACTTCGGCGACGAGCTCGAACGCATCCGCGCGTTCGACGCGGAGTCGCAGCGCACCGCGTCGGCGCTCGACCGGCTCCTTCTCGCGACGCACGGCAAGGACGCGGAGATGGGGACGCTCCTCGACCACTTCGGCAAGGACGCGCCCCTTTTCCTCGTCGAGCCGACGCCGGAGGAGAGCAGACGCGTGGAGCGGCGCCCGGGCGCCGACCTCGACGCGCTCCGCGGCGGCGACGTGAAGCTCAAGGTGCTGCAGGTCGAGCCCGTGACCGCAGGGCCAGAGCAGCTCCGCACGCGGATCGAGGAGGCGTGCGCGCGCGCGGACCACGCCTTCTTCGCATGCCGCAACGAGGCGGAGGAGAACCGGGTCAAGAGCCTTCTCGGCGACGGCCCCCCAGGCCCCCTCCGGTTCCTCCGCGGGAGGCTCTCGCGCTCGTTCGAGATGCCCGACCGCCGCCTCGTCGTCCTCGGCTACGACGACCTCCTCCAGCACCTGACGCGCCGCCGGCCACCGCCGCGGCGGATCCAGGGCCGGGCGATCGAGGACTTCCTCGACCTCGATCCCAACGACTACGTCGTCCACCTCGCGCACGGGATCGGGCTCTTCCGCGGCGTCGAGAAGATCGCGAAGGACGGGGCGGCGCTCGAGCACTGCGTGGTCGAGTTCAAGGACGGCGTGCGCGTGTTCGTGCCCGTGACGAAGATCGATCTCATCCAGAAGTACGTGGGGGCCTCGGGGGCCCGGCCGCAGCTCGCGCGGCTCGGCGGCGCCGCGTGGGCGAAGGCGAAGCAGCGGGTCAAGGAGGCCGTGACCGACCTCGCGGCGCGGCTCCTCGAGACGCAGGCGATGCGGCAGAAGCGGCCGGGGATCGCGTTCCCGAACGACACCGACCTGCAGCACCAGTTCGAGGCGTCGTTCCCGTACGAGGAGACGCCCGACCAGATCACGACGCTCGAGGCGGTGAAGCGCGACATGGAGACGCCGCGGCCCATGGACCGGCTCATGTGCGGCGACGTCGGCTACGGGAAGACCGAGCTCGCGATGCGCGCCGCGTTCAAGGCGGTGCTCGCGGGGAAGCAGGTCGCGGTGCTCGTGCCGACCACCGTGCTCGCCGCGCAGCACTTCGCGACGTTCCGCGAGCGGATGGCGGGGTATCCGATCCGGATCGAGATGCTCTCGCGGTTCCGCACGGACGCGGAGGCCGACGTGATCGGGGAGGGGCTCGGGGAGGGTGCGATCGACATCGTCATCGGCACCCACCGGCTCCTCTCGCCCGGGATCGCGTTCAAGGACCTTGGCCTCGTCGTGATCGACGAGGAGCAGCGGTTCGGCGTCGAGCACAAGGAGCGGTTCAAGGCGCTCCGCGCGACCGTGGACGTGCTCACGCTCACTGCAACGCCGATCCCGCGCACGCTCAACATGGCGCTCCTCGGGCTCAAGGACATCTCGACGCTGACGACGCCTCCGGAGGGGCGGATGCCCGTCGCGACCGAGGTCTCGGCGTTCGACGAGGGGAAGATCCGGGAGTACATCGTCCGCGAGCTGCGGCGCGGCGGGCAGGTCTTCTTCGTCCACAACCGGATCGAGACGATCCACGGGATCGACCGGCTCGTGGCCTCCCTCGTGCCGGAAGCGCGGCGGGCGGTCGTGCACGGCCGGATGCCGCGGCACGAGCTCGAGGACTCGATGATGGCGTTCGTGCGCGGCGAGATCGACGTGCTCGTGGCGACCACGATCGTCGAGTCGGGGCTCGACATCCCGAACGCGAACACGCTGATCGTCGACCGGGCGCACGGGATCGGGCTCGCCGACCTCCACCAGCTCCGCGGGCGGGTGGGGCGAGGGCGCCACCGCGGCCACGCCCTCTTCCTGCTGCCGGAGGAGCACAGGGTGCTGGACGAGGTGGCGGAACGGCGGCTGCGCACGATCGAGGAGCACGCGGGCCTCGGCGCGGGGTTCCGGATCGCCCTCAAGGATCTCGAGATCCGCGGGGCGGGGAACCTCCTCGGCGCGGAGCAATCGGGAAACATCGCCGACGTGGGCTACGAGCTCTATTGCCGGCTGCTCGAGGACGCGGTCAAGGAGCTGAGGCGGGAGCGGGTCACGGAGGCGACGGACACGTACGTGGATCTTCACGTCGCGGCCGGCGTGCCCGACGCCTACGTCGGCGACCCGTCCCTCAAGCTCGGCTTCTACCGCCGGATCGCGTCGGCCGCGACGCTCGCCGATCTCGAAGGGCTCCGCGCGGAGATCGAAGACCGTTGCGGACCGCTCCCGGAGACCGGTCAGCGGCTCTTCGACGTGGCCCGCCTCCGCGTCATCGGCCAGGAGCAGGGGATCGCGCGCTTCTCGATGGAGAAGGACGGCACGCTCCAGATGACGATCCTCGACCCGCGGCGCGCGCTCCCGTTCCTGCGGGACAAGCTCGGCCGTTCCCTGCGCCTCCCGCACGACGGCGTCGCGATCGTGGCCGAGCCGGTCAGGCCCGTGCGACCCGAGCGCGCGCTGGGGCGGCTCCTCGAGCTGCTCGCGCCCGCCTGACACGGGTCCCCGGAGCACCCGGCCTCCGCGAGCGTGGCACGGGACCGGGGCCGTCGGCTGGTATCTTGGCCCGATGCGCGTCATCGTCCTCTTCGTGCTCCTCGGCCTCGCGGGCGTCGCGATGCCGCAGGAGGAGGCGCCCGAGCCCTCGCCCTATGCGGCGATGGGCTTCCCGGTCACCTTCAACGACGAGATCATCACGGCCAACGACGTCGCGCGCTTCCTCGACACCAACCTCGACGAGATCGACCCGAACACGCTCCGGCGCAACCGCGACCTCCTCCTCTTCCGGAAGATCAATGAGCGGATCGCCGCCGACCTCTCGATCCATGTTGGCGACGAGGAGGTGAACGGGGGGATGAAGCGGGAGATCGACTACCACGGCGGCGACGCCAAGTTCTACGAGTGGCTCGCGCAGCAGGGCCAGACGCTCGAGCGCTACAGGCTCGAGCTCCGCCAGCGGTACATCGACCAGCTCCTGCGGTTCCTCCTGAACAACGGCTTCTCGCATGACCGGATGCAGCTCCTCCCGTGGCGCGTGCAGCCGACGCCGAGGGAGATCGAGACCGCGTTCCGGAACGACCCGGCGCAGCGTGGGGGCGGGCTGCGCGTGCGCCGCCTCCTCTTCACCGTGGACGCGGACGCGCAGACCCGCGCGAAGCTCGCCTACCAGCGGGTCAAGGGCATGACCGCGGAGCAGGTCGACGCGGAGATCGAGGCGGCCATCCGGCCGAAGCTTGCCGCCGCGCTCGCCGCCTTGGAGGGGCGCCCGTTCGACGAGGTGGCGCGCGAGCACGGCGCGAAGAACGTCGAGGCGATGATGAAGGAATGGGTCGCGCTCGAAGGGGCGAGCGACACCGAGAAGTTCCTCGCCGCCGCGGAGCCGGGGAAATGGTCAGAGCCCCGTCGCCTCCCGAGCGGTGCGTACGAGATCGTCTGCCTTCTCGAGCGAGACAATCCGGCCGCGCGGAGGGCCACGGACCCCGCGGTGGCGGAGGAGTACGACAAGCGGATCCGCGCGTTGCGCGCGACCAAGTGCGAGGCCATGCTCCAGCTCCGCGCGCTCGACAAGTCCACGGTCAGCCCCGACCGCGTCCGTGACGACCTGAGGACCCAGATCCTCGCCACGCTCCGCGAGGCGGAAGGCGCGCTCTGCACCCTCGGCCTCCGCTAGGCCGCCCTCGCGTCGTCGTGCGGTCGGCCCCGGCGGGCAACGTCCCGATGGCCTCCTTGTCGGACGCGTCAGGTCCCCAAGGCCCCTTCCTAACCCGTTATCGAACAACGGTTTGCGCCGACTCCGAACCGTTTTCTCCGCGGTCCGTTTCCCATTTGGTAAGCGGTCGATCCGGCCGGTAGGATGGCGTTTTCAGGCCGCGAGAGAGGTCAAAGATGCGAAGGATCAGCGAGCGCCGCCACGACAGCGGCTTCGAGGGCTCCGTCCAGGAGATGGTCAAGATGGCCCCCTGGTGGCTCATCTCGGCGGTCTTCCACGCCGTCGTGCTGCTCATCATGTGGCAGATCCCGATGGGGATGGACACGAAGGATGCGGTCGCCCGGATTCAGTCCGACTTGGCCGAGCAGATGGAGGAGCCCGAGGTGCCCCTCGAGGAGCCGGAGCCGGAGATCCCGGAGGAGCAGATCGTCGAGAAGATCGAGACCGAGGAGATCTCCGACCACAACGAGGTGGACACGGACAGCGAGTTCGAGGAGACCGCGGGCGAGGACGGCCTCTCCGACGCGCCGTTCACCGGCCCCTCCACGAACTCCGCGATCGGTCTCGGCGGCGGCGCGGGCGGCGGCAAGCGCGGCCGCGGCGGCAAGCGCAACCTCCAGGCGGGCGGCGGCTCCGGGCTCACGGAGAACGCCGTCGAGCTCGGGCTCAAGTGGCTCGCGGACCACCAGGACGTCGACGAGGACGGCAAGTGGGACTGCGACGACTTTATGAAGCACGACCCGCCGGACGACAAGTGCGACGGCCCGGGCGGCGCGCTCTACGATGTCGGCGTCACGGGGCTCGCGATCCTCGCGTTCCTCGGCGCCGGCTACACGGACCGCGGCTCCGCGAAGGAAAACAAGTACGCGAAGAACGTGCGCGCCGGGCTGCGCTACCTGATGCAGAGCCAGTCGGACGACGGCGTCTTCGGCACGCGCGCCACGCACGCCTTCATCTACAACCACGCGATCGCCACGCTCGCGATGTGCGAGGCGTTCTGGATGACACGCAACCCACGCTACAAGAAGCCCGCGCAGGACGGGCTCAACTTCATCGCGATGGCGCGCAACCCGTACCTCGCGTGGCGCTACGACCCGCGCGGCGGCGAGAACGACACGTCGGTCACCGGCTGGTGCGTGATGGCCCTGAAGTCCGGCAAGTACGCCGGTCTCGAGGTCGATCCGGACGCCTTCGAGGGCGCACGCCAGTGGATCGACAAGATGACGGACCCGAACTTCGGGAACGTCGGCTACAACTACCCCGGCGGCGCGCCCGCGCGGCCGGAGGGGAAGCAGGACAAGTTCCCGCCGGAGAAGTCGCGCTCGATGACGGCGGTCGGCATCCTCACCCGCATCTTCCTCGGCGAGGACCCGCGCGCGAGCGAGATGATCAAGAAGGGCGCCGACGTCTGCCTCGAGATCCCGCCCAACTGGAACCCGGACGACGGCTCGATCGACATGTACTACTGGTACTACGCCACGCTCGCGATCTTCCAGGTGGGCGGCACCCACTGGCGGAAGTGGAACGAGGCGATGGTCGAGGCGATCGTCAAGCACCAGCACCAGAAGGGCATGGGCTCGCGCACCGGCTCCTGGGATCCGCTCTGCTGCTGGGGGGACGACGGCGGCCGCGTCTACTCGACCGCGGTCCTCGTGATGTGCCTCGAGATCTACTACCGGTACGACCGCGTGTTCGGCGTGAAGTAACCTCTCTCGCGATCCGCGCGGCCGCCTCTCGAACGGGGCGGCCGCTTTTTTTGAGGGGCAGGAGGGGGCCTCGGGGGCCGGAAGGAGGACACCCTCCTATACTCTCCGGATGCCCATCGCGAGCAACGTGCGGTCCGCGCTCGAGCGCGCCTCCTGGATCCGGCGGATGTTCGAGGCCGCGAACAAGCTGCGCGAGGAGCGGGGCGCGGAGAAGGTCGCCGACCTGAGCTTGGGCAACCCGTGCAACGAGCCGCCGGCCGCCTTCTTCGACGCGCTCGCTTCGGAGGCCCGCGAACGCACGGGGCTCCGCCACCGCTACATGACGAACGCGGGCTATCTCGAGGTCCGCGAGGCCGTGGCGCGCCACCTGGCCGGGCGCACCGGGCTCCCGTACGAGGCCGCCGACGTCTGCATGACCATCGGCGCGGCGGGCGCCTTGAACGCGCTCCTCCGCGTCCTCCTCGATCCCGGCGACGAGGTGATCCTCTCGAGCCCGTGCTTCGTCGAGTACCCCTTCTACGTCGAGAACTACGGCGGCGCCTGCTGCATGGTCCCCCCCGGCCCCCAGTTCATCCCCGACGCGGCGCGCCTCGCGGACGCGTGCACCGCCAACACCCGCGCGGTGATCCTCAACGCGCCGAACAACCCCACCGGCCGCATCTACCCCGAGCGCTTCTACCAGGACCTCGCGCGCGCCCTCGCGACGCGGTCCGCGCAGCTCTCGCGGCCGATCTACCTCGTCTTCGACGACCCGTACCACCACCTGTGGTACACGGACCGCGCGCCCCCGGAGCCCGCGCGGAGCTACGACCAGGTGCTGTACGTCTCGAGCTTCTCGAAGGACCTGGGGCTCGCGGGCGAGCGGATCGGGTTCGTCGCGATCCACCCGGGCGCCGCCGACCGGGAGGACCTTCGGCGCGCGCTCCCCTTCGCCCTGCGCGCGATCGGCCAGGTGAACGCGCCCGCGACGATGCAGCGCGTCGCGGCGCGCCTGATCGACCTTCCCCGCGACGACGTGCGCGCCTTCTACCGGCGGCGGCGCGACAAGGTCGCGGCGGCGCTCGCCGCCCTTGGCCTCGACCACCCGCCGCTCGACGGGGCCTTCTACGCGTTCCCGCGCTCGCCGGAGCCGGACGACATGGTCTTCTGCCGCCGGATGCTCGACCGGGGGCTCGTGGTCGTGCCGGGAAGCGCGTTCGCCGCGCCGGGGCACTTCCGGATCAGCTACGCGGTGGATGAGGACGTGCTCGATCGCGGGCTCGCCATTCTCGGGCAGGAGGCTTGAGGCTCAAGGAGGCCCTGCGGGGGCCCGTGCCCCCAGTCTCCGGTCTTGAGCCCAGAGCCTGTGTTATATAGTCCCCCGCGATGCGGTTCGACTCCGTCTCGGTGCTCGGGGGCGCGGGGCTCGTCGGCTACCAGGTCTGCCGGAGCCTCCTCAAAGCGGGCGTTACGCGAAGGATCTCGGTCGTCTCGCTCTACCGCGCCGAGGTCGATCGCGCCGTCTCGGAGCTCCACGCGGAGTTCCCGTCCGCGGACGTGGTCGGCCGCTACGGCAACGTCTTCGCGCGCGGCAAGCTCGCGGACTTGAAGGCCCCCGAGGCCCCCCCCGTGAACGACCGGCGCGACCAGGCGCGGCGCCGAAAGCTGCTCAGCGACATCTACGAGAGCTTCGACGACGCCCGGGAGCATTCGGCGCTCATGGCGCTGCTGCGCGACCTCAAGCCCGCGGCGGTCGTGGACTGCATCAACACCGCGACCGCGATCTCCTACCAGGACGTCCCGACGTCGGCGAAGCAGCTCCTCGCGGACCTCGGGCTCCGCGGCACCGCGGGCCACGCGACCCCGGAGCAGCTCGAGGAGGACCTCCAAGGGCTCCTCGCCTCGATCGAGATCCCGCAGCTCGTCCTCCACGTGCGCCTGCTGCACGCCGCGCTCGTCGAGGCGAAGACGCAGATCTACCTGAAGGTCGGCACGACCGGAACCGGCGGCATGGGGCTCAACATCCCGTACACCCACGGCGAGGACAAGCCGAGCCCGACGCTCATGGCGAAGACCGCGGTCGCCTTCGCGCACACCGGGCTCCTCTTCCTCGCCGCGCGCACGGCGGACGGCCCGGTCTACAAGGAGCTGAAGCCCGCGGCGATGATCGGCTACAAGTCGGTCGCGGTCCACGAGGTGCCTGGGTACGTGTGGGAGAAGAACGGCGACCGGTTCGCGCGGCGCCACGTCCCCGCGCGCCCGCTCTTCGAGGCGAAGCGGGCCTCGCTCGACGAGCCGCTCGACACGCGGCCGGACGCCTCGCGGTTCCCGCAGCGGCGGTCGAGCGGCGGACAGCCGCGCACGATCCGGCTCGCCTGCGTGAACACGGGCGAGAACGGCTGGTTCGCGCACGGCGAGTTCGAAGCGATCACCGCGCTCCACCAGATGGAGATGATCACGCCGGAGGAGATCGCGGAGGTCACGGTCCAGGAGCTGCTTGGCCGCTCCACGGGCCGCGACGTGCTCGCGGCGCTCGACGGGTCGATCCTCGCGCCGACCTATCGCGGCGGGCTCCTGAGGCAGGCGGCGCTCGACAGGCTCCAGCAGATCGACCGCGAGGGCGCGGTGCCCTCGGTCGCGCTCGGGGACCTGGGCCCGCCGCAGCTCTCGAAGTACCTCTTCGAGCTCTACCTCATGCGCGAGGTCTGGCCGACCGTGGCCGAGGCGGTCGCGAGCCTCCACGCGGGGGATGCGGGCAAGCGTCTCGCGGCGGCCCTTGAGGAGCGCCCCGACCTCCGCGACGCGATCGTCTCCGTAGGGATCCCGATCCTGCTCCCCGACGGCAGGACCATCCTCCGCGGCCCCGAGGTGAAGATCCCGGGCTACGATCCCGCGGTCGCGCCGCGGAAGGCGACCGACAAGGAGATCGACGCCTACGCGCAGAAGGGCTGGGTGGACCTGCGCGCGCCGTCGCTCCTGCGGTGGGCGGACCGGCTGCGGCGGGTCGTGGACTCCTACCGGCTCGCGGCGAGCGGCGCGTCCGAGGCGATCAGCCGCGAGAGCTACGGCCGCGAGGACTTCCGGATCGGCGAGATCGTCGCCTGGGTCTTCGCGAACGAGCCGGAGTTCCTCGGGTACCGGATCAAGTAGCGTTTTTCGCAGGACGCCAGACGGAGGGGGCGGCGGGGGCGCGCGAACCGCGAGCGCCGGCACGAGGACACGGCCGTCGGCGTCCTCGCGCGGGACGGGATCGAGCGCGAACTCTGGCGCCGGAGACCGAGGCGCACGGCCCGACGCAGAATCCGACCGCCCTCGTGAAGGCTCCCTATCCGAGCCGGTTCAAGCATAGATAGTATGCGAAAAACTGTCCATAAGGCAAGTTTTTTGTTGATTATCCACTCGCTTTCGCTACGATTCTCTGACCATGCGCGTTACGACGCCTCCGGACGTTGAGACGCTCAGGCGGACCCATTTCCCCAAGAAGGACTACGTCAGCCGGATGTTAGCCGCCGGAGCGTGGTCGGCGACGGTAGACGGCGACAAGTACGTCCACTGGGATCGCCTCCGATTTCGAACGCCGCCCCAGGGGGTCACGCTCGAGGAGTGGTGGTTGGCCATCAAGTCCGCCCGGGTGTCGATGACCAAGTGGCTTCCGTGCAAAGACGCGGCGGGGGAGATGTTCACGCTGGCGACGCCGGACCCGCTCCTTCGCTATCTCTCCGAGGCTGACCGAGACTTGAGCGGGCGCGTTCCGATCCCAGAGCAGCTGATGAATCCCGGAACGCGGGATCGCTACCGCATCAGCGCGTCCATCGAGGAGGCGATCACGTCGAGCCAGCTTGAGGGCGCCTCGACTACGAGGAAAGTCGCGACAGAGATGCTTCGCTCCGGCCGGAAGCCGAACGATCGTAGCGAGCAGATGATCTTCAACAACTACCAGGCGATCCGCTTCATCCGGAAGATGGAGAAGGAGCCGCTAACGCCCGACGCGGTGATGCAGTTGCACCGCATCGTCACCGACCAGACCCTAGACGATCCCGAGGATTCGGGCCGTCTTCGGACATCGGACGAGATCGCCGTCATTGACACGAAGACCGAAGAAGTCCTCCATCAGCCGCCCAGGTTCGGCGAGTTGGCGAAGCGGATGTCGATCCTCTGCGATCTCGCCAACGAGAAGACGCCCAAGTTCTACATACACCCGATCGTCCGCGCGATTCTCCTGCACTTCGCCCTCGCCTATGACCATCCGTTCGTAGACGGGAACGGCAGGACCGCGCGGGCGCTCTTCTACTGGTCCATGGCCCGTTCGGGGTATTGGCTATGCGAGTACCTGTCGATCTCGCACTTTCTGCGCAAGGCCCCAGTGGAGTACGCCCGTTCGTTTCTCTATGCCGAGACCGACGCGAACGACACGACCTACTTCGTCTTGTCGCAGCTCGCCACGCTCGAGAACGCAATCGAGGCGCTCCACGACTACGTCCGGCTCAAGATGCGGATGATCCAGCGCGCACAGGCCATCCTGCGGCAATCGCACGCATTCAGTCACCGGCAGCTCGCGCTTCTCGGTCACGCGTTGCAGAATCCGAGCATGGTCTACTCGGCCACGGCTCACGCAAACAGTCATGAGGTGACCCGGATGACGGCGCGGTCCGATTTGAACGATCTGGCCAAGGCGGGCCTCCTGATCCGGCTTCGTGCCGGGCGCGGATTCGTCTATTCCGTTCCGACGGACATCGAGGATCGCCTAGTACTACAGCGCTAGGGTTGCCGCCGAATCCTGTCCGGGGTGGGGTATAGGCTGACCCTTGCTGGACCCGTGGGCTGCCGCACCACGCCGGGACGGTGAGGACGATGGACTTGGCGCAGCTGGCCACGCTGCGGCCGGAGCTGGACCGCTTCCTGCGGTCCTTCGACGACTGCATGGCGACCTGTCGGGGGGAGCGGCATCTCAGGACCTACGTATCGGGGCAGATCAGTGGGTTGCAGCGCAAGAGCGTGGAGCCGATCGCGCTGCAGGCCGGGGTGGCGCCGCGGACGTTGCAGGAGTTCCTGACGTTCCACAGTTGGGACGAGGGCGCGGTGCGCGACCGGCTGCAGGAGCGCGTTGCGAGGCGGCACGCCGACCCCGAGGCGATCGGGGTGATCGACGAGACGTCGCTGCCGAAGAAGGGCGACAGGACGCCGGGGGTGCAGCGGCAACACTGCGGGGCGACGGGGAAGACGGACAACTGCGCCGTGACCGTCCACCTCGGGTACGTGGCCGGGGGCTTCCACGCGCTCCTGGACGGCGATCTGTACCTGCCGGAGGCTTGGCATCGAGACCGGGCGCGGTGCAGGAAGGCGGGGATCCCCGACAGCGTCGTCTACCGGCCGAAGTGGCGGATCGCGCTGGACGAGCTCGAGGCCGCGGTGCGAAGGGGCGTTTTCCTCAAATGGCTGTGCGCGGACGAGGAATACGGCCGCTGCCACGACTTCCGCCTCGGCGTCGCGGATCTCGGGATCACCTACGTAGTGGAGGTCCCCACGACCCACACGGGCTGGAAGGCGCGACAGGCGTGGGGCGGATCGCGGCCGGTCGAGCGTTTCGCGAAGGGGGGGCGCGGCTGGGAGTTGTGGCGGGTGAAGGACACGGAGAAGGGCCCGGAGGTCTTCAAGGTCCGCGCGCTGCGCTTCCGTCCCGCCGAGGAGGGCATCCCTGGCGACGAGCAGTGGCTGCTCGTCACGAGGCACGTGCTGACGGGGGAGGTGAAGTACTTCCTGTCGAACGCCCCGGCGGATGCGCCGCTCGCGGTGCTCCTCCACGTCGCCTTCTCTCGCTGGCACATCGAGCGGATCTTCCGAGAGGCGAAGAACGAGGCGGGCTTCGACCACTACGAGGGACGGCGCTACCTCGGGCTGCGCCGGCACCTCACGCTCACCGCGCTCAGTGTGCTCTTCCTGGTCGAGCAGAACCAACGCTTCGCCAAGGAAGACGAAAAAGGGGGCGCCACACCACACTCGAGCAGATCAAGCGAGCCGTGGAGGCCCAGCTCGATCCCGGCCAGCCTCCTCGTGAGCGCCGCCGCCAGCTGACCCGGGCGCTGCGGAAGATCCGCTACCACCAGCGCCGCAACGCGCAGGCCCGCCGCTACCACGACCGGACCCGGCGAAAGCGGCTCAAACGCGCTGGAATCGACCTCCGGCGAGCGAAACGCTGTCCCAAGACCCTGGTCACCTTAGCGCTGTAGTACTAG
>Ga0187892_10005054_pt1 | contig 21215 bp, 20 predicted proteins | sample MA1701073metaG_FD_139345 | JGI IMG/M metagenome (GOLD analysis project Ga0187892, IMG submission 139345) | Bio-ooze microbial communities from a basaltic lava cave in the Kipuka Kanohina Cave System on the Island of Hawaii, USA - MA170107-3 metaG ... | reverse complement strand
TCCTGCATCCGCTTCTCCAGCCGTTCGGCTACCAGCTCCTCCATCTCCTTCGCCGTCGCCCCCGGCCAGGCCGTGACGACGGTCATTTGCTTGATCGTGAAGGAAGGATCTTCCGCCCGGCCCAGCATCAGGAAGGCCACGACGCCGGCGATGGAGATCGCCACGAGCAGAAACAAGGTGACGGAGCGCTCGCGTACGGCGAGGGCGGAGAGATTTAAGCCACTCATCGCGGCCTCGCGTGGTTGACGGCCACGCTTCGTGCGGCCTCGCTTTGCGTGAGCCGCACGTACTGGCCTTCGCGCAGCAGATGCGCACCGAGCGCCACGACGCGATCACCCGCCTCGAGATTGCCGACGACCGAAGCCGCTTCGCTGCCGAGGCCGGCGATTTGTACCGCACGCCAGGTGACCCGCGGCGTTTCGCCTTCGACCAGCCATACGCCGGGACCCTTGCCCGGATCGAAAATCGCGCCGATCGGTACCTGCAGCGCCCGCGCGGACCGGCCGTCGGAGATCTGGATGGAGATGGTCGAGCCGAGCGGCGCGCCTGCCAGACGACCCTCCAGCACGTACCGAGCCTCGAACGTCCGAGTGTGACGGTTCGCGGCGTCCGACAACTGGCGAAGTTTCGCAGGGCCCGTCAGCCCGCTTCCATACAGGGACGCCCGGCCGGTGGATCCGATCGCCGGGCGCAGCGTTTCGGGGAGCTCGATGACCGCCTCGCGGTGCCCGGCATGCGCCACACGCACGACGACCTGGCCAGCACCGACGACTTGTCCCGGCTCCGCCAGAGTCTCGACGACCACGCCGTCCGCATCGGCAAGCAGGACTGCGTAGCTTGCCTCGTTGCGGGCCACGTCGGCTCGGGCTTCGGCCGCATTCAGTTCCGCTTTTGCCGCCTCGGCGGCAGCCTTCACTTTGTCGTAGGCCGCTGCTGAAACGAAGTTCGCAGAGACGAGGCGGCGGTATCGCGTCTCATCATCCACAGCCTGGCGCGCGCGCGCCCTGGCGGCGGCAACGGCCTCCTCGTGCGCGCGCATGGCGAGCCTCAGATCCGTAGGATCGATACGCATGAGCGCCTGGCCGCGCTTGACGGTTTGCCCGGCATCAACCAGGCGTCCAAGGACCTTCCCGGGGACTCGGAATCCCAGGTCGCTCTGCACGTGGGCCGCAACGACTCCGGTGAACGAACGCTCCGACTGGACGGAGATCCCGACCGTCTCTACCCGCACCAGCGGAGGCTGCATCCGCGGGTCGGTTGAGGAAGATGTGGCGTCAGTGCATGCCGCCAAGACGAAGGGCAACAGGCCGATGAGGGCAGCGAAGGGAACATCACGGATCCCGCTCATATTGACGACCTCCTTTGCAGCGCGGCTGCCGTGGACCACGGCCACGTCTGCGAACCGAACCAGGCGCCGCCTGCGACGGCGGCCACATTGATGACGCCAGCGGCGATGAGCCCGACGCTTTGCGCCAGGAAGACGTGCGAGAGCTCTCCGGTCCAGCGCAGCGCGAGCCAGCCGGCAAGCGCCGCGATCGCAAGGCGCGCCACGGTGCCGAGGAGCGGCCACAGCATCCGGCCTGCGCCCTGCGACGCGAAGTAAAGCGACAACGCGAGGCCGAACATTCCATAGAAGGGCCCGACCGTCCGCAGGTAAGTCGCTCCGGCGTCGAGCATCTGCGGATCGGTGTCGAAGAGCGAGAGCCATGCCGTCGGGAAGGCGACGGCGCAAAGCCCGATCGCCTCGGTAAGGGTGAAAGCCATCGCCGCGCCGATCCACGCGGTGCGTAATGCCCGCTCGCGCTGTCCTGCCCCGATGCTCGTGCCGACGATCGCGACCAGCGGGGCACCGAGGCCGAAGACGAGCGGCACCAGTAGATACTCGAGCCGCGCGCCGGTGCCGTAGCCGGCGATCGCGGCCGGGCCGAATTGGCCGACGAACGCGGTGCCGATCATGATGGTGAGATTCGTCGCCACGGTGACAAGCGCGGCGACCGCGCCGACGCGGAGGATGTCGCGAAAGAGGGGCCAACGGAAGCGCACCGCTTGCAGCGACGGATGTAACACGCTGCGCCCGCCCCACAGGTACGCGACAAACGCGACGCAACCCAGGGCATAGTACGAAACCAGCGCCACCGCGCCGCCCGCGATCCCGAGCGCCGGGAACGGCCCCCAGCCGAAGATGAGGGCCGGCGACAACGGCACGAGGATCACGACGCCGATGCAGGTGACGGCCGCCGGGAACGCCATGTTGCCGGTACCGCGAAGGACGGCGCCGAGCGAGTTGAAGAGCCACACCAGCACCGCACCGGCGAAAACCCAGTTCGAGTACGTCAGCGCGGCCTCGAGCGCGCGGCCGCTTCCGCCCATCGCCTGGTAGAGCCACCGCCCGCCGCCGACCACGCCAATCGTGAAGGCCGTGCCAAGGCCGAGTGCGATGACCAGAGCATGCAACGCCAGCGCGTTCGCGTCCGCGCGGTGCCCGGCGCCGAGCGCCCGCGCGATCGCCGAGGCGATGCCGCCGCCCATCGCGCCCGCGGACATCATTTGCATCAGCATGATGACCGGGAACACGAGAGCGACCCCGGCGAGCGCATCGGTGCCGAGCTTTCCGATGAAGTACGTTTCCACAAGGCCCGCGGCTGCTTGCGCCAGCATGATGAGAACGTTCGGCATCGCGAGACGCAGCAGCATGGGGGCGACCGGCGTCTCGAGAAGGGCACGCGTGCGGGGGTCCATGGTCTGGCTGGCCGTGTTCATATGATGAGCGTCATATTCAAGGTCAAAAAAACTAGCCAGCCGCCGCGCGAATCAGCTCGCCCGCTGATTTGCGGATGCGGTTGGAGAGTTGCCCATCGTCCACTGCCCGCGCCAGGACCAGCGCCCCAACCAGGGTAGCGGCGATGCCCATGGCCTTGTCGTGGGCCGCGCTCCTGCCCCACTCGGGGAACTGGCGCTCGATGAGCCCAATGAGGTCCTTGATGCGCCGGCTCGCCGCCCGGCGCACTTCCGCTTGCTGGCGCGGCACCTCGCTCCCAGCCGCCGCAATGGCGCAGCCCTGCTCCGGGGCGGCCAGATGTCGGTCTGAAAGATAGGTGTCGACGAGCGCGATGAGCTCCTGGCCCGGCTTCGCGGCCGCGATCGCTCGAGTGAGGGTCTCGATCGATTCCGCACCTGCCTGGTCGGCAGCCGCCGCCAGGAGCGCGTCGCGCGACTCGAAGTGCGCATAGAACCCGCCGTGCGTGAGCCCGGCCTCCTTCATCACGTCGGCGACCCCGACGCCTTCATAGCCGTGCTTGCGGATGGCGCGCGCCGCCGTGCGCAAAATCCGCTCGCGGGTTTCCTCCTTCTTGTACCTGCTCTTGATTGGCATATGATGCATATCATATTCTAAACGCTAGGACCTGTCAAGCGCCAGGGGAACCGTCGGTGTATGGCTGGAGAGGCTGCGCGTCGGCCGGGTCCTGACAAGCCGGGACCAGTTACCAACAGCTAAGGCCCCTGTAGGGACATCACTTTTCGCGTCGCATAAATTCGAAATCGTCAGAATTACCACCAGCCCAACCCGCTCAAAGATTCGCCAGACGGTGTCTGAAGAATCATCCCAGGTGGCCACCCTCGACAGAACGCCCGCATTCCACTCCGACCCGGCACATCTCACCGTATTGCCGCGAGCCTCTCGAACGTATCCGGGAAGCGCTTCACGAGACTGATGAGCAATGCCGCCTGCGCGTTGGGTTTCGCCCGGCCCTGCTCCCAGTTCTCCAGCGTGCGCACATTCGTACGCAGATAAGCTGCGAACAGCCCTCTGGAGATCTTGAGGCGCTGTCGCACGCGCACCATCTCCCGGGGAGTAACCTCGGGAGCAGCCTTGTACGCGATCGCGTGCGTTCTCAGGGTACGCTTGCCTCGCCTCGCGTCCGCGAGCGCCGCCATGCCTTCCCTCAGTTCGGCAAACAGATTGCGCTTGTGCGCACGGCCCCGCTTAGCTCTGACCTTTGTCATGTCGCTCTCCTTGCTTCCAACTCCGCCTTGAGCATGTCCTTCAATGCCTTGCGCTGCTTCGGCGTCAAATCGTCCATTTCGTCCTTGTCGTAGAGCGTATACAGCCAAAACTGCCTGCCGGCGCTCCACTAGTAGTAGATGACCCGCAGCCCGCCGCGCTTGCCTTTTCCGCGCCGCTGGTCGGCAAACCGCATCTTGCGCAGTCCACCGGTCTCCTTGATGACTGTGCCAGCTTCGGGATTGTTCATCAATTCCTGCTGCAGTTCCCCGAAACCTTCGTCGCTCAGGTAGCCGGCACGATAACGCGCAAAAGCAGGAAGCTCGACGAAGACGGCCTTCACGGATGGATTATACGCAACCTACGTATATACGCAAGTTACGTACAGCCCCTACTCCCACTCGATGGTGGCGGGCGGCTTGCTCGAGATGTCGTAGACCACGCGGTTGATGCCCCGCACCTCGTTGATGATGCGATTCGCTACCTTTGACAGCAGGCCGTGCGGCAGTTCCGCCCATTGCGCGGTCATGAAATCCGTCGTCTGCACCGCGCGCAGCGCGACCACATGCTCGTAGGTACGGCCATCGCCCATGACGCCCACAGATTTCACCGGGAGGAACACGGCAAAAGCCTGGGCGGTCCTGTCGTACCACCCCGACGCCTGCAATTCGTCGATGAAGATCGCGTCAGCGCGTCGCAGCAGATCCGCGTACTCGCGCGTCACCTCGCCGAGTATGCGCACCCCCAGGCCCGGGCCGGGGAACGGGTGACGGAATACGATTTCGCGCGGCAGCCCGAGGGTCATCCCCACCTCCCGCACTTCGTCCTTGAACAATTCGCGCAGCGGCTCCAGCAGCTTGAGGTGCAGCGTATCCGGCAGCCCGCCGACGTTGTGGTGCGACTTAATGCTGTGGGCCTTGCGGGTTCGCGCTCCCGCCGACTCGATGACGTCGGGATAGATGGTGCCCTGGGCAAGCCACTTCACTTTGGGCAGGCGCGCCGCCTCGCGCTGGAACACTTCGATGAATTCGCGCCCGATGACTCTGCGCTTGTCCTCCGGATCGCTCACCCCCTTCAGGTGCCGCATGAACTGCTCGCGCGCGTCCGCGTGAATCACCCTGGCGCCGAGCTTTCTGGAAAACGTGTTCATCACCTGGTCGGCCTCGTTGAGCCGCAACAGGCCGTGGTCCACGAACACGCAGGTAAGCTGATCGCCGATCGCCTTGTGAATGAGCGCCGCGGCCACCGACGAATCCACGCCGCCCGAGAGCCCCAGCACGACCTCTTCGGGACCGACCTCCGAGCGGATGCGGCCGACCGCCTCCTCGATGAAGTTCGGCATGCTCCAGTCGCCGGACAGGCCGCAGATCTGGAGCACGAAGCGCTCGAGTATGGCCTTGCCCTGCAGGGTGTGCGTGACCTCGGGATGGAACTGCACGCCGTAGAACTTGCGCGACTCGTCGGCCATGCCGGCGATGGGGCAGTCGGCGCTCGAAGCGATCGTCTTGAAGCCCCGCGGCAGCTCGTTCACCTTGTCGCCGTGGCTCATCCAGACGTCGAGCAGGCCGTGCCCCTCGGCGGAGACGCGGTCCTGTATGTCCTTCAACAGGGCCGAGTGGCCGCGCGCGCGGACCTCGGCGTAGCCGAACTCCCGCACCTTGCCCATTTCGACCTTGCCCCCGAGCTGGGCGGCCATGGTCTGCATGCCATAGCAGATGCCGAGGACCGGAACGCCGGCGTCGAAAACCGCCTGCGGCGCCCGCGGGGTGCCGCCCTCCCAGACCGAGGCCGGCCCGCCGGAGAGGATGATGCCGCGCGGCTTGAAGGAGCGGACAAACCCGTCGTCTACGTCGTAGGGATGGATCTCGCAGTAGACGTGCGCCTCGCGCACCCGGCGCGCGATCAATTGCGTGTACTGCGCGCCGAAGTCGAGGATTAGAATCTTCGCGTGCTGCACTGAGCCGTCAACTGACTCTGTAGTTGGGCGCTTCCTTCACGATCTGGACGTCGTGAACGTGAGATTCGCGGATGCCCGCCGTGGTGATCTCGACAAATTCGGCCCGGCTGCGTACCGCTTCGATATCGGGGCAGCCGAGATAACCCATGCTCGATTGCAAGCCGCCCACGAGCTGCTGCACAAGGGGCGCGAGCTGGCCCTTGTACGGCACCCTCCCCTCGACGCCCTCCGGCACCAGCTTGTCAGTATCCGGCTCCTCGTCCTGGAAGTAGCGATCGGCGGAACCCTGCTGCATGGCCGAGAGCGACCCCATGCCCCGATAGGATTTGTAGGATCGCCCCTGGAAGAGCTCGATCTCGCCCGGCGATTCCTCGGTGCCGGCGAAGAGGCTCCCGACCATCACGGCGTGGGCGCCGGCGGCGATCGCCTTCGCGATGTCTCCCGAATAGCGGATGCCCCCGTCCGCGATCAGCGGCACATCGGTCTGCGCCAGGCCCTTCACCGCGTCGGCGATCGCGCTGATCTGCGGGACACCGATGCCGGCGACGATCCGCGTCGTGCAGATCGAGCCCGGACCGACGCCGGCCTTCACGCCGTCTGCGCCATGATCCACCAGCGCCTTCGCCGCGGCCGCGGTGGCGATGTTGCCCCCGATGACCTGCGTTGTCGGGTATTTGCGCTTCACCCACCTGACGCGATCGAGCACGTTTTTCGAATGGCCGTGGGCGGTATCCACCACGATGACGTCCACGCCGGCCTCGATCAGCGCCTCGGCGCGCTCTTCCGTTCCCTCGCCCACGCCGATCGCCGCGCCCACGCGCAGCCGGCCGAGGTCGTCCTTGCATGCGTTGGGATGCTCGGTGGACTTGAGAATGTCTTTCACCGTGACGAGCCCGCGCAGCTCGAAATCGCCGTTGACCACCAGCACGCGCTCGAGCCGATGCTTGTGCATGAGCGCCATCGCCTCCTCGCGGGTGGCGCCCTCGCGCACCGTGACCAGCCGCTCGTGCGGCGTCATGATGTTGCGGACCGGCTGGTCCAGCTCGGTCTCGAAGCGCAGATCGCGGTTCGTGACGATACCGACCACCCGTCCCGAGTTGATCACGGGCAGGCCCGAAATCTTGTGCTGCTGCGTGAGCTTGAGCACTTCGCGCACCTTCATGTTCGGCGTAATCGTGATCGGGTCCTTCACGATGCCGCTCTCGAAGCGCTTGACCTTGGTCACCTCGCCGGCCTGCTCCCTGGGCGGCTTGTTCTTGTGGATGATGCCAATGCCGCCTTCCTGCGCGAGGGCGATTGCAAGCCGCGCCTCGGTTACCGTGTCCATCGCGGCGGAGACGAGCGGAATGTTGAGGGTGATGCCGCGGGTAAGCTTGGTCTTGAGGCTGACGTCGCGTGGGAGGACGGTCGAGTGGGCGGGGATCAGGAGAACATCATCGAAGGTGAGGCCTTTCTGCACCACACGCATGTTTTCCACCCTTCGCAAAAAACGTATTATACGCATGCACCCGTCAACGGTAAACGGATTCGTGCGTTAATGCATTGACCGGATGGGGTTATCGATCTAACTTGCGTGCGCAAGGTGCGACCCTCGCGGCGCGACACCCGGCGAGAAAGGATCCAGTGAAAGCTGCCATTGCGTTGATAGCGTTGATCGCTCCGTTCGCGGCTCACGGCCAGCTTTTCAAGTGCGTCAGCCCGGACGGACGCGTCGAGTACGCCTCCGAGTGCCCGTCGGGCACCAAGGAAGTGCAGACCGGGATCCGCAGCACTCGCGAGGGACCCGCGTCGGGCGGTGCCGGCTCGCCCCAGCAGAAATCGATCGCCGAACGCGAAGCGGAATTCAGGAAGCGGCAGATGGAAAGCGCGGATGCCCAGAAAAAAGAGCAGGCCAAGGCCGCCGAACTTGCCCAGAATCGCGAGAATTGCGAGAGAGCCCGGATCTATCTGAGGAGCCTGCAGGAAGGGCAGCGCATCTCCCAGATCGACCCCAGGAGCGGCGAGCGGGTGTATCTCGAGGACCCGCAACGCCCCGCTGAAATTGCGCGGGCTCAGCAGGCGGTAGATTCGAACTGCAAGTGACGTCCGCCCCTCGGCCGGTCGTCATCCCCGCGATCATCGTCATCCCCGCGTAGGCGGGGATCCAGTCAACTCCTAGCGCTTCGTCCGTCGCGCCCGTTCGCGCCGCACTTCCTTCGGATCCGCGATGAGCGGGCGGTAAATCTCCACCCGGTCTCCGTCACGCATCCGCTCGCCGAGCGCCGCCGGCTGCCCGAATATCCCTACCTTCGCCCGCTGTAGGTCGATCTCCGGGAATGCCTCGAGTATTCCGGAACGCCGGATCGCCTCTTCGATGGTGGCGCCTTGCGCGATCTCTACGGTGACCAGCGCCTGCCGCTCGCGCAGTGCGTAGGCGACCTCCACGTGAATCGTGCTCGGCGTTCGCCCGCGGGTCATGGACTACCACTCAGGGACTTGCTGCGGTAAATCTGACCTGCGCGCCTCACAAAGGCCTCCACGAGCGTGCCGGCGATGTGGCGGAACACGGGGCTGATGAGCCGGTCCAGCATCCGGCCCGCGAACTCGTAGTGCAGCTCGAACTCGATCTTGCAGCCGCGATCCGCAAGCCGGGTAAAGAACCAGCTCCCATCCAGCTTGCTGAACGGCCCCTCGATCAGCCGGATTTTCATCTCCACCGGCTCGCGCTTGGTATTTTCCGTGGTGAAGCTGCGCCGGATGCCGTAATAGTTGATCTCGACCGTCGCGCGTGTCGTGGACGCATCGCGGTGGATCAGCTTGGCGCCGCCGCACCACGGGAGGAAGCGGGGGTAGTCCTCCACCGCATCGACTAAAGCGAACATCTGCTCCGGCGTGAATTCGACGAGCACCGATTGCTTGACCTCAGGCACTTGCGGAGCCCTCTCTCGATCGCCGGTCCGATCGAAGGTTCGCGCGGTGGTCGGCTGCTAGAATAGACCCGCCCCCCACCCGATTCCCGCCATGAGCATCGTCCAGAACAAGAAGGCCTACCACGATTACTTCATCGAAGAGCGCTTCGAGGCGGGGATCGCGCTCGAGGGCTGGGAGGTGAAAGCGATACGCGCCGGCCGCGCGCAAATCAAGGAGGCGTACGTCATCGTGAGCAACGGTGAGCTCTACCTGATCGGCAGTCATATCAGCCCGCTGCCCGCCGCCTCCACCCATTTCATGCCCGACCCCACGCGCACGCGCAAGCTTCTCCTGCATGCCTCGGAGATCAGCCGCCTCATCGGGAGCGTCGAGCGCGCGGGCTACACCCTGCTCCCCCTCGACATGCACTACAAGAACGGCCGCATCAAGGTGGAGATCGGCCTCGCGAAGGGCAAGAAGCAGTATGACAAGCGCCAGGACGAGAAGGAGAAGGCCTGGCGCCGCGAGCAGCAGCGGTTGATGCGCCTCAGGACCTAGAGCGGGCGGCAATCGTCCTCCGCTCCCTCGCCACCGCTCGGGGACAGTTCACGGTCAACGTTTCACGGGGCGGAAAGATGGGGTGGCTGATGGGACTCGAACCCACAACACCTGGAATCACAATCCAGTACTCTACCGTTGAGCTACAGCCACCATCGGAAACCGTCAGGCCAAAGTGTGTGGCGCGCCCGGCGGGAATCGAACCCACAACCCCCGGCTTAGAAGGCCGGTGCTCTGTCCGTTGAGCTACGGGCGCCCCGCGGCAAGGCTGCCCCGCCCGGCGCTGAGGCGCAAGACCCGGACCCCTCACCGCAAGCCGGCCCGCGCCCCCGGGAGCCGGTGCAATATACTCCCGGAAGCCCCTGATAGTCAATGAAAAATCGCTGTTTTGCGCGTCAGCTTAATGACTTGCGACGCACCCGCATTTCATATATAAAGCGTTTTTTTCGACTGGAATTGGGCGCATGGCGAGCGAACTGAACAAGGCCTTTCCCCCTTACAAGCCGAAGGGGAAAGAGGACTACATGAACCCGCGCCAGCTCGGGCATTTCCGCAAGATGCTCGAGGAGATGAAGCGCGAGCTCTCGCAGGACATCGACCGCACCGTGCACACCATGCAGGACGAGGCGACGGTCTTCGCCGATCCCAACGACCGCGCGAGCCAGGAGTCGGACATGTCTCTCGAGCTGCGCAACCGCGACCGCGAGCGCAAGCTCATCAAGAAGATCGACGAGACCATCTCGCGCATCGACCTCGGCGAGTACGGCTACTGCGAGTCGTGCGGCGTGGAAATCGGGCTGAAGCGGCTGGAAGCTCGTCCGACCGCGACGCTCTGCATCGACTGCAAGACCCTCGACGAGATGCGCGAGAAGCAGGTCGCGAAATAGCTCGCGCCGGCCGCGCGCTGCGGATCCCGCCGCAAACTACTGTGCGGTGGTCTGGACCTCGATGGCCACCGCCTTCATCGACAGCCGCAGTCTGCCCTTGTCGTCCGCTTCGAGCACCTTCACGCGAACCTGCTGCCCCTCCTTGAGATAATCCCCGACGTTGTTCACGCGCTCGTTGGCGATCTGCGAGATGTGAAGCAGGCCGTCCTTGCCCGGCAGCACGCTTACGATTGCGCCGAAATCGAGCAGCTTCAGCACGGTGCCGTCGTAGATGCGGCCGACCTCGACGTCCGCGGTAATGGCCTCGATGCGCTTGCGCGCGGCTTCGCCCGCCTCCGGCGACACGCAGGCAATGGTAACGGTCCCGTCGTCCTGGATATCGATGGTGGTGCCCGTTTCCTCGGTCAGCGCGCGTATGACCGCACCGCCCTTGCCGATCACGTCGCGGATCTTCTCCGGCTTGATCTTCATGGTGATCATGCGCGGCGCCCACACCGACAGCTCGGCCCGCGGTGCGTCCAGCGACTGCTTCATCTTTTCCAGGATGTGGAGGCGCCCCTCGCGCGCCTGGACCAGGGCGGCGTGCATGATCTCCTTGGTGATCCCTTCGATCTTGATGTCCATCTGCAGCGCCGTCACGCCCTTCGCGGTGCCGGCGACCTTGAAATCCATGTCGCCCAGGTGATCCTCGTCGCCGAGAATGTCGGAAAGCACCGCAAAGCGCTTGCCTTCCTTGATCAACCCCATGGCGATGCCCGCCACGTGCGCCTTGAGCGGAACGCCGGCATCCATCAGCGCAAGACAGCCTCCGCACACGCTCGCCATCGAACTCGAGCCATTCGACTCGGTGATCTCGGATACCACGCGCAACGAGTACGCGAATTCCTCCGGAGCCGGCAGCATGGACAGCAACGCGCGCTTGGCCAGGCGTCCGTGCCCGATTTCGCGGCGCTTGGGCGATCCAACCCGCCCGGTCTCGCCGGTCGCATACGGCGGCATGTTGTAATGCATCATGAAGCGGTCCCGATACTCGCCCTGCAGCGCGTCGATGATCTGCTCGTCGCGCGAAGTGCCGAGCGTCGCCGTGACCAGCGCCTGCGTCTCGCCCCGGGTGAACAGCGCCGAGCCGTGCGCCCGCGGCAGCAATCCGGTGCGTATCGAGATCGGCCGCACGGTGCGCGTGTTGCGTCCGTCAATGCGCGGGTCGCCGCTCAGGATCTGGCCGCGCACGATCTTCGATTCGAGGGCGAAGCAGATCTCCTTGACCGCGTTCGCCTCCGGCCCGCCTTCGGTGCCGACGCCGACTTCCTCGAATACGCGTTTCCAGATCTTGTCGATGGCCTCCGAGCGCGCCTGCTTTGGCCGGAGCCGAAACGCCTCGCGCAGCTCGCTTTCGGAAAGCTCCGCGATGCGCGCGGCCAGCGCCTCATCCTTTGCCGGCGGCGACCACTCCCATGCCGTGGCGCCGGCCTCATCCACCAGCTCGTTGATCGCCTGGATCGCCGTCTGCATCTGCTGGTGGCCGAACACCACCGCGCCCAGCATGACGTCCTCGGGAAGCTCCTTCGCCTCCGATTCCACCATCAGCACCGCCTGCTCGGTGCCGGCCACCACCAGGTCTAGCTGGGATGTTTTGAGCTCGGTAGCGGTCGGGTTGAGCACGTATTGCCCGTTGAGATAGCCGACGCGGGCGGCCCCGATCGGGCCATTGAACGGGATGCCGGACAGGGCGAGCGCGGCCGAAGCGCCGATCATCGCGGGAATGTCGGAATCGATCTCGTTGTTCGACGAGACGACGGTTGCAACCAGCTGCACCTCGTTATAGAAACCGTCGGGAAACAGCGGCCGGATCGGGCGGTCGATCAGCCGGCTGGTCAGGACCTCCTTTTCGGAGGGACGGCCCTCGCGCCGGAAGAACCCGCCGGGGATCTTGCCGGCGGCGTAGGTTCGCTCCTGGTAGTCCACGGTAAGCGGCAGGAAATCCTTTCCTTCTGCGGCCTGCCGGGCGCCGACCACAGTGACCAGCACGACGGAATCCTCCATGTTTACCAACACCGCACCGGTTGCCTGGCGCGCGATTTCGCCGGTTTCGAGAATCAGCCGGTGTCTTCCCCAGATCAGTGATTTCTTGATGTGATTCAAGGTCGTGCCTTTCGAAAAATAAAAAAGACCGCGTGCGCGGTCTCAAATTAACCCACAGGAGGCCACTGCGCGAGGCGCAGTGCCCGAACGTTCACTTGCCAAGGCACCCATGAGGGTGTCTTTACTTGCGCAATCCGAGGCGGTCGATCAACTGGCGGTATTTGTCGGCGTTTGCCCGCTTGAGATAATCGAGGAGCTTCCGCCGGCGGCTCACCATGCGCAGCAACCCGCGCCGCGAATGGTGGTCCTTGACGTGGGTCTTGAAATGCTCGGTGAGATCGGTAATGCGCGCCGTCAGCAGCGCGATCTGCACCTCGGGTGATCCGGTATCGCCCTTGCCCCGCTGGTACTCGTTCATCAGCTGGGCCTTCAGGTTGCTCGTAACCGCCATCGCACTCTCCGCCTGTGAGGTGCGTATTCTACTCTCTAACCCACGGTTTCTCAAGCGATACTTGGCCGGTTGATCGCTGCGGCGGGCGCCTTTGACACCAGGCGCCGCGGCACGATTTCCCCATTGGCAACAACCTCGGCGACACCCATGAAAGCTCCACCGGGGCCATAGACGCGGGCAAGGCCCAGCGAGCGGGCTGCGCCGTACGTGACGGACTGGCCCTGGCTCAGTCGCAATGCCGTTCGTGGATCGAGATCCACCCGCGGCAGGGTGGACACCAGGGCGTCCTGCGGCAGCAGCAGTGCGTCGCGCTCGCCCGGCTCCGACTGCTCGAGCCGTTCCAGCGTGACGGCGCCATCCGACAACCGGAAATCGCCGACTGCATCCCGGCTCAGCCGAGAGAGGCAGGCTCCGCACCCGAGCGCGCGCCCGAGGTCCTCAGCCAGAACGCGCACGTAGGTGCCTTTGCTGCAGATCACCATCACCGTCAGTTCGTTGCGGTCGAGCCCGACCAGCTCCAGGCGGCGAATGACGATCGCGCGCGGCTCGCGCGGGACCTCGGCTCCTGTACGAGCGAGCTTGTAGAGCCGCTGGCCTTCATGCTTTACCGCGCTGTACATCGGCGGCGTCTGCAGGATCTCGCCGGTGAGCGCCTTCAGCGCCTGTCCGATGGCGGCGTCCGTGACCCGCACATCCCGCCGAGCCGTGACCACGCCTTCGAGATCGCCCGTGCTCGTCGTGATCCCCAGGCGCATCGTGGCGAGGTACGCCTTGTCCGCGCCGAGCAGGAGATGGGAGAACTTGGTCGCCTCGCCGAGGCAGATCGGGAGCAGGCCCGTCGCCATGGGATCGAGCGTTCCGGTGTGCCCGACCTTCTGCGCCCGGAACAGGCGGCGGACCCTCTGCACCGCCGCGCTCGAGGTGATGCCGGCGGGCTTGTCGAGCAGCAACACCCCGTCCACGACGCGCCGGCCACCGGCGTGGCCGATCTCCTGGCGAGCGGACGGGGTCATTTCTTCCGCCGCTTGCGCTTGGTGTCCTCTGCCACGGCCGCGTCAATCAGTTGCGACACACGGATTCCGCGCTCAACCGATGCGTCGTACTCGAAACGCAGCTGAGGCACGACGCGGACCTTGAGACGATGCGCAAGCTGGCTGCGCAAGTAACCCGCAGCGTGCCGCAGACCCGCCGCAGCTTCTTCAATGCGGGAGGCCTCTCCCAGCAGCGTAAAGTAGACCCGGGCGTGGGCGTTGTCGGGAGTAACCTCGACGTCGGTGAGGGTGATCATGCCGACCCGGGGGTCCTTCAGCTCCAGCCGGATGATGTCGGACAGCTCGCGCTGGACCTGCTCGGCGATGCGCCGGCTGCGGGGGAAATCCTTCGGCATCGCCAGTTTCGAGTTACGAGTTTCCAGTTTCCAGTTTCACGTTTCTGTGCCAATTACCAACTCGCAACTAGAAACTCGAAACTAGAGCGTGCGCGCCACCTCGACGACTTCGTACACTTCGAGCTCGTCGCCGATCTTGAGGTCGTCGAAGTTCCTGAGCGAAAGCCCGCACTCGAACCCGGCCTTGACCTCGCGAACATCGTCCTTGAAGCGCTTGAGGGAATCGAGCTCGCCGTCGTGTATCACGACGTTGTCGCGCAGCACCCGAATCTTGGCGCCGCTGCGCCGCACGAGCCCTTCGGTAACATAGCAGCCGGCGACGGTCCCGACCTTCGAGATCTTGAAGATCTGGCGCACCTCGACCAGGCCGAGCACGTTTTCCTTCCTCTCCGGCGCGAGCATGCCCGAGAGCGCCGCCTTCACCTCATCGACCGCCTCGTAGATCACGTTGTAGTAGCGGATATCGACCCCGTTGCTCTCGGCAAGCTTGCGCGCTGCCACGTCCGCCCGCGCGTTGAAGCCGATGATCACGGCCTTTGAAGCAAGCGCTAGATTGACGTCCGACTCGGTGATGCCGCCCACCGCGGCATGAACGATGTTGACCTTGACTTCGTCCGTCGAGAGCCTGGAGAGCGCGTGGGCCAGCCCCTCGTAGGACCCCTGCACGTCGGCCTTGATGATGAGCGACAGCGTCTTCGCCTGACCCTCGCCCATCTGGTCGAAGATGTTCTCCAGCTTCGCCGACTGCTGCTTGGCCAGCTTGACATCCCGGAACTTCCCCTGCCGGAACAGCGCGATTTCGCGCGCCTTGCGCTCATCGCCCAGCACCAGCACCTCGGAGCCTGCTACCGGGACGTCGGAAAGACCGAGTATCTCCACCGGGATCGAGGGGCCGGCCGTCTCCAGGCTGCTGCTGCTCTCATCCAGCATTGCGCGCACCCGGCCAAAGACCGCTCCCGCCAGCACCACATCGCCGCGCTTGAGCGTTCCCGACTGGACGAGGACGGTCGCAACCGGCCCGCGCCCCTTGTCCAGCCTCGATTCGACTACCACGCCCTTCGCGGGCGCGTCGCGAGGCGCCTTCAGCTCCAGCACCTCCGCCTGCAGCAGAATTCTTTCAAGGAGCGCGTCGATGCCCTTGCCGGTCTTGGCAGATACCTCGACGAACATGGTATCGCCGCCCCACTCTTCGGGCACGACTTCCTTCGACGCGAGATCCTGCTTGACCCGGTCGGGGTTCGCCTCGGGCTTGTCGATCTTGTTGAGCGCCACCACGATCGGCACCTTCGCCGCCTTGGCGTGATTTATCGCCTCGATCGTCTGCGGCATCACTCCGTCGTCGGCCGCCACCACCAGCACCACGGCATCGGTAACCTTGGCGCCGCGCGCTCGCATTGCCGTGAACGCCTCGTGGCCGGGGGTGTCGAGGAACGTGACCATGCCCCTAGGCGTATTCACGTGATACGCGCCGATGTGCTGCGTGATGCCGCCCGCCTCCCCGCTCGCCACCCGGGTGCGGCGGATGGTGTCGAGCAACGAGGTCTTGCCGTGGTCGACGTGACCCATCACCGTGACGACCGGGGCGCGCGGCTCGAGCTTGACCTCGGCGGGCGACTCCAGCTGCTGTTCGGCGAGATAGGCGTCGGGATCATCGAGCTTGGCGCGTTTCGCGACGTGCCCCAGCTCCTCGACCACGATCATCGCCGTTTCCTGGTCGAGCACCTGGTTGATCGTCGCCATGGTACCGAGCTTCATCAGCACCTTGATCACCTCGGCGGCCTTCAAAGACATCTTGTGGGCAAGGTCGGCGACCGTGATGGTTTCGGGAACCGTGATGTCCCGCACCAGCGGCTCGGTCGGGACGGCGAACGCGTGCAGCTGCTCGGCCTCTTCCTTGTGGGCGGCATGACGCGCTTTGCGCTCGCGCCAGCCCAGCCCGCCGCTCGCGTCTCCGCGTGTCTTGATGCTGCGCCGCTTGACCGTCTCGTCCTTCCAGACGACTTCCTTGACCTGTTTCTTCGCCTTCTTCTCGGCCTTCTGCGCCTTCTCCTCGGGCTTGACGGTGGGCTTGTGCAACGTCCCTTCCACGCTCGCCGGCGCCGGCGCCTTCGCCTTCGCTTCCTCCGGCGTCTTGGCTTCGGCGACCGCTTCGGCCTCCTTCTTGCGCCGTTTCTTCTCCGCATCCTCCGCCTGCCGCGCGGCCAACTCGGCCTGCTGCCTTGCCTCGGCCTCGCGCAACGCAACCTGCTCGGCGTCGAGCACCGGCCGCGCGGGTTCGGCCCCGGCTTCGGGCTCGGCGTCGCGCTTCACCAGCACGCGCTTCTTGCGCACCTCGACGTGGATGGTGCGCGATTTGCCCATGCTGTCGGACTTCTTGATCTCCGTCGTCTGCCGCCGCGTCAGCGTGATCTTCTGCTTCGCCTCGCCCGCGCCGTGCGCCTTGCGCAGGTGCTCGAGCAGCTGCGTCTTGTCCTTCTCGGTAAGCGGCGTGTCTTCCGCCAGCGCCTTGCTCACGCCGGCCGCCTGCAGCTGCTCGATCAGGAGCGCCGTCGGGAGCCCCAGTTGCTGGGCGAGTTGATTGACGTTGATCTGAGCCATGCGATATGCGAAATCAGGAGCCGGCTTCGGCGAACCACGGGGCGCGCGCCGCCATGATCAGCTGCTTGGCGCGTTCGGCTTCGAGCCCCGTCAGCTCGGTCAAATCGTCGGTTGCGAAATCGGCGAGCGCCTCCTGGGTGCCTACGCCCTTGGCGGCGAGCAGGCGTGCCGTATCGTTGTCCATGCCTTCAACCTTCATCAGGTCCTCGATGTCATGCTCGACCCGCTCTTCGCTCGCAATCGCCTGCGTGAGCAGCGCGTTGCGGGCGCGGCTCCGCAGCTCGTTGATGGTGGCTTCATCGAAGGACTCGATATCCTGCATCTCGCTGATCGGGACGTAGGCGACCTCCTCGAGGGTATTGAACCCCTCCTCGACCAGGATGGCCGCAACCTCTTCGTCCACGTCGAGCTTCTCCATGAACATCGTCTTGACGCGCGTCGCCTCCTCCTCGCCCTTCTTCTGCGACTCTTCCAGCGTCATGAGGTTGAGCTCCCATCCCGTAAGCTCGCTCGCGAGCCGGACGTTCTGGCCGGTGCGGCCGATCGCCTGGGCGAGATTTTCCTCGTCCACCACGATGTCCATGCTGTGCGCATCCTCGTCCACCTTGATCTTGCTGACCTCCGCGGGCGCCAGCGCATTGATCACGAACTGGGCCGGGTCCTCCGCCCACAGGATGATGTCCACGCGCTCGCCCGCAAGCTCCGAAGTCACCGCCTGCACGCGCGAACCGCGCATGCCGACGCAGGTGCCGATCGGGTCGATGCGCCGGTCCTTCGAATGCACGGCGATTTTCGCCCGGGAGCCGGGGTCGCGCGCCGCCGCCTTGATCTCGAGCAAGCCGTCCTCGAGCTCGGGCACCTCCAGTTCGAACAGCTTCACCAGGAACTCGGGCGCCGTACGCGACAGAACGAGCTGCGGTCCCCGGCTGGCGCGGTCGGTCTTCCACACGTAGGCGCGCACCCGGTCGCCCATGCGCAGGTTCTCCTTCGGGATCATCTGGTCGCGCGGCAATACGGCCTCCAGCCGTCCCGATTCGACGATGGCATTGCCACGCTCCATGCGCTTGATAACACCGGTGACGAGCGACTCCTTGCGGGCGAGAAAATCGTTGAGGATCTGCTCGCGCTCGGCATCGCGGATCTTCTGCAGGATCACCTGTTTCGCCGTCTGCGCGCCGATGCGTCCGACTTCCAGGCCGCCGAGGGGCTGCTCGATGAATTCGCTGGGCTGGATAGCGGGATTCTGCTTCCTTGCGTCGCTCACCGCGATCTGGCGTGCGGCCTCCTCGACCTCCCCGTCGTTCATCACCTGCCAGCGCCGGAAAAACAAGAACTCGCCCGTGGTGCGGTCCACCGAAGCACGCACGTCGACGTCCTCCTGAAAGCGCTTCTTGGTGGCGGACGCGAGCGCGAGCTCAAGCGCGCCGAACACGATTTCCTTTTCGACGTTCTTTTCCCGCCCCAGGGCGTCCACCAGCAGCAATATCTCCCGACTCATTTCCGCGCTCCCGCTAAAGGTTCGGCACCAGACGCGCCGTCTCCACGTTGCCGAGATCGAGCGACAGCACCCTGCCTTCGACCTCCAGCTGCACCCGGCCGGCACCGGCCTCGCGCACCACGCCTATGAAATTGCGTTGCCCGTCCACCGGCAGGCGCATCCGCACGCGCGCCCGCTGGCCGGCGAAGCGTGCGAAATCGCGCTCCCCCCTCAACAAACGGTCGAGCCCCGGCGAGGATACCTCCAGCCGTTCGTAATCCACCCGCTCGACGGCCAGCACCCGGCTCACCTGGTGGCTCACCGCCGCGCAGTCATCCACCGTAACGCCGCCCGGCTTGTCGATGTAGATACGCAGCAGCCCGCCGCGCGCCGGGCGTTCAACGCCGGTGAGCTCGTAACCCATGCCGCTCACAGTAGCGCTCAATAACTCGTTCAATTCCATGGCAAATCCAGCCTACAAACAAAAAATGGGCGAACCGCCCATCGCTTGCAACCCCTGGAATCAGGAGTGAGGAGTGTATCAAGAATCACGCTCAAATCCAATAGCTTGGAGAACAATTCCGCCACTTCCGGCGCGCCATCATGCGCGCGGATCCGGATGGCAACCCGTTGTTTTGCGATTCTATTTGCACTGTGCGCCGCTACTCGTGGCGGAGACGCTCACGACGGCGCCGCATTCAGGCTATTTACGTGAAGCGCGAAAACCAAGTTGCGCCGCGGGCCCGGGCCCGCCGGCACGACGCGGCGGAACGTAGCCGCCTACTTTGCGTCCTGGCCCGGCTCCCTTCCTCGGATTTATCCACAGCGGCCTCGACTGAAATCCTGATGAAGCAAACATAGGAGGTCTCTACTAGACACGTCCCACTTCGTTAGCATCGACGGCGGAAAATCGTATACGCTTGCAACTCGGCAGTTGCTGACGCGGCCGGAGCCATCACAAGGCCCCTCAGCTTGGGGAGGCAATGAACAAGTTTCACAAGGTCGAGGACGGTCCGCCGGGCGGGGATGCGAGCCCCCGCAACGGTGTAGCGGATCAGCCCCATCAGCTTGCCGAAGCGATGACCCTGCTGAAGCAGGAAATCCGGGAGCGGCGGCAGCTCGAGGAGGGCCTGCGCCAGTCGAAAGAGGAGCTGCTGCAGCGCCTGGGGGAACTGGAACAGCGCGACCGCGATCATCTCACGCTCGGCAAGCTCAGCAACTACCTCAAGTCGTGCATCTCCTCCGACGAAGCGTGCACCGTCATTACCGCGTTCTGCCCGCAGCTTATCCCGTCCGACGTCGGAACGCTCTACCGCATCAACTCGCCGGGTGGCTATCTGGAACGCGTTGCCGGCTGGGGGGAAATCACGCAGGAGGAGAAGCTGTTTACGGTGCAGGACTGCTGGGGCTTGCGTCGCGGCCAGCTGCACTGGACGAATGGCGCGGGAAGCGGATTGCTTTGCCAGCACGCAACCGGCTCGGCCGAACCGATATTTCCATACATGTGTATCCCGCTGGTTGCGCATGGCGAGACCGTGGGTCTGCTGTTCCTGCAGAGACTTCAAGCCGCGGCAAAGGGGCAGGAAATGGGTGGGGCGCCGGAATCGAAGCTGCGCCTCGCGACCGCCGTTGGCGAAGAAATCAGCCTGGCGCTCGCCAATCTCAAGCTTCGCGACACGCTGCGCCAGCAGTCCCTGCGCGATCCCCTGACCGGGCTCTACAACCGGCGCTTCCTCGAAGAATACCTCGTGCACGAGCGGGTGCGCGCCACGCGCAAGAACCGCCCGCTTTCGGTCATCATGCTGGACATCGACCATTTCAAGCGCGTCAACGACACGTTCGGCCACGACGCCGGCGACGCCGTCCTGCGGCGCATGGGGCTCGTCCTGCAGGGTCACGTTCGCGGCAGCGACATCGCGTGCCGGATCGGCGGCGAGGAGTTTGCGCTGCTGCTGCCCGAAGCTTCGCTCGTGACCGCCTACCAGCGTGCCGAACGGATACTCGACACAGTGCGTCACATGCAGATCAAGCATCGGGGCCAGGTGCTCGGCGCCATCACAGTGTCAATGGGCGTGGCGGCCTTTCCCAAGCATGGCGACACGCCCGAAGCACTCATTCGCGCCGCCGACCAGGCGCTATATCAGGCCAAGCAGACCGGGCGCAACAAGCTGGCGTCGGCGTAGCTCGGTAGACCGGGAGAAACAAAAAAGCCCGACCTCGATGAGGCCGGGCTTTTCCGTTTCATGGGTGCCTGACGATGTCCTACTTTCGCACGGAATACACCGTACTATCATCGGCGCTGAGGCGTTTCACGGCCCTGTTCGGAATGGGAAGGGGTGGGACCACCTCGCTATGGTCGTCAGACGTAGCTTTTCGAGCTCTCCGCTGTCAGCCCTCAGCTTTCAGCCAGAGCTCCTGATCGGACGAAGTAAAGGTGGATTGACTGTATTTGGCAAACACGGTTCTACCTGAGCCCAGCTGACAGCTGATAGCTGAACGCTGAATGCTCACGGTTATAGGATCAAGCCGCACGGGCAATTAGTACCGGTTAGCTCAAAGGATTACTCCTCTTACACATCCGGCCTATTAACGCGGTAGTCTTCCGCGACCCTTCAGGGGGATCAAGTCCCCGGGAAGTCTCATCTTGAGGCGAGTTTCCCGCTTAGATGCTTTCAGCGGTTATCTCTTCCGCACTTAGCTACCCGGCGATGCCACTGGCGTGACAACCGGTACACCAGAGGTGCGTCCACTCCGGTCCTCTCGTACTAGGAGCAGCCCCCCTCAAACTTCCAGCGCCCACTGCAGATAGGGACCAAACTGTCTCACGACGTTTTGAACCCAGCTCACGTACCACTTTAAATGGCGAACAGCCATACCCTTGGGACCGGCTACAGCCCCAGGATGTGATGAGCCGACATCGAGGTGC
>Ga0187892_10005053_pt1 | contig 21224 bp, 9 predicted proteins | sample MA1701073metaG_FD_139345 | JGI IMG/M metagenome (GOLD analysis project Ga0187892, IMG submission 139345) | Bio-ooze microbial communities from a basaltic lava cave in the Kipuka Kanohina Cave System on the Island of Hawaii, USA - MA170107-3 metaG ... | reverse complement strand
TCCATCGCTTGCCGAACCCTGAACCCCGAACCCTGAACCCGCGAGAGCCCGGTCGCTGCAAAGCGGCCGGGCTCTCGCCAATGAGCCGTCCCGGACTCGAACCGGGGACCCTCTGCTTAAAAGGTGGCGCAGGGCGGATTCCACCAACGTCGACCAGTATCTCAAGATGTCGACTTCATTGCTCAAGTTGGAAATTCGGATTCCACCGACATCTGCCCGCGAGCGTCGAAATCCGCAGGTTTGGCTACAACTTGGCTACAGGGTTCGCCTTCAGCTGAGCTTCGGTGATGGACGAAGGTCCCCAGGGGGATAGCACTGGCGAACTCCCGATTCGCCAACGAGCTATGTAGTCCGTGCTGAAACGCCAACTGCCTGATAAGGAACACTCGAAGATGCTCCTCCTGCAAAACCGACCGCCGTGTGAATCTGTGCCGGTCAGCGCTGATTCGATCCCTCGATTGTGCGTTTGGGCTGCCAAACGAAGTTCGCCGATTACAGTTTTCGACATAGAGACAACGACCTTCGTCCCTTCTGTTCCGTGGTTCGGGATCACAGAAATCGCTTTGCTGTCCGTCTATCCGAACGGCACCGCCAGTACGTGCAGCGCCCTCGTAGATCCGGAGCGGAAGGTTCCCAAGGGGGCTCGCGAGCTGACGAAGATCACAACCGACGATGTGCGCGGGCAACCGACATGGAAGGTGTGGGCGAAGTGCATGCACGAGGTTGCCAACACACACGTGACTGTCGGCTACCGCTCGAATGACTTTGATTGCCCCGCAATCATCGGACAGAACGAGCGATACGGAGTAGCAGGGACCGAGTTCATTGCTCATTTGGATGTTGCGCTCATGCCGGGAGTAAGTGGGACGCTCATCGACGCGAGCAGCGCGCGCGGCATAGTGTCGGAGACTTATCACCGCGCTCTACCTGACGTGTGGGCGACAGCGCGCCTCCTTGATGCTCTCGTATCGGACCACGACTTAAACGTGCTCGACGATCACGTTCATCGCAGATCAGGGCTGCGCGACTCGGGCCCCGACGTCCGTCGCACCCAACTACTTGAACACGTAGCTCAGCATGGGGGTTTGCCCGACCTCGAAGAATTCGCAGGGCGATACGGCGTCAAGCGTTCAACCGCAGAACGCGATGTCCTCCGGATGATAGAGGATCGAATCCTTCCACCGGCAATGCTTGAGCACCGGGAGGTTCAGGACTGGCTTGCAGACGGGAAGCTGGAGACCGCTATCACGCAAGCTTGGCAGGGCGAGGCGGTGGGGCGTTTGAAGCCATTGCTGGAACTGCTCTTGGAAACTGCCCCAAAGGGACTCGATTATGCACAATTGCAGCTTGCGCTAATCAAACGCCGGAGAGAGTGAGTGCGACGACGCTTGTTCCTCCCAGAAACCATCAGTCGGATCCGTAGTGGACTGCCATCTGACGACCCTCTCGCGACAAGATGCATGCTAGCCGCGACTCGGCTCATTCCTCGTGGCGAACCTTGGCGCGTCACCTCAGGAGATCGGACCGTTTCCGTCGATGCGTAGTCGCTCCAGGATACAAGCCAGGTTGTCCGAATACCCGCGGTGACCGCGAACCAGGTCGGTAACGTCAACGTTTTCGACGCCAATTACATCAACCGTCCCCAAGCCAGCCGCAGTCGTGAATTCCGCAGCTCGATAAAAGTAACCAAGGATCCAATCCGACCGGCAGTAGGCATTCACGGTTCGCCCAGCCACAACTGATTTCGCAGCCACCCATTCATCGCGCGAGGCAGTGAACGCGCTCCCCAGCAGGACCGCATCATGCACGACCCCCAAATCGCTGGTGACCGCGTATCTTGCAGGCCGCCGGGTTCTTGCAGATCCGGCCGTTCCAACCGTCGTCGTGCCATGCCAATCGCGCCGTCAGATGTATGGTCATCGAGTCCCCCCTTGGGTTCAGCGGCGAGGCTGCCAGGTTTGGTAGACCGCCTCGCACTCCTGTCTCCAGAACCGCTCCCGCTCATCTTTTGATGCGTCTCTTGCGAGCTTTCCAAAGTCGAAGGCGAGGCCGAAGAATCCGCTGCCGGGCTCGCCGGAAACACCAACCGCGACCGCACTCAGCATCGGACGACTCTCGGCAATCTCGTCGTCCGATATCTCACCAAGAAGATGGCCGACCTCCCTCGCCATGTGACTGCCCCTGGATGGAAGCCCCATGATGGCAGCCAGCTCCTGATACGTGGTCGTGCCCCGATACTGAGCGGCTCGGATCAATTCCGAATAAACCAAATGGTACTCTCGCGTTCCCCGATACTTGCTCGAAACGGTCCGCGGTGTTGTCTCAGGCATCCCCGCCACCCCCTTTTCCCGGGTCTCCGTACCAATCGGCGTGTTGCTTGATATCTTTGGCGCGATCTTTACCCAGGAGAGCTTTGGCCAAACGATAGAAGTGCTTTGCCATCGCGTCTCGGTCATCGAGTTCGGTCGCTGCGATCGCGAACACTTCGTAGCCGCGCGCTCTCAACGTCTCACGAATCTGAAGATCGCGTGCTTTGGTTGCGGTGTTACCGTGATAGTGCTCGCTCAAGCCGTCGAGGTAGACGCAGATTCCCGGTTCGTCCTCGTCATCGCTCTCAAAGAAGACATCGGGGATGGTTCTGCCCAACGCCTTCCCCAGCTCGACCGCGTATTGCCACTGCCCCTCGGGAAACCCAGCCCGCTCGAGCATCCCGCGTAATTTTTGTTCCGCCAGGTTCACCGGTTGGTGGTCATCCTTCGGCTTGCCCGCTGGGAGCTTCGGCGTGATCTCGTGAGAAAAATGAAGCGACGTCCCCCATTCCTTTATTTTCTCGATGGCAAGATGGCGATCCAGGTAGCGATGGAAGAACGCGTTCCGGAACGTCCGCATGCAGTCGATGCACGAGTCCTCACACGCCGATGCACACGCTTCCAGGAGCTCTATTGCCGTGCTCACGACCTCGTCCCAGCGCTCGCACGCTTGCTCGATCAGGCCGGAGCCGCCGGCCATCGGGTCGTACAGGAGCGCGTCGACTTCATCCTTCCCGGGGTGGCCGACCACGAGGATCTGTAGATCCTCGCGTTCCATTTCGAGGATCTGTGACATCCCGATGCGCAAGGCCTCGAGCACCGAATATGCCTCCATTCTGTCTGGACAGTCCTGCAGGCCAAGCGTGTCCGCTTCCGTGTCGGCATAGAACCCTACTGACTCTACTGTCTTGCCGGTGTTCTTCAGGTGATTTTCGGCGAAGTGGCCGAGCTCCGTCTGTGATGCAAATGGCGATCGGCTTTGGCCATTGACGAGGCTAACCGGGTAACCGAGCCGCTTCTTGATCAGCAACGCGGTGCCAACGTTCACCAGACGCAGATGCACTCCGCGCCGAAATGCCAATGCGCGCTCCCCCCAACGGAACATCTTGCCCCCACCGTGTCGGTCGCGCTCATGGCCGTAAACCGCAACAGGAGCCTGGAAGCGAAACTCCTCTTCGTCGGAAATCTGAGAAAGATGCGCGAGATCGACGTCGCACATCGGGACCGCCTTCAGGACCCCCGCTCCGAGGCCGGCCCCAAAGCCTGGCTGGTCAACACCGAGTTCGTGCACCGCCTCATGTGCAACGTCGACCTGGAATAGAAGCGTCTCCGTCGGTTCCAAATGAAAATGCCGTGGAGTGAAACGCCGGCCGTTGGCATACAGCAGGTTACCAGGGACGTATTCGCGCAAGGCAACCGCTGGCGAGCGACCGAGGTCGAAGTCGTCGCCGCTCGGAATTACCGCCGTCGCGACAATGGCCCCCGACTCGAGGCCGTAGCCCGGAAAGAAACCTTCCACGGCGAGCGCACCGTAGGTATAGGTTTTGTCGTAGGTATCACCTTTGCCCCACGACGATCTTTCCTCCCCCTTCAAACGTGATACCAACCGTTCGCACCGGCGCCTAAGCGCCTTATCCTCGGGGCTCAGCGACCCTTTCAAATCGACTTCACGCACAAGCCGGCTAAGCTGGGTCATACACCAGTCGAGCCGCTTCTTGAGAGTCCGAATAACCTCTTCCAACGCCTGCGCCGTAGTCAGAACCAGCGCGCGCAAGCGATCCATCTTGACCACCTCCGAATCCGCTTCCGGCCAATTCTGCCGAAAGACAGCGTCGACGTGAGCTACCAGATCATCGAGATGCTTGTGGATGATCCTGTCGAGCGCGCTGACGTCGAGCGGAGTGGTGCGCCTGTTTCCATTGTCATCGAAGAGATAACTGCGAACGAAGGTCGGAAGCACCTGGTCCAGCGTCGCCGCAACTTCCGCTCGTTCGGCTTCAGCTAACCGGCCGCCGAGCCGAGCCAGTTGGCGCAAGCGGGTAACGACGGCTGCACGCACGTGCTTTCCCACCATCACCTCGTTCTTCATGTTGAAGCGCGGCGGTGTCACCGCACCCTCGAGCAGCTTCAGCGGCTCCGCGAAATAGGCGCGGTCGTGGCTGGTCGGACGCGCATAAACCAGATTGACTGCCAAACGGTGGCGCCGCCCGGCTCGGCCAGCGCGCTGCCAATAGTTCGCGGGCAACGGCGGTACGTTGCGCATCAAAATGGTGTCGAGCGCACCGATGTCGACCCCCAGCTCCAAAGTCGGCGTGCATACGAGCGTATTGATGAGCTCGCTGTCTCCCTTGAAAAGGAGCTCGAGGCGCTCGCGTTCATCCGCCGGCACCTGGGCAGAATGCTCCGCCGGGCGCAGCATGGCGAAGCCCTGGTCGAGAGCGACGAGGTCGTAGTTCTCCGGGTCCTCCGTTTCGAACTGGAGAGTGCCGTCACAGTTGAATGCGAGACAGCGATCTTGCGGGGTGGGTCGGATCTGCGCCCGCTGGCATTTCCTGCACCGCCAGCGTCCTCGATGTGAATGCAGTACGAGTCGATCCGCGTCGATCTGACGCACTCCCGTGCAACCGGAAATAGCCTTGCCGGAGTTGCTCCGCAGCGTTACCGGGGCCAGTAGCTCGATCTCTTCGGTCAGCAACCGCCAAAGGCCCTCGATGAATTCGTCCGCCACCGCTTTGGGCACACCGAATGCGGCCGCGGCTTTTTCCACGCCGGTCCGTCCCTTAACTGACGACCATTGGGTTACCCGCGCGCTGCTATCAGTCGGCTGCCGGCGGAGCTTGAGCCCCTTCGGAATACCGCGGAGCAGCGGCATATAGCCGAGTTGAATTTCTCGATCCCCCTCGCGCCAGAAACGGGAGAAAATGCCGCCGTCGCGATCCAAGACGTGCAGGTTGCGGCGCTGCTGGTCAAGGATCGCAGCAATGCCGTCAGCCAATCGTTGCGGCTCGACTTTGAGCGTCGATGCCCATTTGCGAATGAAGGGCAGCTCGGCCTGCAGACCAAGGTACTCCACACGCATGCGCCCCCACGGTTCCAAGCCTACGCGTTGCTTCACGCCGGTGGCGATCTCGCGCAGCACTTGGATACGGAGAAAGGTCTTGCGCTCCCGCGCATGCTGGACGCCGGCCACGGCCTTGCGCTGCGCTTCCCAAACCTCGGGGATCAGTGCTTGTGACAGGTCGTCGTCACCGTTGAGCAGCTCATCGAGGTAGTGCACCAGGTCGTCGACCGACACCGGCCCTTCTTCCAGCCGCTGCGCCATCAGCGCTCGCAGTCGGAAGCGACGCGCATGGTCCCGCATCCAGCCGGCCTGGAATGCGGCGTCCTGCCGGTTATCGGCAAACACGAGGAGTCGCCGACGGTCGGCGTTGTGGATCATGTTCTGCGCCAGGACGTGGATGTCTGCGACTGTCACGGCGCGCACAGGTCGCGCCGGTTCACGGTAGCCGCTCCCGTACGGCCGTCCCGGCGCCCGGCAAGATAGGCACGAGATCAGATAGCCCGGATTGTCGTCACTGAACTCGACAGCGAAAAGCCGCACGGGCGGCCCCGGTCGGCCGCATCCGTCGCACCGCTTGACCTCTTCCGGGTGCAGCGCGCCGCAGCTACGGCAGAGAAACACCGCCTGAGTGCGCGATGGCTCGGCATCGTCGTCATCATCGGCGATCAGGCGGTCAAGAAGCACGACACGGCAGCCGTCCTGAGCCTCGTCGAGAGGTTGCCAGAAGCGACCGCTAACGGTCGCTTCGCCGCCGCCGAGCCCGTCTGGTGTGACCTTGAGGTCGCGCACCCAGTGCACGAAGTAGTGCTGGCCGCAGGTGCTGCATGTGGTGATCGGCAACGTGAAGAGACGGTCGTCCAGTTGCTCTTGTTGCTGTGTCTCGGCGGAGAGCCATAGTTGCGGACCGTCGCGCTGGGGGGGGAAGCTGACCACACCACCCGAGACGCCGCTGACGAAGCCGTGGACGACGGGACGCAGCAGTGGCCGTTCCTCGCGTCGCGAAGCCGCTCCAAGGGCAAGCCAGCAGAGAATTTCCTCTTCCGTCACCGCGCGGCGGAGATTGTCAGATAGCTCACTTGCTAGAGTTCGAAGCGGCCGCGGCCGTGACAGCACCTCCGCCAGTTGAAAGCAGAGATCGTTAGCTGCCAGCTCGCCGTAAAGGGTTTCTTGCGCGGCCGCCCAATCTGCCATGCTCGCATTCGGTAGTGAACGTCGGCTCAGATGTTCATAGGCATTGCAGAGCGGAGCTGGGGAATCGGCCTCGACGGCTGCGAGAACTTCTCTCAGGTGCTCGGTCGGCGATGCGGGCGGAGCGGCGCACACACGCCTACCGTCGGTCCAATCGTCCTTCTGATACTCCTCGGTGATTGCCGTGACCTGGGTCGTGGGCACACCGAAGAAGCGGCTGGCGAACTCAAGGCCGGCATCCGGGCCGAGCTGTGCATCTATGAGGGTTGCCGAAGTACCGATGCACACGGTTTCCGCCGCCGATCGCCCGCAGAATGAGCGTAAGCGCCGAATGAGGCAGGCGGTCTCGGCACCGGCGGCGCCGGCAAACGTATGCGCCTCGTCGAAGACGAGGAATTCGAGCGATGCCTGATCGAAGAGCTCGACGTCTTTGTGGCGGGTGAGCAACAGCTCGAGTTGCTTAACGTTGGTCAGCAGAATGCGGGGTTGACCGCCGCCTTCACGCATCTCGTCGCGCGAGCAGCGCTCCTCGGGCGGGTGCACGGCGGTGTTGCGCTTCTCGGCGCGAGCCTTCTCCAGTGCGGCTTCGTAGTCGGCGCGAGAGGAATTGGGACCAAGGCGCTCGCCATTCACTTGGCCCGGCCCTTCAGGCGTCTTGCCGACATACATGCCGAAGGTAACCCCAGTCCCGGCGAGGAGGCTGCGGATACGCATGAGCTGGTCTTCGGCGAGCGCGTTCATAGGATAGACGAACACGGCGACGATGCCTGCGGCCGCCTTCTTGTCGCGCAGCTGCAGGCATCGGCTGATGACTGGATAGAGAAAGCATTCGGTCTTGCCCGAGCCGGTGCCGGTCGACACGAGGGTGGTCTTCCCTTGTCGGATCGCCCGGATCGCCTTCTCTTGGTGGCCGTAGAGATGAGGGTGCGGAATAAGGTTCTCCATGTGAGGATGGAAGACACCTTCCTGCACCAGGGCACGAACCGCCGCGCCTGTGCGAAAGGCTCTCGACAGACTGACATAAGGTCCTTTGAGCAGCGGTGTCTCGCGCGTCACCTCGAGCGACAGTAGCTGCCGCATCTGCTCGCGAAGCCGCTCGTCTGCGAACGCGTAGGCAGTGAGCTGATACTTGAGAAAGTCGGCGACGACTTTCTCCGTGTAGATGATCGGATTCAGCGACATTCCCAGCTCCCCAGGAACCGCCGGCAGAACTCCACGAAGCCGTTATAGACCCGATGCCAGATAGCCTTGGAAGACATTCCCCCCATTCTGCTATCACGCATCATCGGACCCACCTCGCACCCAGTTCGAAGCGAGCTAGCTCCAATCGACGGTTCATCCAGCTCGACATATGCCTTTCCTCTCGGAATTGGTCCGTCAGCCAGCAGCATCAGATGCAACCGCAGCTCCCGCATGTGCCCGGGCACTCGGTCGTCTGCAAACGCGGCGTGCGCGATGCTCGACATATCGTACCCCCGGCTCACATTCATTTGCTGTATGGCGCCGCGCGGAGCGCTTCCATTAGTTAGATATGGGTGCTCGGTTCGCCAGCTGAAAGCACTGGACGGATGCTTCATCCCGTACGCGAGTGGAGGACGGCCACCCTTGACAACATTGAGATAAAGCGTTTGAGGGCACTTCGCCCCGGCGATCAATGGCCCAGGCGTGAATAGACCTTTGGGGTCGCTAGCCCATCGCTCCCACATCCGATATCCGAGCGCGACGATCAAAGAAGGACGAAGCCGTACTACCAAAGGCGCCAACGCGATGTGCTGATTTTCCCACATGTCGACGGTTGGGGCGACTCGCGGTCCGGCAAGAGGTGGGATGATGAAATTCGCATAGGCGACCGAATGCCAGAACTCTTCGATCCGGCTCGGATCCTCGTCGTCGGAATTCAAGAAAACGCGAATCAACTTCGTGCGGAAAGCGTCTCGGTATCCCGCAATGTGATCCTCTGCCATCAAGACATTGTATTTCGAAGTGTTGTCGCCGGGTTGCGGATACGTGGATTCGCCCACGATCAGCACGGGCTTGCCGAGTATTCCGCCGTTGTCAAAATTCCTTCCGCGCCAGATAGGTGGTTCCGCGATGGTACTGTCCGTGTTTCTGATGCTCATTGAGTTCCCCCTTCTGCGATGGGTCTGGCGATCTTAGCGCAGCGGCATCTCCATTCGCTGCGCGAACTCGTCCCAGTTGCGTGAGATGAACTTCTTGTGCCCGTATGGGCGCCAGCGGACAGAACCGCGGCCGATCGTGACGGTGCCGATCTCCTCATCGCCGTCATAGATGCGGAAGGAGAACCAGTTGCCGGTGTTGCGCGGCAGATACATCTCTGTCCGCTTGAATCCGAGCAGCAACTCGACTTCGTACCGCGGCTCGCGACGTTTTCTCTTTGCCATCCTCGCCTCCCTCAGCGTGGTTTCAGGCCCGACTTGCGCTGATCCTCACCCGTCCGGGTAAGCGCTCGTAGCCAAGATCCAGCTTCTGTTCGATCCTCTGTTTGGAAAATTGGCGCGCTGCCTCTTCGGAGCGGAAGCGATGGATCTGCTTACGCAGTTCGCGCACCTGCCAGCGCAGCTTCCCGCCGCCACCGCCCACCGACTCGACCGGCCCCCAGCGGACGACGACCGTCTTCCCGGACCGACGCACGGTGTACGCCTTGGAGCTCATGCCGCCGGTGTTGTTGTGGTTCGGGCCGACCCACAGGAGTTTCGCCATCGTGCCTCCTCAGATCCCACCGATGCCAATCAGCTCCTGGGCGATCAGCGCAACGTCGATTTCGTGGGAATCGGCAGGTTTGAACCGGTACACCGTGTCTTTCATGAGCGCCTCGATCAGCGATGCTTGCTGCACTGGCGGGCCGCCGCTCTCGAAGCCGGCGACTGTACCGCGCCCGATGGACGTCAGTACTTGCCGGACGCGGTCGCAGAGCTTTCCATCCTGACTGCCAAGCGCCAGCCAGACCGGGTCCTCGTTGTCGATCGTCGGAAACATCGCGGGCTTGACGGTCCACCAGACGGTGAGGACACGGTCGTTGCCGCCAGCATTCCACCACTCGTAGACAGGCGCGACCTGGTCGAGCAGCTTGAGCATGGTCTCGTCGGTGGCTCCCACTCCGAGCCCCTTTCGCAGCGCTGTGGGATCGAGAAAGAAGTAGGTGCCGCCGCCGCCGAAGAGGCGCTTGGCAAGCGGGCGATCGATATCGAGGAAGACGTCACCGTAATCGGCGTCGACGACCCGGCGCAGTGGCGGCGCGCTGCTACCTTTGGACGGCGTCCTCTCATCAGAGAACATCTGATATTGTGCTGACGGCTCGGCGACCTGATACACCGGCTCGTCCTGCAGCATGAGCACGGGGGCGTCGGTTTGCGTCTCGTCACGCAGCTCCGCTTGGAGCTTTGCGAAGCCCACTTCGCCGAGGATGTTGCGCGCGTGGATCTCGCACTCCTTCCACGACTCCTCGGCGGACTGCTCCAGTTGCCAGTCGTAGAACCGCGGCCCCAGCCGCTCGCGTACCGGCTGCGGCTTCTTGGCACGCTCGTCGTGCCCGAGGCCGTAGTCGGCGAGACAGAGATGCTCCGGCAACTGCCAGTCAGAATCGGACTCCTCGAACTCAGCGGACCGCATGTGTTGCAACGCGACAAACGACAAGACGGGAAGACGCAATTCTGGATCAAGTTGCCGGTCCATCAGCCAAAACTTTTTTGAATCGATTCGCCCTGCAACGTCTTTCTGTCGCAGCCACGCAGCTGGCAGGTCCGTCTCGGAGATGATGTGGGCAAAGTCGTCACTAGTGAGGCCGTACTGTCGTGCGACAAACGAATCGATTGTCGCTCGCAGGCGTGTGCGCTCTGAAGGCGTCAGGGCAAACCATTGCGACCACGGTCGCTTCTTGAGATGCGGAAACTTGCTGCCCAAGGCTAACCAAGCAGGCGCAAACCTTGGGTGAGGGAAAGCGAGCCGTGCGACGGCTATCGCGACATCAGGCCTGGTGCACCAGGCCCCAAAATGTGGAAGTGGGGTCTCGGAGACCACAAACCAGTTCATGTGCAGGCCGGTGCACCGTTGCCGTGCAAAGAAGTCGTACGCAAGGCTGTTAAAAACCGCGGCCAGTCCCAGCGTCGCGAACTGATCTCCGTTGCGGGTTACGAGGGTCGGGGCCGAGTTTCCGCATGGCAGGCCAACGAGCGGAGTTCCGATCGCCGTCCTCTCGACATTCGACGCTGCAACATCCATGAAAGCCAGCTTCCACCGGTGAGCTTGGGTGCAGGATTCGGCGTATTGGTCAGCCGAGATCAGATACTGCGGCTCGAAGCGCTTGCGTTGCCACGGGATCTCTCGCCAGACCGCGCTCCTACCCTTGCCGGACACCCATCCCTTACGTTGGAAGTCGAACTGCCCAACAGAGCGCCCCTCGTATAAGGGCAACGCCGCGTCTTCGATGTCATTGGCGTGAATCGCCTGCCCAAGGTTGGCCGAGAGAATGACTCCCTCGGGACGCTCGATAGCGGCGCACGGGCCATCGTATTCGTACCAATCGCCTCGCAACCAACGACCGTACTCGTCTGAATTATACCCCTTCGCTTCCCATGTGGGTCGCGGGGGGAACAGCTTCGAGTCATTGGTCAGGTCAAGTTCTCTCGAATACTTGACAGCCCAACCGTTTGGCGTGTCGGAACCTAAAAGAGTCGAGTCTTTGAACAAACACTCGACGACTTCGAGGTCTCGGTGTGAACGGATCTCGACTATGCACCGACTAATCGGGCTAAATCGCTCGGCCTGCTCTCGCGTAACGACAAGGGTTCCATCAGGTGACGCTATCTCCCGTACAACCCTCTCGGACTCCGGTGATTGAGCGATCCCGAGACTGAACCGAGTCGCGAACTTCTCCGTGGAACCTCCCTTGCGAATGAACGCTATACACATCTTAAAAGCATGGTGAATTGCTTCAAACACGCCGCGCTCGTTCTGGAAGGCGTATAAGTACCCTAATTGTGATTCATCCAGGAACACACGTCTTAGCTCTGCGCTTCCCTTGTCGCCGTAAAGGCTCGCCGGCGTGATCAATGATATCCGCCCGTTCGAAGTGGCGATGCTGTAAGCCACCTCCAAGTACATCTTGTACGTGCTAATGTCTGCTGAACCTTGTAGGCGGTATGGATGACGCTGGTCAGCGTACGAATGACGTCGACTCCGCAGACCTCGCCATTCCGCATGCAGCCCTTTGTTCGACTTTGCCGATCTGGTCAGACTAAAGGCCGGTCCGGCCTCGGGATCGCCATACGGAGTTCCTACGTGCGCGTTCCAGTTTGAAAGAGCCTTGAGATGGGCACAGTACTTTAGCCAACCGCGCTCATCATTCTTACGTTGGTTGAACAGCTCTCGCTGTCTCTCTAGGGCCTGGATCTTCCCGTAGGCGCGGTAAAGTGGGTCGATGTTGGAGAAGAACTCCTTTGAGTTTGGCTTCTGAATGTCCCATGGAGGGTTTCCTACGATCGCGTCGAACCCCGAGAACCCATAAGAATGCTGGGGATTTGCCTCAGATCCCACCGAATGGGCGTGGGGTGATCGGCGGCGGACCTCAGAAAAAACGTCAGGGAACTCGAGCTCCCAATGGAAGAATCCGATATCCCGCCGCAAGTCTTCGACCATCTCCGCTTGGGCGTCTGTCAAACGGTCGAAATCCCGAGCGGTCGGAGCTGTGTCGATAACGTCGACATCCCAGAACCAGATTGCGCACCAGGTATCGAAGGCCTGCCGGACACGGCCGACCACCGATTCCGCGCTGAAACTTTGCCGGTAAAGATCTTCACGCTGGTCGGCAACATGCACCGGCATGCGGTGCATTTTCTCAAGCGCTGCCGAAGCTTGGTCGTGAACCTCTTCAGCAGTCAATCCCTCGACGTTGTCATCGAACGTAATCTGGTGGCTGATCCTTTCAATCAGATCGCGCTGCACTCTACCATTCCGGAGCCTCTTAATCGCTTTCGTCCAATCACCTTGCTTGAAGTGAACGCCTCTTGAGTGATTCTTGTCCCCACCCTCACGCTCCCAGGCCATCAGCGGGTAGTTTCGAAAACGGTCGAACCAGGTGCCGACGAGTGCATTACCGACCTTGAGCTTGTGGTCGAGGAACTCGAACGGCAGGTCGCGATCGAGCGTCTCGACCCACAACGCCAGCCTCCCGAGCTCGACGGCAAGTGGGTCGATGTCAACGCCGTATATACATCGCTCGACAACGTAGCGCTTGAGGATCGCTTTCAGCCTAGTTTCGAAGTCCTCGTCATCGGGGCGGCATGGCAGCGTCTCCTCTACCAGCTTACCCTCCGACACCTTGCCCTCGGCGAGGGTGACGAGTGTCTTGTCGCCTTGCGCTGCAATGCGGTCATGATGGTGCAGGCTAGTGAATAAGGCGTCAGTCAGGAGCCGGAGGCTGGCGACCAGAAAGGACCCCGAGCCCATCGCCGGGTCGCAGACCTTCAGCGCCAGGATCTCCTCCGGCGGGCGTGGGCTCCACCCTACGGGCGGTGCTTTTTCATCGGATTGCCCATCCGTTAGAGGGGGGACGTAGATCAGGGGCCGCAAGGTTCGATGCACTGTCGGCACCGCCAGAGAGGGCCGCGTATAAAACGTCCCCGAACCCTTACGCGTTCCGCCCCAGCGGACGAGGAACCACTCGCCAGGGAGAACGGTGCGGACGATCATGCTCGCCGCTGCCGTATCAACCGCAGCTTCGAATGCCAGCTGAGCTTCCTTCTTCTTCGACTTCGGTTTCTTGACCAGCTTCCCGGCTGCGATGGCGCGCCGCGCCCACGTGCGCGCACGCTTGGTAGCTTCGCGCCGAGCATCGGCAGCTTCGTCAGTTGCTGCCTGTTCCGAATCTGTCTCGATATCGTCGCCCTCTTCCTCGGGGCTGTCTTCATCCGAGTCTTCGTCGGTTTCGCTGTACTCCTCCTCGTCGTCGGACTCTTCTGATTTGGTAGCCTTGACTTTGAGCTTCTCCACCAAGTCGCCCAATGCCTTGTCGGTCATGTCCTCGAGCCGTGACAACGGCAGTGCCGGTTGGTTACCCAGATTGAGGAAGACGATCGGATCGTCGTCTTCCGCGCGGCGCAGCTCGTAGTCGAGCAGGCCTTCATAGAGGATGCCGATGTACTCGGATGAGAGGTCGGAGAAGTCGACCGGAGCAAACACTCGAGTGGTGCTCTTTCCCTGGCGCACTTTGACGTAGCAGCGGCAGAGCAGGTTGAGAATGCGGCTGACGATCGCGTCGGTTGGCCCGCTTTCGGGATCTTCAAACGGCATCAGCGCGTGTAGGATCGGATCCGACGATTGCGCCTCACCGGCCTCGAAGAGGCCACCACCATAGCGCGGGATCGGCAGATCCGGATGTGGCGATCCGCCGCAGATGAGGCGGAACAGCGCCAAGACCCGCGCCCATGCGCCGTTCTGATAGCGCAGACGCTCGGGATTGCCGGCAAATCGGTCGAGCTGTTCGCGGAGACCTTGGAGTGAGTACGAGCGTTCGTAGATTTCGTTGCTACGTTCGAGCAGCTCGCGCGCTTCGGCGAACAGGACGACGACCATCCGCATGATCACACGCGTGGCGGCAATGTATGTCGACCTGTAGTCGACGGGTTCGGGGGTCCGGGCTCGGGGTTCGGGGGAGCGGAGGACTTCTTGGATCAGCAGTTCGACGGCCTGGCGGACACGTTCGCCGAGCTCTTGCGACAGCTCGGCCTGACCCTTGCGCGACGCGTCGATGGCAGTAGTGAGGGGCGCCGAATCTCCCTCTTTGAGTGGAGTGAGCTTTTCGCGAGACAGCAAAGCGCGCAGCGCCGTCACCTGCGGACCCGGCTCGCCTTCCTCGAACCAGAGATCTGTGTCCCACTCGGCAAACGCGTCGGCGTCGAGGCCGGCATGGATCAGTCGCCATTGGCGGCCATTGGTCAACAATGCAATCTTGCGTTCGGTCTGTCGCAACCATTCGACGACGCGTGCGGGAAACCGCCGGCCGCGGCCGACACCGAGTCGTGGCGTATCGGCCCAGAAAACCGCCAGCTCCGCGCCTTTTCCCCCCTGCCAGACCCGCCGCGGCTTCACCGCTTCACCGGTGATCGCGCGTCGGGTGTAGTCGGACGAGACGTCCGAGCCCTTGATCCAGGTGCCTGTGTCAGCTCTCATCGGCTGACCGAGACCCAATACTTGCTCGAGAACCGTATCGAGTAACGCGCCGTGGGTGGCCGCGCCGTCAAGGCGCGTCACATCACGCCGCAACCGATCGACCAGCCATTGATTCAACGGCTCGGGCTCGTTGGCAAAGAACTCCCCGAGCTTCGACGGTGCGATGAGCAGGCCGCCGTGCTTGAGCGAGGCCCACCAAGACGTGGGTTCAGTGGCATCCATCAACGAGCTCACGGGCACTTATCCAATTTCGTCAAGGTCGCGGAATGGCCGGCGCCGAGGCCGCGCGAAGGGCGGGACCTTGGAAGGTCCAAAGCTTCGCGGCCATAGCGCTGCCGGAAACGCCAGTCCCTGAGCTACGGCGTAGCGAACGCCTACGTCGCCAGGAAGGCCATCGACTAAACCAAACACATCCAAAGCTTTCACTTCACGCGCGACTTGCACTTCATTCAGACGCTTCCACACGGAAGGTTCTTTCGCACCGCCGCCTACGACAACGACACTCAACTGTCCGCGGGGCGCCGTGTCGCTGTAGGTATGAGGCTTCCCTGGGGTAGGATGCTGCATCTTCATCCAGTGCGACTGGTCCAGCGCCTTCCCGCTCGCCGCCTTCAGCACCATTCGGAAGGCACCGAGGATTTCTTGCGCCAGATTGGTTCGAGCTGAACCGAGCAGCTGTACAACCTCTGTAGGCCAGCGCGAGCTCGCGTCGCCACCGCCGGAGCTGTTGTGCTCACGGATACGACGTACATCGTCGATCGAGGACATGCGTGAGGCTGTCAACCCACCAGCGAGCAGGCCTCCGCATACCTCCTCGTCCACCTTGTTGAGGGCACCCCGATGACTGCAGGCCGCGTAGTATTCGACGGTACGGTCACCGGCATGTTGCTGGCCGCTCAGGTCCGTCAAACGGAAGATGCTGACGTCTGTAGTCCACGCTCCGACATCGACAATCCCGTAGAGTCCTTGCGCTGTGTCGGGAGAGACGAGGTGTGAGATCATCGCCGCTTCTGCCTCAGGGCGAATCTGGGCAACGGACTCTGATTCGGGTAGGAGCGCGACGGCAAGCGCTTCCCGAGCGGCAGCTAGTATCGCCCTTACCTCAACGTCCTGTCGCACCTGATCGGAAATGCGTATCGCTGCATCCGCTACTTTACGGTAGGTGTTCGCCAAGACGTTTGCTTCGTCGAGCTGACCGACCGGAGCTCCGATGTTGTAGGTGAATGTCGCGCGCTGAGTATCGCCAAGTTCTCGTGGAATACATTGCTTAGCGGTGCCTATGACCCATGCTAGAAAGCAGGTAACGAGCTCCGAGGCAGCGACATCGCCAGCGCAGGGAAACGTACCCCTGCAACGACCATCAACGCCTCTCGAGGCAGCGCAGTCCGAGAGCGGAACCTGGCCCTCTGCCTCGCAGGCAAGACACACCTTCAGATGGGGAAACGCGTTGACACCCTTCGTGCTCGAGCGCCTTTGCGCCTCGGCGCCGAAGCACATGTGACCGTCATCGAAGACAATCAACGACGGACACAAAAGGCCATTTCCTGGTTCGAGCTCAATGGGGTAGAGCAAGGCGTCGGCGTCGAGGCCGAGGTTCTGGCGCATACACACCTTCGTCGTACTCGTGCCGAAATCGATTCCGATGTTGACGTCGACCGCTTGCAATCTCGGTCGCCTCTGCGACCGCATGGCTCGCTCGATGACTGGACTGGTTTCACGGGCATTGGAGTCCGTTTCTTCCAAGACGGTACTGGGGCGCGCCTCCCGTGCCCTGGTCGACTGGCTACGCCTTCTCTTGGCGGCCAGGAGAATCGCAACCCCCAGAACAAAACCGAGCGTCGCAAGAATGATCAGGGTTTCCATCGCCCTCGTTAAGAAGCCTTCCTGACCTCGAGACCGCCGGCGCCGCAGAGAAGTAGCTCCTCACCGAGGGTCTTGCCGATCTCGATCTGTTGTCGTCGTTGCTCGTACGCGGCTTCGAGATTGCGGATTCTTGACTCGATGCCACGAAGGTAGCTCGCCTCCCGTCCTCGCTGACGCGCTGTCGCGAGCCGCTTCTCCTGGATCTTTCGGTTTCTTTCGTAGCTTTCGCGAAGGCTTGCGAGCCGGTTCTCGACCAGTGCCTCATTCACTCGAGCGCGCCGCGTCTTGCGCTCGGCAAGCAGCTCCGCCGCTCTCTCCTGAGCAAACGAGCCAAGACCAGGATCGGTCTGGAGTTCTCGTCGCCCCGAAGGAATCGCCTCTGCACTGGCGCTAAGCTCACTCAGCACGTCCCGAGCTTCTTCTTCGCTGAGTGGCGACTGCGCCCCCTCAGGAAAGACGATCAGATCGAGTTCGCGCTCCAGCCGTGCGCCGGCGATCGTTGTCTCGAAGAGAAACCAGGCGTACTTACCGGGCGGAACGCGGTCCGAACGGAGGCCAACGAACGCGACCGGATGAAGTTCACCACCGTGTTCCTCGTAGTAGCCTTTGACGGAGCGGACGAGAGGGTGGTGGAAGGTGAGAAAATCAACACTCCCGTTTCGTTCGGCGTAGTTCTGATCCGTTGTGATCAGCACCTCGCCGGAGGCGCTACGAGCCAGGAATTGACGACGACCGAGATCCTCCGCGGGCACAGATCGTATGATCAGCTGGCGAAGATCCTCGGACACCTTCAAGCGATACAAACCGGGCTGTGTGTCTTCATCTATCGTGCAGCCCCGGTAGTGGTCACGCAGGAAGTCGCGCACATAGATGAGGAGCTCCTCGCCGCCGACGTAGCGTTTCTGGCGCCAGGCCGCATCGATCTCATCACGAAAGAACTGCTCATTGCCTAGCAGGCGTTCCGATTCACGCGCGAATCGCGCCGTGTCTTGCCTGCGACGTTCGATCGCGAGAGCAGTTTGCTCGATGCGGCGCTGCTGCTCCTCTTCGGTCAGTTGCGGTGAGAACAGGGCGCGCTGCAGTTCGCCCACTTCCTCGCCAAGGATGTCCTCCAAGTCGCCGATACTCTGTTCAAAGATACCGATGCGCATGTATAGACGATCGAGGATTCGGTCCTCGATCGTACCTTCGAGCGAGAGGTTGATGATGACCACTCGGGGAGCGGTCTGACCCAAGCGGTCGAGACGCCCGATCCTCTGTTCGACCCGCATTGGGTTCCAAGGAAGGTCGTAATTGACGAGGACACTGGCGAACTGGAGATCAATACCTTCGTCGCCCACTTCGCTCGAAAGTAGAACGCGAATTTTCGGGTCAGTACGAAACCGCTCGATTCTTTTCCCGCGTTCGTCGCGCTGCGGGTCGTCGGGAGCGCTAGGAACATCGCCGTCAACACGGACGCAACCGATCCCCAAAGCGTTTAAACGATTTTCCAGATAGCTCAGGGTTCTCTTGAAAAACGCGAAGACGACCACCTTTCTTCCCGGCTCCTCCGCTTGCAGTTCCTCAAGCGCTCTTTTGAGCGCGTCGAACTTGGTGTCGCTGCGCGCCAAACGGTCACGCCAGGTACGCAGATCACCCAGCTCGCCTGAGACGGCACCTGGTTGGTCTTCATCGCCCGCCTCGAGGTTGAGCTCCTCCGGAGGAATATCGGTGGCCTCCGAATAGTCGCCTCCGAGCGCCTGATCTTGCTGTTCCATCCAATGGTCGACAACAGCGACCATGCAGCTCGCGGTCTGGCGTTGCGCCGTTACCGCGAAGAACGCGGCTCCGGCATTGCCGGCAGCGTATCGTTGTCGACAACGCCGAGTTACCTGGGCGTAGAACTCCTCTTCCTCTGCTGTCGGTTTCCTGCGGTAGGTTCGAGCAACCCGAAGAATACGATTCTCCTCGACCTCGCGTTTCTTGGTGCGACTAAAGACGTGCGCCAGTACGTTGAGACCGACGAGATCGCGCTGCAGCTCTACTAGTGCGCGGCGGTCTTGCGGTTCCGCCTTGATCAACCTGTCGACCAGATCGAGATAGATCGGGTTGCTTGTAAACCGTGTTGAGAGTGCCGTCGACTCAACTAACCGCAGAGCGGCTGCAGCTTCAGTGAGCCGGCCCTGGGACAGAAGGCTCTGGGCTTGCAGAACGGGTCCGTTGGCGTCGAGCCGTTGTCGAAAGATCTCGAAGCTGTCGAACTCTACGGGATCGAGAAGCTGGAGAAGATAGAAGAGATCCTGCTTCCCGGTTTGGACCGGTGTCGCAGTTAGAAGAAGGGCGGCCTCTGTGTTTTCACACGCGCAGGCGGCAGCATGGTGGGACTGGCTACCAACATTTCGAAGGCGCCCGGCCTCGTCGAAGATGACAACATCGAAGCTCGGTCCGACTTCTTCCCATCGGTCCTGCAGTCGCCGGCCGCGAAAGGCTTGCAGGGACACGATTCCCAACAAGGATGCCTCCTCCTGCTCTTCGGCGAAACGATCGAGGAACTGAAGCAAGCCCGAGGTATTGAGTACTTCGAAGTCCAGTCCGAAGCGCCGCCGCATTTCTTCGCGCCACTTCGGAACGAGGTGCGAGGGCGGTATCACCAGGACGCGCCGCATGTCCTGGCGCTGCCGAAGCTCGGTCAGGATCAAGCCCGCTTCAATTGTTTTTCCCAGGCCAACTTCATCGCCAATGAGGATGCGATGCTTCTCCGAGTCGAGGAGCTTCAACAATGGCATGAATTGATGTGGGTAGAAGGTGGTTCGCGAAGCGTGCAGCGAGTAGATTTCGGAGCGCAGGGAGTGCGTCAATTTGAGATGGGTTACCAGCTTGGCGAAGGCGTCGCGGCTGCCGAAACGGCCATCGAGCAGCATGCCCTCGATATCATCCGCCAGGCTCGCTGCAGCCTCCAGATCGTCTTGCGGATGCTTCTTGACGCGGCCAGGTCCAAAATGAACTCTGTACCAATACCGTCCTTGGAACCGCTCGCCGTCGCTGACGACAACTCCGGCTTGCTCGGGATGACTGACTCGACGTACCTCATCTCCTGGTTTGAACATTGGAACCGGGGCCGTCATTCGCGACCTCCGGAGAAGCAGATCTCGACGGCGACAGGAAACACTTGCGCCGCTCCGCGCATGGCGTAGCGTTTCGGGAGGACATGCTCGAGGACGCGTACCCGCTCGCTCTGCAGTTGCTCGCGCAACTCCTCGTAGTGGGCGCGCCTGCGACGCGCCTCCTCCTCGAGCTCGGCTACCGAGTGCTCCAGCTGGGCGCGCTCTCGATCGCTGTCAAAAAGGGACTCCTGCCGGGCTTCCTCTCGCAGCGCGGCGATCTGCCGCTCCTTACTCTGACTGATGCTCCGCTCGATCAGCGACGAGATTTCGCCCTGGCGCTGCCTGAAGCGTTCCTTCTCATGTTCAACGGCCGTTTCTCCCTCGCGACGCAATGTATCCTCGAGCCGTCGCGTCAATTGTGCTGCTTGTTGCGCCACTAGCTTGCGCACATCGCGCTCGATTTCTTCCCACAGTTCCTGGGCATGCCCGATGAGTGCGCCGGCGCCACTTCGGACAACAGAATGCAGGTCTCGGGCCGGTACATGGGGCAGGATTTCCCCGAGACTCTCCTTACAAACAGGCACACGCAGGGTTCGTACCCAGTGGTGGAACGTCTCGCGGAGCTCGTTCACCGCAAGCTCCTCGACCGTCAGCAAGAGCAGCGCATCCGCGCCGGCAGGCAAATCACCGGAACTTACGGTCCATCGCGACGCGTGCAGGTCGGACGAACCGGGGAAACGAAAGCGTGCGAACGCATTCAGGGCACGATGGAAGAGGGGATGACCCAGGTGAAGGAGCGCCGTGTCCTTCTCAGGATGGAACACGAGCCGCGGCCCTACCTTACGCAGGAGACGGTTGGCATCGAACAATATTCCCCGGACAGGGCCGTCAACCTTACCGTAGCCGTCCGCCCGCAGGGTGTCGTCGACGAGATCCTGCCAGGCCGGAGGGATCGGGCTGACGAGACGGAAGCGCCCGCGATCATCCGGGCCTTCCAACCGCGGGCGGCCAGATTGGATGCCGAGGGCAACTTCGAGTGATTCGGCAAGACTGTACGGACCGAGATCGAGTTCGGCGGAGAGGGCCTCGAGCTTCCGCATCTCCTCCTCGCCCATTTCAATCTCTCGGCCGCGTGGTACTTCACCTCGCCCCTGTGCCTTCTTGAGGTCGACTTCGAGCTGTTTCTCGACGTCGTCGGCGTCGTCGCCCTGAATGAGGCGTCGCTCCACCGCGCGGTCGAAAACCTCGCCGGTCGAGCCGAGGTCCTCGCGGATCTGATTGACCTTCTCGGCAACGCGACCCAGGAAGCGCAGGTCAGCGTCTTCGTTGCTGGTGAAGTGGAATACTGTCACGTCGCGCGCCTGTCCGTGACGATCGAGGCGTCCGTTGCGCTGTTCGAGCCGGGTCGGGTTCCACGGGATATCGAAGTGAAAGAGGTAGCGGGCGGTTTCGTGGAGATTGAGACCTTCGGACGCCGTATCCGTAGCGATGAGGATGCGCACGGGATCGGCAGGATCATTGAAGGCTTCGATG
>Ga0187892_10005052_pt1 | contig 21227 bp, 22 predicted proteins | sample MA1701073metaG_FD_139345 | JGI IMG/M metagenome (GOLD analysis project Ga0187892, IMG submission 139345) | Bio-ooze microbial communities from a basaltic lava cave in the Kipuka Kanohina Cave System on the Island of Hawaii, USA - MA170107-3 metaG ... | reverse complement strand
GGCGTCGAGGCCGCCGAAGACGACGGTCCCCTGACGCAAAGACTCGATATCGGACACCTGTAGGCGGCCGCGCTTGTCGAAGGCACCGCCGCCGCGCTGGGCGTACAGCAGGTCATCCATCGCCGGAGCATGGATCACTCCGGTCGTCACTTCGCCTTCTTCCTCCAGCGCGATCAGCGTAGCGAAGTAGGGAATGCCGCGAATGAAGTTCTTCGTTCCATCGATCGGATCGACGATCCAACGCGCTCCAGCGCCCTCGCGTTCGCCGAATTCCTCACCGAGCACACCGTAGTCCGGGAAGGCTGTACGGAGAATCTCGACGATGAGCTGCTCACACTCGCGGTCGGCGCGCGTTACCGGCGATGCATCGCCCTTGTATTCGACGGTCAACGCGGTGCGGAAATACTTGAGCGCCACCTCCCCTGCTGCCCTGGCAGCCTGGATCGCGGTCTCCAGTCTCTTGTCCATGAACCCTCCTCAGGGCAGCTCTTCGCGGCCGCGGACGGCATCTCCTCCGGACGTTGGGCCGACGAGTTGCTCGATGAGCTCGACATCGAGCCCTTCGAGGCCATTCAGCACTACATCGGCGGAGGAGAAATCGTTGGTGCGTGTATAGTCGTTTGGCACGGCGACGACCTTAGCCCCGGCGCGCTTCGCCGCCACGATCCCTTTGTAAGCGTCCTCCACGATGACACATCTTTCCGGTGGCACCGCTAGACGCGCCGCCGCAGTCACGAAAGCATCGGGCTCCGGTTTCGCGCGCTCGTAGTCGTCGCGCGTCACCACGACTGCGAAGTGTCGGGCAAGATCGAAGTGTTCCATCGCGTAGCCGACGTCAGCGCGGTTGGAGTTGGTTGCCAAACCCAGAGGAAACGCCAGCGCGATGCGGCCTAGCGCGGCGACAACACCGGGCATCAGAGTCACCTCGCTGCGCAGGATCTGATGGTACACCGGACTTTTGAGCTCGCGCAGCTCCTCGGGCGTGATCGGCAAGCCGTACTTCTCGACGGCATGCTCCGGGCCGCAGCCTGCTGCGATCCAATGCTCGCAGTATTCCTCCAGCGAGACCCAGACACCGTAGCGGGCGAGAACCTCGAGATATGACTTGTACTGCAGGCCCTCGGAATCGATCAGGACGCCGTCGAAGTCGAAGATGACGGCGGTGCTCATGAAAAGACTAGCGACATGCCGGCGGCCACAGGCCGCCGGCACGGTTCTCGGTAAGGGACGGCAATCACTTCACGACGGTAACCGACTTGATGACGACAGCTTCGACAGGGACGTCGGTGAACCCTTTCGATCTCCCGGTCGTCACGTTTTCGATTTTGCGCACGACGTCGAGACCTTCGACAACCTTGCCGAAGACGGCGTAGCCGAAGCCCTGCTGTGTTTCGTTGGTGTGGTTGAGGAAGGCGTTGTCCTTCACGTTGATGAAGAACTGCGCGGTGGCGCTGTCGACGACGTTGGTGCGCGCCATGGCGATGGTCCCGACATCGTTCTTGAGACCATTTCCCGCCTCGTTCTTGATCGCCGGTTTGGTTTTCTTCTCGCTCATGTCGGCGGTAAACCCGCCGCCCTGGATCATGAAACCGGCGATCACGCGGTGGAAGATCGTGCCGTCATAGAACTTGTCGTTCACATAGGACAAGAAGTTGGCCACCGTGACCGGTGCCTTCTCCTGGTTCAGCTCGATCTTGATGTCACCCAACGACGTCGACATGAGTACCACTGGATTCTTTCCTTCCTGCGCGGCCGCAGCCGACGCACAGAGCCCAACCCCAGCGATTAGGGCAATGATCGATCTCTTCGCCACGGAAGACCTCCCAGTTCAATTTTGTGCCGGGTTCATATCAGTTCAACCTGATCAGGGGAACCCGCGCGTGACGTCTCAAAGCACGACGCCCCCGCCGGCGTCAGCCGGCAGGGGCGTCGTTTCTGGATATGATGACGGGAATAATCAGCGCAGCGAGGAATCGGTGACCGCGGGCGGGCACGATGCAGCACAGCGCTGGCCATTGGCGACGCATTCGCGGGTTTGCGCCACCAGACGTTCGCGACATGGTTGCAGACACGCGGATGCCTCACGACGCGCCTCGGCGCATTCGTCGGAACGCGGCGCGGCCGCGCAGATGCGCTTTGCAGCTTGGACCAGGTCGGCACAGGGCGCGGCACACTCGCGGGCGGCAGCGTCAGCGCGCTCGAGGCATGCTCGAGTCTGCCTACGACATTCGTGCAGACAGACAGGATCGCTCGGAACCATCGGCTCGGCGTCCGGACAAAGTCCAACGCATTCCATGGCATCGGCGCGGCATATACGCAGATCGGTCCCCAAAGAGTCGCGGCAATCGTGAACGCAAGCGGCGGCACGCCGGCGAGCGTTGCCGCACTCTTCGGAGTCGGGCGCCTCAGCGCAGGCCTCGCGCGCTTTCGCGATCAGGTCACCACACTCCTGGATGCACATCCGCGCCTCGGAATAGGCGGCGTGTGTGCAACGTACGTAGACCTCGCGACAGTCGAGCACACAGGATCGGTCTTTGCTCGGCAGGCGGTCCTGCGCTGTTGCAGCACCCGCAACGGCAATCGACACCGCTGCCGCCAGCGCCGCGGTGACTAGTAGGTCCTTGAGCTTCATAGGGTATCCCTCCTTGTCGATCGTGGGGACATCGTTCCCACTGTCGATTGGAGATGCGCCGAAGGTTGCGTTTGCTGCCGTGCGGCGCGACGAAGGCGACCGTTGCGCAAAGCGCATGAGGCCTGCAGTATGCGTCTTGTGGTCGCGCGCGGGTGTCGGCTACAGAATATGGTATGGCCATCCTCAAGATAGCGCGCCTCGGTCATCCGGTCTTACGGCAGGTTGCCGACCCGGTACCTCCGGAAGCGATCCTGGCGCCGCAAATTCAGCGGCTCATCGACGATTTGTTCGAAACCATGGTCGAATACGACGGTGCCGGCCTGGCAGCGCCGCAGGTACACGTCTCGCAGCAGATCGTGGTCTTCGAAGTCGAAAGTAACCCACGCTACCCGGAGGCCGCGTCGATTCCGCGGACGGTCCTGATCAATCCCAAGATCACCCCGAAGGCGAAGGACGTCGAGGAAGACTGGGAAGGGTGCCTGAGCCTCCCGGACCTGCGTGGCAAAGTTCCGCGCGTCACAGAGGTGCGCGTCGAGGCGTACGACCGCAGCGGAAAGAAACTCGACTATGTCGCGAAGGGCTTCGAGGCGAGAGTCGTCCAGCACGAGTGCGATCACTTGATCGGCAAGGTCTTCCTCGACCGGATGACTTCGATGAGCTCGTTATCTTTTCTGCGAGAGTTCCTCAGATACCAGAGCCAGGACGGCGAGGACGCGGAGTGAGGGAAGGGCTGATCTGGAATGTAAGTCGGCAGTCGCAGTTGTGAATCTCTTCGCGCAGCCGGGAATGAACGTTCATGCGACGCGGGTGTAACTCTGCGGCGGTATCAGAGAAGCGAAAAATCCCGGTTGAATCAGTCCCGCCAGCAGCTCGCCGCTCTCCGCGATCCTTGGGCCGGGACGATTGACGTAGCTGTTGCCGTCGATGGCGTAGACGCGACGATTGCGCACCGCCGGCAGCGCCTGCCACTCAGGCCGCCGCGTCAGCTCCGGCAACTCGCGCTCAGTCTGCGGCAGCTTGAAGCCGCACGGCATGACGATGATGACGTCAGGGGCCTCTTCCCGCAGCTTGTCCCAGCCAATCGTCGCACTCAGCTCGCCGGGTGCTCCGCAGTTGTAGGCGCCGCCGGCCATCGTCACGAGCTCTGGAACCCAGTTCCCCGCTGTCATCAACGGCGAGAGCCATTCGATACACACGACGCGCGGCCGGCTGCGCACCCGCGATGAACGCTCGCGGATGTGCTCGAAGCGTTGCTCGATCGCCGCGACCAGACTGCGCCCCGCCGGGGCGCGGTCGGTCGCTTCCGCAACCCGCTCGAAGTCGGAGAAAATGTCGCGCAACACCACCGGCTTGAGCGACACGATAGCAGCGGGTTGGCGCAGCAGCTCACGGGTGGCTTGGACCACTTCGTTGTAGGAAACCGCGCAGACGTCGCACTGCTCCTGCGTCACGATCAGATCGGGTTTCAACTCGGCAAGAACGTCCGTGCGAATGCGGTAAACGCTGAGCCCTTCGCTGACCAGCCCGCGTACGGCGACGTCGATGTCCGCCGAGCCCTGTGTCACGTCGATCTTTGCTTCCGTAACCACAGGCAGGCCAACGATCTCCGGCGGCCAGTCGCACTCGTGCGACACGCCGACCAGCGATTCTCCCAGGCCGAGAGCGCAGACGATCTCCGTCGCACTGGGCAGCAGCGAAACGATTCTCATGTCAATGCAGCAGACGAGTCTTCGCGAGCTGGGCTCCTGGAGCTTCGGTCTCGATCTTCTCGCCGCACGTCGTCGCGCAGCAGCTACAAAAGTACTCGTACTTGTCGCCGTCCGGGAGGATCAGCAGCAGACGTTTGCGCACCGGCATCGCCCGCTTGCACACGGGACAGTACAGCAGGGTCGCTTCAAGCTGATCGAAATCGCGTTCCGGCATAGCCGCTCGCGGCGCCTGGCATCGCGCCGTCACCGCAGATATACAAGTCCCTCCAAGTCCGTTTCAACATGCGCAAAGTCTACATCGAGACGTACGGCTGCCAGATGAACCTGGCGGATACCGAATTGCTGTTCGGGCAACTCGGACGCTACGGGTACGCGCGAACCGATACTGCCGACGACGCCGACGTGTTGCTGCTCAACACCTGCGCCATCCGCGAGCATGCGGAAGAGCGCGTCATCGGCCGGCTCGGGGCGCTCGTCCGGCACAAGACCCGGCGGCCGGGAGTCCAGCTCGGCATCGCCGGTTGCATGGCGCAGCACGTGCGCGACCAATTGATGGAACGTTTGCCGTTCGTCGACTTCGTCGTCGGGCCCGACGCGTACAGGCGACTGCCGGAGCTGTTGGGACACGCCAACGGCGATCCATTCGTCGACGTGCGGCTCGACCGCGATGAAACCTATGCCGATTTGGCGCCTCACCGCAAAGCGGGCGTGCGCGCCTGGATCACGATCATGCGCGGCTGCGACAAGTTCTGCAGCTTTTGCGTCGTTCCGTACGTTCGCGGCCGCGAACGGAGCTTGCCGGCCGAAGCGATCATCGATCAGGTTCGACAGGCGGTCGGCGAGGGCTACGGCGAAGTCGTCTTCCTCGGACAAACCGTCAACGCCTATCGTCACGAGGGCGTCGACTTCGCCGAATTGCTACGCCGGACGAACGCCGTCAGCGGAGTGCAGCGTATCCGATTCACTTCTCCACATCCGTCCGACATGACTGAAGATGTGATCGCGGCGATGTGCGAGTGCGACAAGGTGTGCCCACAGCTACATTTGCCCGTGCAGTCGGGCTCCGACCGTGTCCTCCTTGCCATGGAGCGCGGCTACACTTCGGAACAGTATCTCGAGCTGGTTTCGCGCTTGCGTGCGGCAATCCCGGGACTCGCATTGACGACCGACATCATCGTCGGCTTCCCCGGAGAGGATGAAACAGATTTCGAGCACACTTGCGATCTCATGCGCCAGGTCGACTACGACGGCGCGTTCATGTTCAAGTATTCCTCACGGCAACATACGAAAGCAGCCAAGTGGTCCGAGTCGGTCTCGGAGGAGGAGAAGAGCCGGCGGCTGCAAACCATCATTCGGCTGCAGGACGACAGCTCTTTGCGTAGCAATCGACGGGCAATCGGCACCGACACCGAGGTTCTCGCCGAAGGACCGGCGCGGCGCCGCGACGGCTGGCTGGCGGGCAAGAACCCACAGTTCAAGACGGTCGTCTTTCCCGCGGGTTCGGCTTCTCCCGGAGATCTGGTCACGGTAGCGATCAAAGATGCGACAGCGCACACCCTCTTCGGCGAAATGGACGCGCACTCAATCACCGGCGCAACGGCGGCGCGACCCGCCGGCACCCAGCTCAGCCCCTTAACTCTTCGGCCGTCGGCGCGCTTCGGCTTCTCTGACCGCTTGTTGCGGACTGACGACAAGTGACGAGCGTGACTGCTCTTGCTGCCGTTTCTCCTCGATCTGCCAGTAGGCCAACAAGCTGGTGCGACAGAGCTGGTCGCAGAGGGGAACATCAGTTCCGCCCACCGTGCTGTCTGTGAGTGCAATCGCGGCCGCCAGGGCTTTCTTCGCTTGCTCAGCTCTCCCCGTGGCGTGAAAGAAGTATGCGAGCTCCTCGAGCCGTCTGGTCCAACTCGGGCGGTGTTCGCCGCCGAAGATCTCGCGTACCGCTCGGTCAGCGATCTGCGCCAGCCTCTCACCCTGCTGCGCTTCGTTCAGAACGAGCGGGCTGTCGCGTACCTCGCGCAGCTGCTCGAGATAAGGAAGCATCGCGTCTCGGTCGAAGAACCAGGTGCGCAGCTCCTTCTCGTCGAGCAAGGCGGCCGACTCCTCGACGAGTTTCGTTTCCGCTCGCACAACGTCGGCATCGAGGTGGCGGAAAATCAGTGGCTGCATCTCCGTCACCGGCTCGGTCGTGAGTTGCGCTCGCAGGCCCGGATAATCCCCGCCGACCTCGCCGCGCTCATTCGACCGCCGAAGGGCACGGTCGATGAGAAAATCACAATAGCGCCAATCCGCTTCGATCAGTCGGATCTCGTGTTTGTCGACCAGTGTCTGCCGCAGCGATCGCAGGCCTTTGCGTGAGACTTCGGCGAGGTTGAGATCCTTCAAGCCCTCCGGATCGTTGCAAACCGCGAACAGATGCAGCACCCCGCCGGTGCGCGCCTTGGTCAACCAAACGAGCTGATCACCGCGTCCGTCGACCGGCGACAAATACCCGTCAATCTCCGCACTGCCCGTAGTGATCTTTCTCGGTTCCGGCACGGCGCGTTCGACTTCGACCCCGCGTTGCTCGAGGCGATACAGTGATCGCTTCGCCTCCTTACGCACCATCTTATCGGCAGCGCCGCTTTCGAGGCCTTGCAGGATGTCGACACTGGCCGCGCCGGCGACGGCGCCCAACTGCGCAGCGATCGCAATATCAGCGTCCGGATCGCGACCGACTGCTTTGCCGAGATCGCCGGCATCCTCTCCGATTCCCCAAGCGCGCAGCAGCTCCGCGCCACGTCGGATTCGCTGTTCCCGATCTGGCTTGCTCACGGGTTCGCCTGTGGTTGCACGAATGCTGCGCGCGGTAGCAACGCCAGCCGCGACGTCAGGTGATCCTGGATCCAGTGCGGATCCCACCACTCGATCGGATCGATGTGCACGCCGTAGAGCATTACCGAGAAATGCAGGTGGTCGCCACCGGCCAGACCCGTCTCTCCGGTCTGCGCGATCGCCTGGCCGGCGGTGACGCGATCGCCCTTCTGTACCGTCATCGTGCTCAAGTGCCCATACAACGAGAAGATCCCGAGCCCGTGATCGAGGATGACCGCATTGCCGTAGATTCCGAGGTTGTCGGCGAAGATCACGACGCCGTCCTGCGCTGCCACGACCGGACTCAACTTGAGCGACGCCAGATCGAAGCCCAGATGCGTCTGATGATCGATGACCTCGTCCTTGTACTTGTACGTGCGCCGATCCGCGAAGGCGCTCAGAGCGGCAGCGTTCGGCTGCCGTTGGAAGGGCCCGCCCCAGAGCGGTGCCGACGCCGAGGTCATTGTCATCTCGCGGATCTGAGCTTCGTTCTGCTTGCGCAGTTCACGGTTGACGTAAAGGTATTGCTCCACCGGACTCCCGGAAGGATGCAAGCGATTGGCTTCCAGGAGTTCGGGGACCTTCCGTTCGAGGAAACCGTCATCGATATCCAAAGTGCGTTTTTCGAACGTGCGCCGCTTGATGATCGCCGGAAGCTGGACGCTTCGTTCGTTGCCCGCAGCGTCAGCTGCAACGACATGGAATCGGATCTCGCCAGTGAGGTCCTGCGGCGCCGCAAACATCGCCACAGCCACGGCGGGGTCGGCGAAGTAGCCGGTAGTCGAGTCGAAGAAGTAGTCGCCGACGCGAACCCCGCTGAGCGCCGTGTCGGGCGACTGGCGAAAGACGGCCATGTCGGCTCCACCCAGGCGGATGTTGTGTTGCGAGCTGAGGATTTCGATCTGCGGCGGCGTCATGTCGATCGCCACGGCCAGCTCGAGCCGCGGTACCGCGGCTGAACCCCAGAGGTGCCAAGCGTAGGTATCGACCCACACCTCGAGCATCGCCGGACCCTCGGGAACGCCGAGCTCAGCGAGATCGGAATCGACGTGCAGCTGCCGGTCGTTGATGCCGCTGCCACGCCACGAGGTCGACGGATACGTTTCGTTGGCAAGCTCGACGGTCTGCCCCGCCTTCTCGCCTTCCGTCACACGGGCGCGCACGACCACGGAACGCAGCTCGGACGACCCGGCGTTGACGCCGACATCGAACGCCGCACGTCGGCCGAGAACGCTCATTGTCGGTTGGATCGACACGCTCGGCGCCTCGTGCTCGAACTTGAGCCACCACAGCGCGCCGAGAGTCACGAGAACAGCAATCAGAATGAACGCCAGGAAACTCCGCATCACCACAACCCCCTATCCAGGTACGGCGTGTTTGTATCTTGTATCTTAGATATTCGCGACAACGTGGCAGCGCGAATCGCAAAAAACGCTGCCGCGCTCAGGGGCAATATCCAAGATACGGGAGACAAACAATGCTGAGCGTGCAGTTCTCCAAGACTACGGACAGGCCGGACCGGCGTGGAAGTCGAAGATTTCATCGTACACACCGGCACATTTGACCGTGCCGGCCCCTTGAACCGCACCACCCGCCAGCTGCGAGGCGCCGATGCGCGTGACGAACTCGTCGTCGTTGCGCACGGTGGCGGTCAGCGCCGTGATGATCGAGTTGCCGACATCGATGATGTACGCGCCACTGGTCGCCTGATTGTAGATTCCAAAGGATTGCGAGCCGGAAAAGACACTGATTCGCAACCCGTTCAGGCCGGCAGACGGCGCGTTGTCATGGAAGATACCGTAGCCGGTCGATCCGCCGAGGACCGAGATGGTCGCGTGCGACGCCAGAACGCTGCCACCGGAGGTGTTGTAGACGCCGTAGTTGGTCGCGGTACACGCGGCGAAGACACTGCCGCCGCTGATCACCGGTAGTGCCGTCCCCGTATTGTAGATGCCGTGGCATGTTGCCCCCCCGCTCGCGATTGCGTCGACGTTGGTCATCACCGGGGTTGACGAATCGTTGTAGACACCCGTATTCGTCGCGGCATTGACCGCCGATGCGCGAACATCGGTCATGAACGGCGAGGACGACTGGTTGTAAATCCCGCGGGCAACCGAGCCCCCGGTTGCTTCGGCGGTGACATTGCCGAGATCGGCTACGTTCGTGCTCTTGTAGTAGATGGCGTAGTTCTGCCCGGTTGCCCCGGCCGCGAGGGCCGTGATGTGCGTCAGCTTGAGCGACGCGGCGTTGGCGAAGATGGCGACCGCGGCGGTGTTGCCGCCGGTGTTCCTGACCGTCAACCGTCGCACCTCCGTGTTGGGCGCACCGACGATCGTACCCGAGTTGGTCGTCGCCGCTCCGGCGCCGCGGATCTCTGTCACCAGCTCGCCGCCGCCTTCGATGCCGACGCATTCCTTCATCACCAACGGCATGGTGCCGACGTCGTACTGAGCGGGTTCAATGCGCAGCAGATACGGCTTGTCGCAAGAGGCATCGGTCAGGCCGTTGAGCGCATTTCGCAACGCCGTCCCGTTCTCGGTCGCAGTGCCCACCGGACTGACGGTGACGGTGCGTACGAGCTTGGCCGCGAATTGGTCATGAGTGTGATCACTGCGCGCCGCCATCGCGGCGCTTCCCGTGCCGGCGAAGTCGACACCCACCATGACGCTGCCGCCACCGCCGCCGCCGGTGATACCGGGTCCGGCAACAATGCTGCCGATGCCGATATCGTCCGGCTCGCAAACGACTGCGCCGGCTCCGTCGATGGTGCGCATACTGCTGCCGGCCGCACATGTGCCTGTCACGCGCGCCTGCACGACGCTCAAGTTGACGCTGAACTGGCCGCCGGTGAGATTCAGACCGGCACCGGCGGTGTACTGCGTGTCGTTGTCGATACCGTCGGCAAGGCCAGACGGCACTCCGGTGATTCCGCTCCACGGCGCCGCATCCGCATTGGAGCTGCGCAGTGCGTACGGTGTCGCCATGATCGCCTGACGTGGCGCCAGCAGCGTGAAACCGCCGCCACCCGCGGGGCGCACGCGGATCTCGAGAAAACGCGCCTGCCCGTCGAAAGCAGTGCCACCGAAATCGAGGTCGATGGTGAAAACGCCCTCGTCGACCGCGACGCCGTTGCGGGCGACGTCAACGCCGACCTGCGCGCCGCCAACGGCAACGTCGAACAGCTTGAACTGGAAGTCGAACGATCCGCCCGCGGGAACGCCCGCTTGGACCAGCTGTCCCTGGTAGGTGAAGGCAGTACCGAGCGGCGCCGCGGCAACCACCGACGAAACACCGGCGACGACCACGACGATCCAGAGCAGCGCGCGGCGAATCGGCTTCGCCGACTGGGTCGCGCCAAATCGGCGCACGCCGATCGCATCTGGGAAGTTACCGTTGTGACACATTTGATTCTCCTTCGGACTTCCTCGTCTCATCCGCTGCATCCATCGAGCGCGTTGTTCACGGCGACGACGATCTCGTCGACGGTAACGTCGCCGTCGCCGTTGGAATCCGCGGCGGCACAATCGCCGATCTCCTCGACGTCGAGAGCGATGCTCACCATGAGAATGATTTCGTCTACCGTCACGTTGGAATCGCCATCGCAGTCGCCGAGACACGCCGGAGGGGTCGGTGATGCCGTCGCGGTGATGCTCGGCGTCGATGTGATGATGGCGGACGGCGCCGGCGTTGCCGTCTCGGTGATGGCGGTCGGTGTCGCGCTCGGGACTTGCGTGGGGAGCGCCGTAGTCACGGTCGACGTCGCGGTCCTGGTACTGGTCGGTGTCGATAGAACCGGGGTCGGTGTCGACGTCGGCGAAACTGTGACCGTCGACGTGGAGGTCGGTACGTCGGTCGGCAACACCAACGCAGGCCAAAATCCCGAGTGCAGATCGAAGGCCACGGCATTGGATTGCGCGGCAACCGGCTGCCCGACCGTGCCAGTGACACCGTATGCCCCGCCGGAAACTGTCCCGCCACCGCCGGCGATCACCGACGGACGGCTCTCCATCTGGGCGCTCGCCGCTGTCGCAGCCGTCACGACAAAAATCAAAATAAGCGTTCTCATTCGGCGCCACAGTCGCAGGGCATAAAAACGGTACACGGGTCTCTTCGATTCAAGAGACACTAGACCGCTTTTTCAATACGGCAGAACCAGAAAGATCTCTCCGGCGTTCCTCATGTCGCCGGCAACGATCTCGCCGTCGTCGCCGCTGCCCCAGAAGACATCGATCCGCCCGGGACCTTGGATGGCAACACCGCTGTCCTGAATGAGCATGAAACGCGAGAATGCGGTCTGACGATGAGGCCCGGCAGCTGGGGCATTCTTGAAGATCCGCAAGAATGTCAACGCGCCCCTCGGATAGACAGCGCGATCGGCGGCAATCGAACGGCCGGCGGTCAACGCGACACCGGCACTGCCGATGGGCCCGGCAGCGACCGTGCGAAAGAAAACGTACCGCTCGTTGGCCGCCATGATCGTGGCTTGCTCGTCCGGATGCTCACGAAGATATGTCTTCAAACCCTGCAGCGTGGCTCGCTCGCGCTCGATCTTTCCCTGATCGACGAGCAGACGCCCGACGCTGGTATACGGTCGGTCGTTGGAACCCGCGTAGCTCACCTGCATCTCCGTACCATCCTCGAAACGCAGCGTCGCGGAACCTTGCACGTGCAGGAAGAACACCTCGATGGGATCATCGAGCCACACGAGCTCGCAGTCCTTGCTGGCAAGAGCGCCGGCATCGATCTGCGCGCGCGTGTAGTACGGCACAAAGCGATAGTCCTTGACCCGCCCGAACACCTTGCGCGGCGGGCAATCGGCACAAACTTGGCCGAGATCGAGCTCGATCAAGTCGGGCGGAACGCGGTAGAGCGGATACTTGAATCGCTCCGTCCTTTGACGGCTCGCGGCGATGACCGGCTCATAGTACCCGGTCACCAGCATTCGACCCGAGAACTCGGCACGGTAGACACGCAAGCGGCTGCAGATTTCCGCAGTGACACTTCGGCCGGCATCGAGCGCCTGCCGCGCGACACGAACGGCGGCGAAGAGATCCGTAACGCTGATCTCTCGATCGAAATAGGTAGTAGAACCCGCGCCGCTGGCGCGGGCAAGGTACCCCTCGCTGAGCCCCACCGCCCGCTCGAGCGATTCGGCGGAAGCGTCGTCACGCAGAGTCGCAAGACACTCTTCGTTGGAGAGAGCGACTAGACGCCGCTGTTCTGGTCCTCGCGACACCGGGCTTGCAGCACAGCCGGAAAACACAAGCACAACAGCGACCGACACAGCGTTCCGCCAATAGCGTGACGGCCGCACCGATACGCACGACGGGGGACCGAAAATCACCGCTTGTCGGATGGCAGCGAACAACATGTCGTCAGAGAGGTCGGTGATGGCGATGAGTAGTGCGCCAACGGGCGAACCGACCCGCGGCGCGACAGCCGCGGCGCAGCCGGTCAGACTCTAGCGTAGACCTTTTCGGCGGCCGCGACCGCTACGCCGGCGTCGACGGGATGACCAGCGCCGGGAAGGACCCGCTCGAGCGCGCTCAGCACCAGCAAGACGTTGCTCGCGGTGCTCGAATCGCCCATGAGACCGATGCGCCAGGTCTTCCCCTTTAGCGGCCCGAGGCCACCACCGATCTCGATCGAAAACCGATCGAGCAATTCACTCCGCACCTGAACGTCATCGACTCCCGCCGGGATCGTTACGCTGTTCAAGGTCCACAGCTGGTGGTTTTCCTGAGCCGCGAGGTGCAGGCCCATGGTCGCGAGACCGGCTTTCAGTGCCTCGTGGTTGACTCGGTGTCGATCCCAGCGTGCCTCGAGGCCTTCTTCCTCGATGATGCGCAAGGCTTCGTAGAGCGCGTAGTTCATCGTGATCGGGGCGGTGTGGTGGTAGACGCGATCCGATCCCCAGTATTGTTCGATCATGGTCAGATCGAGGTACCAGCTTTGCACCTTGGCCTTCCTGTTGCGCAGTGCTTCGACCGCACGCTGACCGAAGGTTACGGGCGAAAGCCCGGGCGGGCAGCTCAGACATTTCTGAGTACCGCTGTAGCAAGCATCGATCTTCCAATCGTCGATGCGTACCGGACAGCCACCAAGGGAAGTAACCGCATCGACGACGAACAACGCGCCAGCCTCTTGTGTGAGCCTCGAGATTTCTTCCAGCGGCTGCCAGGCGCCGGTCGACGTCTCGGCGTGAACGATGCCGACGAGTTTCGGCCGCGCCACTTTCCGTAACGCTTTCTCGACGTCGGCAGGGTCGATGGTGCGACCCCAAGGCGCTTCCACTTTGGTCACCTTCGCGCCGCAGCGTTCGGCGACGTCGGTCATGCGCGTGCCGAAGACGCCGTTGACGCCGACGATCACTTCGTCGCCCGGCTCGATCAGATTGACCAGGCACGCCTCCATGCCGGCGCTGCCGGTGCCGGAGATCGGAATCGTAAGCTCGTTGCGAGTCTGAAAGACGAGTTGCAGCAAGCCGCGGATACCGTCCATCAGCTTGAGAAACTCGGGATCGAGGTGTCCGACGAGCGGCATGCTCATCGCCCGCAGAACGCGAGGATTGACGCTACTAGGTCCGGGCCCGAGTAGAATGCGCGCCGGCGGTTGCAGCGGTGCGGCTGGAGGCATGCGCTGCTCTTACCGGCGGCACGGAAGGGAGTCAAAGAAGAACGCACGAGGGACGGCATCAGGACACCCATGATCCGGCGCGTCAGCCGATTCCAATCGCTCTCGCCGCGGGCGAAGCGAAATCCCGCGACAACATTGTGGAAAATTATCGGTGTCTCGATAAAACCTCGATGCGGAAAGGTTCCGTCGGTTTAGCTGATGCGCGGCCGATTATCAGATCATAGGTTCGCGTTCTCGGACCACGCCAGCCGCATTGCCTGGGCCTGCCGCGCCAACTTGCGGTCTTTCGACCAGAGGAGCGTTCCCGGGCTGAGCCGGCACGCCGCGAGCAGGTGCGCGTCCACCAGGCCGATGCCGCTGCCCGCTAACTGCTCGCTCCGAATCAGCGTAAGGAGCTCAAACTCCGAAGCAACCAAGGCAGCAGGCAGCGAGCGTAGCATCGCGACCGTCGAGTCCCATGGGCGCAAGTTTCCGAGCGCGAGTTCCGCTGTGACGAAGGGGTGCACGAGCACCACGTTGCCGTTCAGAAGCTGGACCAGATGTTGATCGGAACGCCGGAAGTGGTCGGCCCAGACAGAGGTGTCGACGAGGATCACGGCCGCTCGCGTGCGGGCGGAACGAAGTCCGCCATGGTTCCGCCCAAGCGCGCCAATCGCCGCGCCGCCTCGCGCTCGATCAAAGCGCGCAGCGCCTCGCCGACGAGTTGATCGCGATCCTTGATACCGGTCAGCTCGCCTGCCTGTTCGAAGAGATGATCAGGATTTGTGTGTGCGCTCCGGGCTGTGGCTGTGTAGGGCTGTCCGGAGCGTTCGCGAACGAAGCGCACACGCTTTCGCTTCAGATCCAGTCCGCTCGTGCGCCAGCCGACGCTGCGCCAGCCGACGCATTGGCTGTGCCCAGAGTTGCGCTGGTTAGCCCACCAAGCCGGGTGCTTTCTCGCGCTTGCCGGCAGCGGAAAGCCGAGCAGTGATTCGATGTCGGTGAAGGTGGCCTCCCATTCGGCTTCCTTTCTGGCAGCGAGGAATTCGGCGAGTCTCTCATATTGCGACATAAGTACCTCCGCAGTGAAGTATAGGGAATGTACTATAAGCCACTATCGCAATCAATCTCGCAGTTTGCAGACTCAACTCTGAAAACGATCGCGCTGGCGGTCCAGTGCAGCGCCACGGCATCAGGACATCCATGATCCGGCGCGTCAGCCGATTCCAATCGCTCTCGCTCCGGCCGAGCGAAATCCCGCGACAACATTGTGGAAAATTATGGGTGTCTCGATAAAACCCCCATAAAACTCCCCGATAAAACTCCCCGGCGCCTCAGTCTTCACGCGTATTGGCTGACGACCGGAATCTCCGCAGGTTGAGGCCGCGTCCCAGGTCGGCGCCCATCATCTTCATCATATCGTCGAGCGGGATGCCGGTGGAGTCGGCGACGCGGTCGACGACATTGAATGCGCCGATGGTCGCGACGACGTCGACGAACTGCTCGTCGGTGAGGAGCGTGCGCAAGGCGGCGCGTTCGCGCTTCAGAGCGGTTTCATCGTTGCCCATCACGGCTTCGGTGAAGGCGATCAGCCGCGCACCGTGCTCGATGCCGGCGTCGGAGCCGGTTGAGCCGTTGACCGCCGAAAGATCGACATCGGTCCCGTTCACCTGACTGCTCGCACGGAGCAGGGCGGCATGCGCCGTCGTTCAATAGAAGCACTCGTTGAGCGCCGAGACGCGGGCGGCGACCAGCTCCATCTGCATTCGATCGATGGTACGGCGGGCTGTCGGATCCGGGATCTGCTGCACCGGGAGGTAGTGGGCGTCGGAGGAGCGGCGCAGGGCGCGCACCTGGTCGGGAACCAGGCTCATCGCGCGCATGATGTTCGGGACGAACGGCGCTTGCGGGTACATGTCGGCTTCGGGTCCGTCGGCGTCGGTGACGTCGATCATCGGAACCCATGCAGTACCCGGCTTGGCCGACGCCGGGCGATGCCGCGACGGCTCGCCCGGCTTGGCCGCCGGCAGCGTGAACGGCGCGACCCCGAACGCGCGCGCGAAGTTGTCCATGCCGGCCATCATCGTCACCACGCCGACCAGCTCGACATAGTGTGCGTCGCTCAGAATCTCGGGTACGACACGTTCGAACCAGTCACGCGACAAGCGTTGCGGATCGGTGCGGATGCGGTGGATGACGTCGACGACGTCGCCCGGCAACTCACCCGTGCTGTCGTGCTTACCCTGGACCGCGTTGAGGGAGAGCGCGTCTTTGCGCTGCCGGCACAGTGAACAGGTTGTCGCCAGGCGACTCTCTTCGGCGATCGCGCGCCGCTCGGCGCCGGTCCACCAGGTGCCGGGCGCGGTCACGTGATGCAAGAGCAACGCGTGACAGTCTTTGAGATCCTGTCGTACTGCTATCCCTGCCGCGGAGTAGTCGGGCACGAGCATCGCGGTACCTCCTCAGCTAAAGGATACTCCGGTGCGTTGCGCGAATAAACCGGTTTGAGCGGGACGAAGACACGCACCAGGTAGACGACGGGATACCAGAGGATGAAGAATCCGCCACCTAGCTGTCGAGGTATTCTCGCCATCTACCGTGGTGTCCCACCATCTGGGAACCGGGTGCCCACGCACGACTCGCTGCAATACACCACCGACGACCGACGAAGAGACAAATAGATAGGACACCCACTCTTCGCCTGCCGAGGAACGATCAGGAGTTCAGGAGCTTGGGACACGGCATCAGGACACCCATGATCCGGCGCGTCAGCCGATTCCAATCGCTCTCGCCGCGGGCGAGGGGAAGCGGTACTAGGACACCCATGATCTGGCGCCGGTCAGGAGATTCCTATCGTTCCCGCGTGGCCGAGTGAAATGCGCGGCAAGATTGCCGAAAACTATGGGTAACTCTGTGGTGACGAATAATTTCTGATTGAGCTTAGTTCATTTCGGAAACAGGAACTGCAGCTGGAAGCGTAACTGCCAATCGGGGCCGAACCTGGGTGTGTCGGCGTTGTAGTACGCCTGCAACTGCGTGTTCACCGGCAAGCCGACCTTGCCGACGCGCCAGAGTTTGCCGCCGCCGCCGCCGACGGGGACGGTCCACTGGCTGCCGCTGGAGAAGTCGCCCGTGATGATCGGCACGGTGTTGAGATACCAGCCGTCCCGCAGGTTGTAGTTCACGAACGGCTGAACCAGCAGCAGGTTGACGTTCTTGTGGTTCCGGGCCGTCCACCCGGCAAAGTCCCACTGATGATTGGCGAGCACGCCGACCACCCACGGCCCGTCCATGAAGAGACCGACGACGGCGGGGCCGGCGCTCCAGCGCCCCCTGCCGAGCAGGTGGCTGCTGGCGGTGGGGAAGGTCGCGGTCGGTCCGACGCCCCAGATGAACCTGCTGGGCTTCGCCGGCGACAAGAAGATGCTGGGGTTGATGTCACCGAGGCCGAACTCATCGTCGCCGCCGGGCCGTAGATTCGGTTGGTTGATGACCGGGATGATGGTGCGCGTGATCAGGTTCCAGTCTTCGTTCAGCGAGATAGGAATCACCGGCTGGATGTTGAGGACATAGACCATCTTGCCGGTTTTGCCGGCGTCGAAGTTGAAGTTGCTCTGGAACGGAACGCTGATGAGGTTGGCGACCGGGTTCTGTGTCTGCTCGACCAGGTCGTCGCTGCCGGCGTCAGCGGCGTGCGCGGAACCGGCCGACAGCGCGAGAGCAATCGTCAGCGCGATGCAGATCCCCGTTACGTGCCGCTCATGATGTCTCATCAACGCCTCCGGGGCTTCTGAATAGCGCCTCTAACCTCAGACAAGCCTTTCTTACCGCGGAGACGCCGAGCCGCGGAGACTCATCCGTCCGATTGAATCTGTGTCCTTTCGCAGGATTTGGGGGAGTGCGCCCCCTATAATCTAGCCACGGCATCAGAGCCACGGCATCAGGACACCCATGATCGAGTTCGCCCGAACTGCACTGACTCGAGCCACGCCATCAGGACATCCATGATCCAGCGCGTCAGCCGATTCCCAATCGCTCTCGCTGCGGGCGAAGCGAAATCCCGCGACAACATTGTGGAAAATCATGGGTGTCTCGATAAAATCTCGCGAGTCCCTGTCAGCGAGCGAATCCGCGATCGCCAGTACGGCAACGACGTGAAGGGCCTGCGGAACGTGGCGCATCGCAATCATCTCGAGAAGCTTACCAGCGGGCGTCAGTCTGCGGAGCGTGCTGTTTCGTCGCTTCATGATTGCCGTCGCCATCATCGCCCCTTTCACTGAGTGTCGTTCGCCTTACCGAGGCGGCCTAACGGCCGCAGCGTTGAGGGGAAACAGCAGCATCAGGACACCCATGATCCACCCATGATCCAGCGCGTCAACCGATTCCAACTGCTCTCGCTGCGGGCGAGTGAAATCCCGCGACACCATTGCGGAAATTATGGGTGTCTCGATAGTAGAGCCGTGGTACCTACCTCGGCGTGTTCGAGACGTTGCCCTCCAGTGCCGCCCGCAAGATGACTTCCAGCTCGCCGCGATCGCGCAAATGCCGTACGAGCGCGTGTCCGCCGGCGCGGTGCTCATGCAGGACGACGTTGGGAAATTCTTGCAACCGCCGGGCGTGCATTCTGTCGAGGCGGTGGTTGGCGTCGAAGTGCAGATGAATTTCGGTCCGGCGCGCATCGGCGGCGAGTACATTTCTCAGATCAAGACAGCGCGACGGTACGCTCCGATTCCAGTAGGCGCGTAGCTGCAGGGGCAGTGTGCGCATGTCGCCGCCCAGCGCGCGCTTCAGCGGGTTGACGAAGCTGCGGCAGGCGAAGACCACAACCCGCGTCGCCTCCAGCGCCCAGCCGAAGAAAATGGCGGCGTGGGCGCCCATCGAGTTGCCGACGAAAACCGTGCGTTCGGACTTCTGCGCGGCAATCGTACGGCGCAGATAGGCCGTAACCCCGTCCATGCCGGCGGCGACGCCGCGCAGACCGCGCTGGTAATAGACGTAGTCGAGGTCGCGCAAGAACACCTTGTTGACAGGGAAAGCGGCGGTCACGCGAAAGAACTCGAACGGGGGGATGTTGACGCCACCGGCGCCGCCGCCGAAGACGATCAGCAGCGTGCGGCTGTCGGCGGAAAAATCCTGTGCGACCGGTGCCGTCCGGTCGCGCAAATCAGACTCGAATCCGCCCATGCAAAGGCGAGGTTGGGTGGGCAGCGAACGGTTGTCAACGAGGGGGGCCTATTTCAGTTTGTACCGAAAGTCGCAGGAAGCCGCTACAGAGACACCCATTATTTTCCGCACTCTTGTCGCGCATTTCATTTCGCTCCGGCGCGACCGATTGGGCCGAATTTTGGGTGTCCCGACATTGTTCCCCCCGAAATTCGAGATCCAAAAATTCGCAATGAGCCGATAATGGTCGCAGAAACCCTTTGCGCCTTTTGCGCCTCTTCGCGGCCAATCATTGTTTCAGGAGTGCCGCGATCCGTCTTCTACGCTTCCTTTCCAACGAATCGGTGGTCCATGCGGCGACGCCGTGCGCATAAGCGGCATTAGCTGAGAAAAGCGTCGTAAGTGTGCCGATCAGAACGCGACGCGCTTGTCGCCGCGGTCGACCGCTTCGAGGAAGGCCTCGAGGCCGCGCGCGCCGATCACGAGGGTCGGCATCGCGAGCTTCTGCGTGAGCCGCCGTGATGCAGAAGCGCTTCAGCGCAGCGCGTTGTATTCTTCGGCGAGGAGCGCATAGAAAAATTCGTCCCACCAAACGCCGGGCGCACGATAGATGCAGGCGCGGAAGCAGCCTTCACGCCTGAGGCCGAGCTTTTCGGCGACGCGCCATGAGGCGACGTTTTCGGGCTGGCAGGTGGCGATGACGCGATGGGCCTTGAGCGCTTCGAACGCATGAGCGATGAGCGCCTGGCCCGCTTCGGTCGCATAGCCCTTGCCTTGGTGCGCGTGACCAAAAGCCCAGCCGATTTCGTAGGTCTCTGGCGCTGACCACGGGTAAAACGGCATGTGGCCAATCATTTGCCCGCTTGCCTTCTCGACGACGGCGAGGGCTTGGCCCGCGGCGCCGGCATGCTTGCGCGCGAAGGCGCGCGAGCCCTCCTCATCGAGGCAACCTTCTGGAAGGAAGGCCGTGACGCGCGGGTCCGACATGTAGGCGAAAATGGCGGGCGAGTCGCTCGCGACGATGACGCGCAAACGGAGGCGCGCGGTTTCGATTTCGGCGAGATGCATGCCGCTATCATTATCGACTTTTGAGATTTCACGGGAGAGCTCCGCGCCTCGCGTCTCGCCCCCTCGCATCACCTCGGACGCAGCGGTTGAAACCGCGCGCAACGAGTTGCTCCAAACCCGCCTGCGCGGGTTCCCCTCCCCACTCCCCAGTCCGCGCAGGCGGACTTCAGCTCTTCGTAGCCGCGACTTCAGTCGCCGGGCTCCGCTCCGCGCGCCTCGCGCCTCGCCGGCATGCCCCTCGATATCACGGCGGAAGTCCGGGTCACGGGTTGTTTGTCGCTCTGGTGCTTGGTCTGTTCCGAAGGTATTCTCGCCGCGATGGGGCTCGTTCGAGCGAAGATCATCCTGCGCAACCCGCGCAACACCCGATTGAAATCCCTCGAAGTCGACAGCCTGGTCGATACCGGCTCGCTACATCTATGCGTCCCCGAGCATGTTGCGTTGCAGTTGAGACTCGACGTGCTCGAACAGCGCGAGGTTACCACGGCCGACGGGACCAAGCGGTTGTGCTCGTACGTCGGCCCGCTCGAGGTCCGTTTCGAGAATCGCGCCTGCTACACCGGCGCGCTCGTCCTGGGCGACGAGGTTTTGCTCGGCGCGGTGCCGATGGAGGACATGGACCTCGTGGTCTCCCCGTCTTTGCACACGATAACGGTGAACCCGCAAAGCCCGAACATCCCGTCCTCGGTGGTGAAGTAGCTCGCACATAACGCCAAGGGCTCCGCGCCACGCGCCTCGCCTCTCGCATCACCTCGGACGCAGCGGTTGAAACCGCGCGCAACGAATTGCTCCAAACCCGCCTGCGCGGGTTCCCCTCCCCCACTCCCCAGTCCGTGCAGGCGGACTTCGTGCTCCTCGTAGCCGCGACTTCAGTCGCCGGGCTCCGCTCCGCGCCGCGCGCCCCGCCTCTCGCATCACCTCGGACGCAGCGGTTGAAACCGCGCGCAACGAGTTGCTCCAAACCCGCCTGCGCGGGTTCCCCTCCCCACTCCCCAGTCCGCGCAGGCGGACTTCGTGCTCTTCGTAGCCGCGACTTCAGTCGCCGGGCTCCGCTCCGCGCGCCTCGCGCCTCGCGCCTCGCCCCCTCGCATCACCTCGGACGCAGGGGCAACACGGCATCAGGACACCCATGATCCGGCGCGTCAGCCGATTCCAATCGCTCTCGCCGCGGGCGAGCGAAATCCCGC
>Ga0187892_10005050_pt1 | contig 21235 bp, 14 predicted proteins | sample MA1701073metaG_FD_139345 | JGI IMG/M metagenome (GOLD analysis project Ga0187892, IMG submission 139345) | Bio-ooze microbial communities from a basaltic lava cave in the Kipuka Kanohina Cave System on the Island of Hawaii, USA - MA170107-3 metaG ... | reverse complement strand
TCCATAATGACTGTACTGTTCATTAATACAAATACAGCTTATGGAGCGTCCCTTCTTTTGTCAACTACAACATATTGTACCACAATGACTTAGGGTGGCGCGCGTTCGCGCACGGTGATTTAGATCGACGATGACCAGGACCGCAACTGCGACCGCGGCAGCAAGACCGACAATGTGCAGCCAGCTTCGCTTACTTGGCAGCGGACATGCCATGGCCGGCCAGCACGGCCGAGGCCAACGAGAGCAGAAACAGCATCGTGAGGATGATCAAGGGAGGATGGATCTGCGCGGCCGCCGTTCGAGTGGCAGCGATATCGAACATCTGGTTGAGCGCCGGCAAGAGCAACATCGTCGGTGCCGGCGAAGTCGACGCGGCGCAATCGGCAACTGCTTGGGCCCAGATGGCGTTTTGGATCTCATTGCAGCGGCGCAGTTCTTCTCTGGCGGCATCCAGATCGGGCATTTTGCGGGCCGTGCGGAGTCGCGCATCGAGGTACTGACGAAACCGTTCGCGCAGCGGCGGGCGTGCTTCGGCGGGCAGGACGTGAATTCGCAACCACGCGGTTCCGATGCTATTGGCTTCCTGGATCGCCAACTGTCGGCGGAGATCGAAGCGCGCCGCCGCTCCCGAGAAGCTAAACGCGACGAGCAGCCCGAGCAGGGCTGAACACCGCGGCATCAATCGCGCCGAGTCCGGTGCGGGCCGCGGTATCCTCGGATGCGCGGCGCCGGCCGGCCCGGCGTCCAACTTCGCTCAGCAGAAGCATCCCTAGGAACAAGCCCCCGCCGCCGAACACCGAATAGTAGGTGTCGAGCACTCAAGCTTACTCCCACCAGCGCTGTTCCAGGCGCTTTACCTTGTCGAGACGGCGTTGATGACGGTCTTCGCCCGTATACCTCGCTGTTAGAAACGCTTCGACAAGTTCCAATGCGAGGGCTTCTCCGACGATACGGCCGCCGAGGACGAGAACGTTCACGTCGTCATGCTCGACGGCTTGATGCGCCGAATAGTGGTCATGGCAGAGCCCGGCGCGGACGCCGCGGACCTTATTGGCCGCCACGGAAGCGCCAACGCCGCTTCCACAAACCAGGATACCCCGCTCAGCCCGACCGTCGCGCACGGCCAGTCCGACGGCTTCCGCGAAGTCGGGATAGTCCACCGGCTCGGCTGAGTTCGTGCCTAAGTCAAGGACGTCGTACCGAAGCTTGAGCAAGTGCGGTTTAATGCACTCCTTAAGGTCAAAGCCCGCATGATCCGCGCCAAGAGCGACTTTCATCTCTATCAGTCCCCAAAACTGATGTCGAGGGCCCGAGCGGTGATGACGGCATTACCGTCAACGGGCACCAGCTTTTGTCTGCTCACGGCCACTTCGAAGGGCACGTACTCGACGCGGGGTGGATTCAAGGCCACCATGACCCCGGATTGTCCTTCAGCAAGGGCTCGCACGGCCGCCGCCCCGAAGTTCAAGCCAAGCAGGCGGTCGAGGGAAGTCGGTGAGCCACCTCGCAAAAGGTGACCCAAAACAACCGCGCGGGCTTCGTGTCCAGTTCTTTCGCTCAATTGGCCAGCGATTAGCTCTCCAATCCCTCCGAGTCGTTCCACCTGGCCCGCGTTCGCATGACTCTTAACCAGGTGCTGGCCGCCCAGGGGCTTGGCGCCCTCGGCGACCACGACGATTGCGTATTTCTGCTGGGAAAACGTCTTGCGCCTGAGGTGCTCGGCGACCTTCTGGATGTCGAAAGGGATCTCCGGAATCAAAATGGCATTGGCCCGGCCGGCGATCCCCGCATGGAGCGCAATCCAGCCGGCGTAACGGCCCATGACTTCGACAACCATGACGCGCTGGTGGGACTCGGCCGTGGCGTGCAATCGGTCGAGGCATTCTGTTGCAAAAGAGACCGCGCTATCGAAGCCGAACGTGACAACCGTTGCCTGCAAGTCGTTGTCGATTGTCTTGGGTACACCAACGATGGGCAGGCCCTTTTGGCTGAGCTGGTGCGCGATGCCCAGCGTGCCGTCGCCGCCGACCGCGATCAGCGCGTTGATTCCCGCGTCTCGAAACCGTCCGACCAATTCTTGCGAGCGATCGACCTCGCCGATGGAGCCGTCGGCCATTTTGGTTCGATATCGCAAGGGATTACCGCGGTTTGTAGTTCCTAGAATCGTCCCGCCCAAGTGCGAAATGTTTCGCACCGATTCGCGGCTCAAGCGCACCACCCCTCCGTCAGGGTAGGTCTGCGGCGCAAGAAGGCCCTCAAACCCGTCGCGCACCCCAAGGATTTCCCATCCCTGCGCGAGGGTGGCGTGTACGGCTCCGTGGATGACGGCATTGAGGCCAGGGGCGTCGCCGCCGCCCGTGTTGATTGCAATGCGCATCATGCCGGTCCCGCGGTTCGAACGTCCTCACTGACACCGTTCTCATAAGTCTTGAAGTTCTCACGAAACAGCGCGGCAAGTTTCCTGGCGGCGGAGTCATAGGCTTGCTTGTCCTTCCATGAGTCCCGAGGAACGAGAATCTCCGATGGAACGCCTGGGCATTTTGTGACCGTCTCGAACCCAAGAACAGGATCACGAGCCGTCGCGGCGTTTACCAATGAACTGCTGTGGATCGCATCCAGAATGGCCCTGCTGTGCGAGAGTTTGATCCGATTGCCGACCCCGTAGGCCCCGCCGCTCCACCCGGTGTTGACCAACCAGACGCGCGTCTTGTGCCGCGCCATCTTCGCAGCAAGCAACTCCGCATATTTGCTGGGGTGCCAGACCAGGAAGGGCCCGCCAAAACAGGGCGAAAACGTCGCCTGTGGTTCGACAACGCCAATCTCGGTTCCCGCGACTTTCGCCGTGTATCCGCTAATGAAATGATACATGGCATGGGAGGGCGACAGCACGCTGACCGGCGGCAGCACTCCGAACGCATCGCACGTGAGGAAGATCACGTCCGTCGGATGCCCGGCGACGCATGGGATTTTCGCACTGCGGATAAACTCGATGGGGTATGCCCCGCGCGTGTTCTGAGTGATGCTCGTATCTGAAAAATCCACGCTGTGATCGTCTTCAAGCACCACATTCTCGAGCACTGCACCAAAGCGAAGGGCCTGGAAAATCTCAGGTTCGGACTCCGGCGTGAGATTGATGGCCTTGGCGTAGCACCCACCCTCTATATTAAAGATACCCTCGTCGCTCCAGCAGTGTTCATCATCACCGATCAGATGGCGCTTGGGATCGGCGGACAACGTTGTTTTTCCGGTTCCCGAGAGGCCGAACAGGAGCGAGGAGCGGCCGGTTTCCCTGTCGGAGGTGGCCGAGCAATGCATGGACAGAATCCCGCGCTTCGGAGCGAGATAGTTGACGACTGTGAAGACTCCCTTTTTCATCTCCCCGGCGTACTCGGTGCCAAGAATGACGAGCTCGCGGTCTTCGAAACTCAAATCGATGCTGGTTTTGGAGCCCATTCCCGCCGTCAGACGGTTGGCGGGAAATGCGCCAGCGTTGTAGATCACGAAATTGGGTTGGCCAAAGCCGTCAAGCTCCTGCCTCGTAGGGCGGATCAGCATCGTGTGCATGAAGAGGGCGTGGTAGGGTCGAGAACAGATCACGCGGACTTTTAGTCGGTGCCTGGGGTCCCAGCCTGCGAATCCGTCGAAACAATAGAGCCGTTCGCGGGTGTTCAAGTAGTCGCGGGCGCGTTCCCGATTGATCGCGAAAGTCTGGGCGTCAATGGGGATGTTCACCGTGCCCCACCATATGTCGTTTTCTGAAGATGCATGTTTGACTACGTGCTTGTCTTTGGGCGATCGTCCGGTCTTGACACCGGAATAGGCCACCAGCGCGCCGTTGTCCGCGATGGAGGCCTCTTTTTCGTGCCGAATCGCGTGCTCATACAGCTCACCGGGGGGGAGGTTTCGATGAACTACATCAGCGGTCAATCCGTGATTCTCAAGGTTAAATTCGCCCATATTTCGCCTCTCTCTTTGCGCTAGTTACGGGCCCCACAAGCCTAGACCTCGACCACGTCACCCATCTTCGGCAGCGTGCAAAGGCAAGCGAGGTCATTAGGATCGGCCGGAGCCGCAGCTTGCTGGCTTCGACGGTGGCGTCGGTGAGACCTTTGCCTTGATCCTGGAGCTGCTTGGCGAACTCGACGATGAGAATGGCGTTCTTCGCAGCCAGTCCGATCAGCACGACGAGTCCGATTTGTGTGAAGATGTTGTTGTCCATTCCAGCCAGCCACACGCCGCTGATAGCCGCAAACAGGCACATCGGGACGATAAGAATGATTGCGATCGGCAGCGACCAGCTCTCATACTGGGCCGAGAGCACCAGGAAAACAAACACGGTGCCCAGGATGAACACAAAAACCGCCGTATTTCCCGCGAGCTTCTGCTGAAGGGCAAGCTCCGTCCACTCATACCCCATGGTCGCCGGAAGCTCGGTGTCGCTGATCCGCTCCATCATGCCGATGCCCTGGCCGGAGCTGACGCCGGGGGCCGTGCCGCCGTTGATCTCCGCGGAAGGATACATGTTGTAATGGTTCACGATCGCTGGTCCGCTCGTTTCTTCCACCGAGACCAGCGCTCCGATCGGCACCATTTCCCCCGCGGCGTTGCGCACCTTTAGCTTTCCGATATCCGATGGATGAAGTCGGAACTTCGGCTCTGCCTGCACGTTCACTTGCCAGTTGCGGCCGAACCGCGTGAAGTCGTTGGCGTAAGCCGAACCGAGATATACCTGCAACGTGTCGAAAATCTCGGTCAGAGCGACGCCCTGCGTCTTCGCCTGCGAACGGTTGAGGTCCATGAAGATCTGCGGCTGGTTCGCTCGGAAGCTGCTGAACAGCCCGAGCAAACCGGGCTGAGTGTTGCCCGTACCCACTACGTTGTCCACGCTCTCCTGGAGGCCGGTGAGGCCTGTGTCGCCCCGATCTTGCAATTGAAGTTTGAATCCGCCGGTGTTGCCCAGTCCATCGACCGGCGGCGCGCCGAACACCGTAATGGCCGCCTCCTGAATTTCACCAAGCTGGTCGCGCATGCCCGCCGCTATCACCAGGGCCGAGAGCTTGGGATCGATCTTGCGTTCCTCGAACGGCGCCAGGATGACGAACATGCCGCCGAGATTGGCAATGTTGGTGGCGTTCAAAATGGAGTACCCGGGCAGCCCGATGGTGTGGGCCACTCCCGGTGTCTTGCCGGCGATTTCGATCATGCGAGCGACAACCGCTTCGGTGCGCTCCAGGCTCGCCCCGTCAGGTAGTTGGGCATTGACCAGCAAGTACCCCTTATCTTGTTCGGGGATGAAGCCGACCGGAACGGTGGTGAAACCCAGGTACGTGAAGTACATCAAGCCGCCGTACACAGCGAGCACGATCACGGCGACGCGCAGCAACATCCGTACGGCGAATCCGTACGCGCCAATCGCTTGGTCGAAACACCAGTTGAATCCGCGAAAAAGGGCGTCCAGGATGCGGTTCACCACGCCGCTGAGCAGCCAACCCACAACCCCGCCGATGCCGAAGGCCGCCGCCCGAACCCCCCAAACCGCGAGTCCGCTCGACTCGCGCGTGGGCGCGTGACCTTCGCCGTGCGCGCCCTCGTGCCCCACTTCGACACCAAAGAGCGGTCCGAGGTATGTGGGAAGAATGAAATACGCGACCAATCCGAAGAGTACGACGATGCCCAATCGCGGCAGAGCCTCCCGATGTGCGTGCGCCGCCTCCCCATGCGGATGAGGCTTCAGCAGCAGGGCACAGAGTGCTGGGCTCAGCGTCAGCGAGTTGAAGGCCGAGATAATCGTCGATGCCGCGATCGTAAGCGCAAACTGCCGATAGAACTGGCCGCTTATGCCCGCGATGAACGCCGTCGGCACGAACACCGAACTCAAGACGAGGGCGATGGCGATCAGCGCGCCCGAGACCTCCTTCATCGATTTTCGCGTGGCTTCCTTGGGGTCCAGGCCCGACGCCATGTTCAGCTCGACGCTCTCCACCACGACGATCGCGTCATCCACAACAATGCCGATGGCCAGCACCAAACCAAAGAGCGAGAGGTTGTTCAACGAGAACCCCAGCCCCGCCATGATGGCGAACGTGCCGATCAGCGAAACCGGGACCGCCGCCATGGGGATGATCGTCGCCCGCCAGTTTTGCAGGAACACGAGAACAACAATGAACACCAGGATGAACGCCTCGATCAATGTCTTGTAGACTTCGTGCACCGACTCGTCCACGAACACAGTGGTGTCATAAACGATGCGGTATTCCAGACCCTCCGGGAATCGGGTCTTGAGCTCCTCCATTTTGGCTCGGACCGCCTCGGCGGTGGCTAGAGCGTTGGAGCCGGGCAGTTGGAACACCGCCAGCGTTACGCTCGGCTTGCCGTCGAGATAGCTGTTGACGTCGTAGTTCTTGGCGCCCAATTCTGTGCGCCCGACGTCGCGGATCCGCGTCACCTGCCCCTTCTCGCCCGTCTTGATGATGATGTCCGCGAACTGCTCCGGTTCGAGCAGCCGACCGAGCGTCGTAATGGCAAGTTGGAAGGCCTGCCCCGGCGGAGCCGGCGGCTGACCCAGCCGGCCGGCAGCCACCTGCACGTTTTGCTCACGCAGCGCCCTGGTCACGTCGCTCGCCGTCAGATTCTGCGAAGCCAATTTCTCCGGGTCGAGCCAGATCCGCATGCTGTAATCCCGCGCCCCGAGGAACGAGACGTCGCCGATCCCCGGAAGCCGGGCGAGGGCATCCTTCACCTGAATGGTCGCATAGTTGCTAAGGTAAAGCTGATCATAGCGGTCATCCGGCGAAATCAGGTTCACGCACAGCAGGATGGCCGGCGATTTCTTCTTGGTGGTGACGCCCTGGCGCTTGACCTCTTCCGGAAGCTTGGCTTCGGCGATGGCGACGCGATTCTGGGTGAGCACTTGGGCCATGTTCAAGTCCGTGCCCACGTTGAAGGTGACGTCGAGGTACATTTGCCCGTCGTTGGTCGATTTGGAGAACATGTAGAGCATGTTCTCGACGCCGTTGACCTCTTGCTCAATGGGCGCCGCGACGGTGTCAGCGACTACCTTGGCGTTTGCCCCTGGATACATGGCGGCGACTTGAATGGTCGGTGGAACGACCTCCGGGTACTGGGCGATCGGCAGGGCCAAGAGCGCCACGCTTCCCACGATGATAATGACGATCGAGAGTACGGAGGCGAAGATGGGCCGGTCGATGAAAAACTGCGGAATCATCCCTCGCGCCTTGTCAGTGGCGTGACCCTTGCGGTGTCGCAGCCGTGGGTTGTTTCGCGACTGTGCTGATGGTCAGCACCGGCATTGTGCCGCGCTGCGGCGTCACCGGCTTGCCCGGCCGCGCCCGCTGCAAGCCGTTGACCACCACCGATTCCCCCGATTTCAGACCGTCAGCCATTACCCGCAGGCCGTCATCCTGCAAAGGACCGGGCTTCACGAAGCGCTTTTCCACCATGTTCTGGTCGTTGACCACCAGCACGAACTTCTGACCCTGGTCCGTCCCCAAGGCCAGCTCGGAAACCAACATAGCCTGGTACGAATCGCTGACCGGGAGCCGAACGCGGGCAAAGAGGCCCGGCTTAAACATGCGCTTCGAATTGTCGAGTTTTGCCCGGACCTGAATCGTGCCTGTCGAGGGGTTCACCTGATTGTCGGCAAAGTCGATCACACCCTCGTGCGGAAACGCCTCGTCGTTCGATAGCCCAAGGAACACCGGAATCTTCATCTTGTCTACCGTGGGCGGTGCCTCGCCTTCGGGCCGTGCAGCCCGGTGTCGTTCCCGGAACCGAAGGAGGGTTCGTTCGTCCACATCGAAGTAGGCGTAAATGGGATCGAGCGAGACAATCGTGGTCAGAAGCTCGTCTTGCCCCGAACCACCCTGCACCAAGTTGCCTTCCGTAATCAATGCCCGCCCCACTTGGCCGTCGATGGCGGCTGGGATCTTGGAAAACTCAAGGTCGAGCCTGGCACGCTCAATCTCCGCGTCGGCAGAGTTCATGGCCGCGATGGCTTCACCGAGCTCTGCCCTCGCCTTGTCCAGGTCTTGCGCGCTGGCCGCTCCGGTCGGCACTAGCCCCTCATAGCGCGTGACATCCGCTTTGGCCTTATCTCGCTTGGCCTCCCACTGTGCCTTTTGCCCTTGGGCGTTCTTCAGCTCAGTCTCGAACGTCCGTGGGTCGATCTCGAAAAGAAGCGTCCCGGCCTTCACCTCTTGTCCGTCGGTGAAATGAACAGTTTTTAGGTATCCGCGCACCCTCGCGCGAACTTCCACGTTTTCCTTCGCAGCCAGGCGGCCGGTGAACTCTTCGTAGTCGGTGACGGACCGTTCCACGACTTGGCTGATCGTCACCTCCGGCGGCTTGGGCGTGACGGCTGCCTCCGGAGCGCGAGCGCACCCGAGCCAAAGCGACGCGGCAAACGCCGGAAGGCAGAGACTCACGACTTTTGGTACTCTCATTTTGAAGCCCACGGAATTTAACATTCCATATCCGATGACTGCGGGGAAGACGATATCGCAAGACGATCGTTTCGCAAGTCGCTTGCCAACATCCGATTGAGAAGCGGAAATCGCCGCGACGCACACTAGGTTCTCGGCGCAATCTCGATAAATGGTCACTTCCAAAACTCCACTTCTGGAGAAATCCGGTTCCAGAAACCTGCTGCCCTTGACGTGCAATGAAATGGTCGCCATGTGTGCGGAAAACTCACGCACCGGCCTCGAGGTTGCGCGCTTTTCGCAGGCAATCAGTACCTCTGTTCGATGAATCGGCGGTTCGCGATCGAGGCTTCGTCGTCATAGGCGTCATCCTTCGAGCGTTTGGGAATCTCCATCGTCTTGCGCTTCACCTTCTTGTACGGAATCAGGCTTAAGAAGTGGGCAATGCAGTTCAACCGAGCCCGGCGTTTCTCATCGGAGGGGACGATGTACCAGGGCGCCCATTCGGTGTCGGTTGCCTGGAGCATCGCGTCGCGGGCCCGCGAGTAGGCGTACCACTTTTCTCGCGACGGGAGGTCCATGTTGCTCAGCTTCCATTGGCGCAGCGGATCCTCGACGCGAGCCTCGAATCTCCGCTTCTGCTCCTCGTTGCAGACTTCCAGCCAGTACTCGATGAGCTGGATCCCGCCGCCGACGAAGTGCTTCTCGAAAACTGGGCAAAGTTCGAGAAAGCGGTGGTGCTCCTCTTTGGTGCAGAAGCCCATGACGTGCTCGACGCCCGCGCGGTTGTACCAGCTTCGGTCAAAGATCACGATCTCACCCGCGGCAGGAAAGTGGGCAACGTACCGCTGCAAGTAGAGCTGACTCTTTTCACGGTCGCTTGGGGCCGGCAGGGCGATGAGGCGGAACACCCGGGGGCTGACGCGTTCCACCATCCGGCGAATAAGCCCTCCCTTGCCGGCGGCGTCACGGCCTTCGAAGACGACGACAATCCGCGCTCCCTCGGCCTTGACCCAATCCTGGAGATGGCACAACTCGACCTGGAGTTTCTCCAGCTCTCGCTCGTACGTCTTGCGGTCCAGCTTCTGCGGCTTCGTTTCTTCGTCGTCCATCTCGGCCTCACGATTCTAACTAACGCCCCGGACTCTCGGAAGGCATATCGACGCCTCACCGGACTCGCTAATCCCGATCGCCGGATGAGGACCGCCGTCATGTCATCCGCCTGGGGATGCGAACCGGAAAAGTCTCGGATTGCTTTGTCAAGGCACTGGCAACACTTCAGAACTCATCGGCTCTCGCCATGTTCACGTCGAAACGCCTCAACCGCGGCGTGGACGGAGGGAAAGTATCCCTCCGCGCCCAGTTGCTCTGCAAGTCCGATCCGTTCCAGCTTCGCGCGCAGCGGCCGGTTGGCTCGGGCGATGCGGAGGGCGATGCCCTTCTCCTGAAGCTCCCGCGCCAGCCGAGATAGAGCCTCGGCCGCGGTAACGTCAATCTCCCAGACCGCCTGCATGTCCACGAGGAACCACTGCACCGGGCTTGGACTGGCCTGTATGAGTTCGCGTACCCGATGAACGAAGTGCTCGGCGTTGGCAAAGAACAGCGGGGAATAGAACCGGTACGCGATCAGCCCGGGAATGGTCTGCGCGTCCGGCGCTTCGCCTACGTCGTGGTAACGCCCGGTGCCGGGTACTTCGCTGAGAACCACGTCCAACGGGCGAGCCAAGCGGCCCAGGAGGTAGATCAGCGTCACCATCACCCCGATGACGATGCCGGGTACGACGCCAACAATGAGCACCCCGACGGCCACGACGATGGCCAGCGCAAAGCCCATCGGGCTCAGTCGCAGGAGCAAACGGTACTCGCGCAGTTCGATCAAGTGCCAACCCGCGAAAATGAGGATCGCGGCCAACGCCACCGTCGGAAGCTCACCCAGTACTGGCGTCAGAAAGAGCAGGAATAAGGCCAAGACGCCGGCTGCTACGAGGCTGACGACTTGCGACCTCCCTCCGACCGCGTCGCTGACCGCCGTCCGCGATTGGCTCGCGCCGACCGAGAAGCCCTGAAACAGCCCGGCCGCGACGTTCGCGATCGCAAGCGAGGCCAGCTCCTGGTTGGCCCGGACCTCGTATCCGTTCTTGGCGGCAAATGCTCGGGGCGAGCAGGATACCCTCGGGAAACGTCAGCAGTGCGCGGGAACCAACTCGCGAACATCGTGGAGAGAAACGGTGGGGACTTGGAACCTGGGCAGTCCTGGGGGCATATGGCCGACTACTCGCACGCCCCGGTCCCCGAGCCCAAAGATCAGTGAAACAACCAGTGTAATGGCGGCAATAATCAGCGCGCCGGGCACTCGTGGGGCAAACCGCCGCAACAGCGCCAGGGTCGCGATCGACCCCACACCCAAACCGAGGGTGATTGGGTGGGTTTCCTGAATTCGGCGAACGATTTCCTCGATGATCGGGAAAAAGTCGTGCTCCTCCGTCTTGATCCCGAATAGCTTGCCCAACTGCGTGGATATCAAGATGAGGGCCGCGCCGGTAAGATATCCCACGGAGCACTGGCTTGGAGAGGAAGTCCGCGACGACGCCGGCCTTCAGCCCAGCGGCCAGAAGCATCAACCCGCCACCCATCAGTGCCACAACCGCAGCCAGTGCCGCCGCCCGCCCGGGATCGGCTCCGGCAAGCGGTCCAACGGCACTTGCCACAAGAACCGTGATGGCCGCGTCCGGTCCGGCCACGACCTGACGGGAACTTGCGAAGAGCGCATAGGCCACCATCGCGGTCAAGGCCGCATAGAGCCCGTGGGCAGGCGGCAGTCCGGCAAGTTCCGCGTAGGCGATAACCGATGGAATCATGATCACGCAAACGCTGATTCCCGCAGTGATGTCTATTCGAAGAGACGATGGCGAGGAATCTTGACCGAGTTGTAGAAGCGGTATCGACATTGGGGCTCCTGACAGCAGTCATGGTAACCTTACCCCGGCGCATTACTACGGGTTGCATGGCGTCGGCCTTTCGACTCGGTTGGTGACGGCTGGTGAGGACCGTTTATGGTTCTTACTTTTCGGCTTTTTCCGGCGTCGGCCAGGAGCACCGCGTCACTGCCGTACTTTACACTAAGCGTGAATTCTGCATGGCCTGGACTAGTTGGACGAAATGGTCGCCTCGTTGGGTGAAGTTCGTGTAACGGTCAAAGCTCGGCGCGCCGGGAGAGAAGAGCACGACGTCACCGGAACGGGCAACGTGACGGGCCATGCGCACGGCATCGTCCAGGCGCTCCACGCGGTGGGCCACGGGCCGCGAAGGCACGGCAGCGCCACGAACGGCCTCGGCCAGCGTGGCTCCGGACTCACCCGTGCAGATCACCGCCTGGCACGACCGGACGAGGATTTCGGCCAGAATGGTCAAGGGCACCTCCTGGCATTGACCACCGACGATAGCCACGATCGGGCGGTCGAATGATTCCACCGCCACCTGAGTGGCCGCGGGCGACGTGGACTTGGAATCATTGAAATAGTCCACGCCCTCAATGGTAGCGACATACTGGATCCGATGTGGCAAACCCGCAAATGCGGCCAGTGTGGCCCGAACGCCGTCTTCCGCCAAGCCCAGGGTGCTACAGACGGTCCGAACGCACGCGGCATTGGCCTGATTGTGTTTGCCGGGAATCCGCAACGTGGTCGGGCAAGCCGCTGGGTCAACACGGACAAGTTCGAATGGCGAGGGCTGCGCTGGAAGTACGAGGCTTCGGGCGGCCAAACGTTCTTCGAGCATGGCCTCAGCCTGGGGATCCAAGTCACCCACTACCAAGGTTTGCGTCGGTCGTGACCTACTGGAAAGTTGGTCCCACAGGCCGCTGCTAGTTGCCTGTTGCCTGTTGCCTATTGCCTGTTGCCTATTGCAGGTGGTTCTGAGGATATTCAATTTCGCGGAAACGTACTCCTTGAAACTGCTATACCGGTCCAAATGATGCGGCCACAGATTGGTGATCACCGCGACATCCGGAACCCAGTTGATTCTCGGCAGGTCTTCCAGTTGGGCGTTGGATAGTTCCAGCACGACGATATCGCTGATCAGAATGTCTGGCAGATCCATCAACAACGAGTAGCCGATGTTCCCCCCCAAACGCACGGCGGTGAACATGGGGCGTTTTGTGTGGCCCCGGATCATTACGGGCGCTGCAAGGGAGGCCTGCAATGCCTCAGCCAGCATGGCGCAGGTCGTGCTCTTGCCGAAGCTGCCGGTCACCCCAATGACCGGGGCCGGGCAGCGTTGGCAAAACAGGTTGATTTCCGTGGTCCAGGGGATGCCTCGACGGATAATCTCTTGAAAAAACGCGGACTTCGATTTGACCACGCCCGGATTGACAATCACGAGATCGCACTGTTGCAGATCGGCGGGATCATGCCCGCCCAAATGCAGGGTTAGGGGCAGACCGCCAAGGCCCTCAATGGACTCAACCAAGGACTCGGCCGGAGCTTGGTCCGTGACCGTTACGCGAGCGCCTTGGGAAACCAGCCAGCGCGTGACGCCGGAGCCGCCTCCAAAGCGCCCCAGACCCACGACCAGTACGCGTTGGCCCGATATTGCAGTCGATGGATCTCTGCCGGCCGCGCGGGCACGCCTTGGGGATGGTCTGCCACTCTCGGGGCGGACCTTGGGCACATTTTGTGGTGGGATGCCGAGTTCGGGCTGACCCATCGCCGGCAACGTCGCACGAGCGAGCCGATCTGTCAACAAGTAACCAGTCGCGGACTAAAGTCCGCACGAACGTTCGCAAGCAACCACGACGCCAAGGAACAAAGGCACAAGGGCTACGAGGCAGCGAGCTCGCGCGGTTTCGGGCGCGAGTTGCACGGCCGTAATGAACCGATAGACTGACTGGAGCTTGAACGGGACTACGACCATGCGTGTCGGCCATCGAATCATCGCAAGGGTAACGACGGTTCTTGTCGCGACCGCTGCCGCCTCAGCCGGGGCCTGGGAACCACCCCTGGTGGCGTTTCAGACTCCGCCCGCCGGACCGGCCAAAGCCGAAGAATGGAAGAGGCCAGCACCGCCCGCTTGGTTACGCGATGCTTGTCTTTACGAGATTCATGTGTCACGCTTCCGCAATGGCGAACCGGCCAATGATCCGCCCGGTACTTTGCCATGGCCTAGCGCTTGGCCGCCTGAGCGACGGCCTTCGGAGGCTTCACAGCCGTGGAAGGTCGATGAGCTGATTCGCGCGGAATTCGGCGGCGACTATCAGGGTGTCAAGGCGAAACTCGGCTACCTCAAAGACTTGAATGTCAACGCGATTTTGCTACGGCCCGTTGGAGACAAGGCTCCGCCCCGCGATCGACGTATCGATGGGCGGCACGTCGATGAGGCATTGAGTGTCAATCGCGCGGCAGGCGAAACCGAGGGAGAGACGCTCGAACCGGCCACGTGGCGCTTCACGGCGGGGGACCACGTGTTCTTGGATCTGTTGAAGGAGGCGCACCGGCAGGGCATTCGTGTCGTCGTAGGCACCGACCGTTTCACGATGTCACCAATGGTTGTGGAGCCAGGGACCGCAGGGGAACGATTCCTATTCGATGTTACCAAGCGCTGGATGGATCCGGATGGAGACGCAAACCCCTCCGATGGTATCGACGGCTGGTGGGTTGATTCAGGACTTGAACGTTCGGCCTTTGATCGGCGGTGGGCGAGCCACGTCAAGAAAATCAACCCGCAGGCGGTGATTCTATACGGACTTGTGGGCCTGAAATCGCCGGGCAACCGGGAGATCGCGGATGGCGTTCTCACGACGGAGCCATCCGAACCGACTCTGCAGTTTTTCCGGGCCGGCCAAAGCTCTTCGCCGAAGTGGCTCTTGGATCAACTTGCTTCCAACTTTGCGAGCGACACCGTGGAGCAGATTCCCTTGGTTCAGACAGCCGGGCAACAACGCGGGCTTTCGAAGCTCCTGGCGGACGTGAAGCCGCCGGAGGCCGTGCAGCCCCTCGCGCGCCATCTGGATGACGATACCTGGAATCGATGGCGATTGGCGACGATCGTACACCACTTTTTGCCGGGACCGCCAGTAACCCGCTACGGCGACGAAGTGGGAGTCTTCGGTGGCGCACCCGATTTCTGGGCGCCAATGTGGTGGACGGATTTAGCCGATTCCGCAAACAAACCTCCGGAGATTCGAACTGACATGGCGGCGCTAGTCCGTTGGCTGCATTCGAGAAGGCAACACTATGCACCCCTGCGGGAAGGCAAATTCCGTGCCGTACTATCAGACGAAGAACGCAAGCTCTTCGCCTTTGGCCGGTCGCTGCCCGGCGATGAACTGATCCTCCTGGTTAACTACGGGTCTGCCAAACAGAAGGTTGTATTGCCGATGGGGCGTCCCGGCCAAATCATAGGAGTTTTGATCCCGCATTTTCTGACGCCGCGCCCGGCCAAAGCCGACGCCGGCACAACGGCGCCCTCCGGCTTACCCGTATTTCGAATCAACGGAAGTCGTCAGATGGTCAGTCCCAAAGGAGAAATCCGGTTGTGGATCGGCCCCATGTCCGCCCGCGTTATTCTGGTCACGGAGGGCGAATTGCGATAAGCGTCGACCACTATGGTTGTTCTATTGCATCGGACTTGGGTCACCCGGTAGAATGGCCATCGCCAGCGCCGGGGATGAGCTGAAGGAGGGGCGCTGCAAGCGCTACGTTTTCAGGTGTCTAGAACAAGGGAGGGTTGGTATGAATCGACACACGGTGTCAGTGTCTAGTGGTCTGGCTATTGCTCTGTTTGCGTTCCAGCACGTCGCGTTGGGGATGGGTACGCCGCCCACTCTGTGCATTCCTCGCCCGGATGGTCGGAGGTGCAACAATGCAATCTGCCCGGGTAGTGGCGAAAAATGCCAGTCCGTGCTGGTGCGGTGCCAGAAAGGTGAGGGTTGCGCGGTTATCGAATGCGACTGCCTTCTCAGCAGCGCTTGCCACGTGAGGCTATTTGGTAACGAAGGGCCGTCATGTGCAGGCAATTGCCCCCAGGGCTTTGAGTGCCGCCTTCGGCCCACGGGGCAGGACGACGGTTCAGTGACTTTTCGGTGTGAGTGCGTCCAGATTCCCTGTGAACCACACCCCAACGGGTTGCGCTGCCGAACACCACTATGTGACGATGAGGGCGAGCGATGCCGGCCGCGCGTCGTCGAATGCAATGCCAACGGCCTTTGCCATGTCGTGGAATGCGACTGCCAGGCGCCGGAAATGTGCCGCATCATGGTCCCGGAGGACGGCGTGTTGACCCCGGGCTTCCGGTTCTGCCACCGGCAATGCCCGGAGGGGTCTCATTGTGAAGAGATCCGTACTCCGCTCCCAACGGGGGGGTTCCGCGTGAGGTGCGAGTGCGTGCCTGATCTGTGCCAGCCCAGGCCGGATGGCCAACGATGCCGTAACTTCGTTTGCCCCGACGACGACCAAAGATGCGTACCGCGGATTATTGTGTGCACTCCCGACGGCGATTGCCGCGTGGAAGTATGCGAATGCGACCCTGAGGGCGCCTGTCATCCACAAATCAATGACGACCCCGAGGGTCCGCCGGTGAAGTGTATCGGCGAATGCCCGCCGGGTTTCCGCTGCGAATTGACTCGCGAGCTGGCGGACAACGGCAACTTTGTGATCCGGTGTATTTGCGTTCCCATCACGGTGGAATGCGAACCCAATGACGGCGGCTTTGGATGCAGGGACGCCGTGTGTCCGAATCCCGAGCAAGTCTGCCGGCCCACCCAGGTGCTCTGTACCGCGGACAATGTTTGCCGCGTGGTGGAATGCGACTGCATCGACCGCAATGTCTGCCACGTCGAACTGACGGCCGCGGCCGGGCCATTCTGTGTCGGCGATTGTCCGCCGGGTGAGGAGTGCACTCCAGAGGTGATACAAACGGATGGTGGTCTGCTGGTGAAATGCCGCTGCACCCCGATCCAAGAGGAGTGCGGGCCGGATGAGATGGGCCTGCGCTGTCGCGACGTTACCTGCCCGGATCGCACTCAGACTTGTCGGCCCACGGCGGTCTTTTGCGATGCCAACAACGTCTGCCACATCGTGGCATGCGAGTGTATCAGTCGAGACTTCTGCCACGTCGAACTGACTTCCGGGGCCGTGCCGCCCTGCGCAGGCGGATGTCCCGAAGGCCAAGAGTGTACGCGAGAGATGATAACCGTGGGTGGCGGCACTCTCTTTCGATGCCACTGCACCCCGACTATGGCGGGTTGCGAGCCGGACGACCTAGGCCTGCGCTGTCGCGACGTGATGTGCCCGGATCCGAGACAGGAATGCGTTCCCCGCATAGTCCAATGTGTGCCGAACGCGCCATGCCGCGTGCTCGCCTGCGAGTGCCAGGATCCCGGAGTTTGTCACATCGACGTGACTACAGCCGGGGGGGCTAGCTGCGTCGGTGGCTGCCCGCCGGGAAGCCAATGTCAACAATTTACCATTACTCTACCCGATGGGACCGTCGGACTCCGCTGCGACTGCGTGCCAGGGGCTGATTGCGGACCGGATCCAATCAACCCGAGTCTGTGCCGCACGACGCCCTGCCCAAGACAGGGCGAGGTTTGCGTCCCGACCAAGGTCGTTTGTGGGCCGGAGCAATGCAGCGTCGTCGCCTGCGAATGCCGCGACCCACAATCTTGCCACATTTTCGTGGGACCTCCGGAGCCCCACTGCGACGGGTTCTGTCCACCCGGTACGGTTTGCGTTCGCCGGGACGTCGTCATTACGTCTGAGACGTGCGCGCTTCCGCCGGATCCAGGCCCATGCGACGGTGCCTTTCCGCGATGGTTCTTTAACCCCGCGACCGGCCAATGCGAGATGTTTACGTACGGCGGTTGCCGCGGGAACGCCAACAACTTCCTGACGCGGGAGGATTGTGAGGCGAGCTGCCCGGCGGGCGGAATGGGATTTCGGTGTGATTGCGAAAGGAGCACCGACCGGTGCGAGCCCGACGATTCGGGTGTACGCTGCAGGCCGGTTGAGTGCCCGGATGCCACGGAAGAGTGCCTGCCGACACGAGCGGTTTGCGGGCCGGATGGCTGCCACGTGACAGATTGCGATTGCCGCAGCCCGAACTCATGTCACCTCGTGCTGGGAACCGCCAACGTTCCGGATTGCGAGGGGGCTTGCCCGATGGGTATACCGTGCGAACCAAGGAGTACGACGGACCCGGTGACGGGCCTCACGACCATCGAATGTCGTTGCGCGACGACGCAGCCGGAGTGTGCGCCGGAGCCGTCGTCGCCGACGGGCTGCCGGCCGATGCTTTGCCCAGTGCGCAATCAACGCTGCCTTCCGCGGGAGATCCACTGCACACCTAGCGGGGGCTGCCAGGTGATCTCCTGTGAGTGTCAAGACGAAGCCGATTGCCACATTGTCCAGCCGTCGCCGAATGTGATGCCGTTCTGTAACGGCGATTGCCCGCCCGGCACGATGTGCATGATCCAGGACCTCGCCGTGGGACCAGCGGAGAGCATCTTCCGCTGCGAGTGCGTTCCCGTGCCCGAGTGCCGGCCGACCGACGACGGTCAGCGGTGCGTGGATGTGACTTGTCCCGATGCAACGCTTTGTGTGCCCAACCGCGTCATTTGCGAGCTGGGTACGCGCAACTGCCATGTGCTGGATTGCGATTGCCTGCCGCAAGGTGCCTGCAGGCCTGTGCTCAATCCGCCCGGTGTCGATCCGCCCGTCTTTTGCGATTCTTTGTGTCCCGACGGCCAGGCATGCCGCGAAGTCGTCACCACGACGCCCGAGGGGGTGGTCTTCGAATGTCGATGCGAGCCGGTCACGGCGTCTTGCGCTCCCGACTCCACGGGCAACGGCTGCGTTCCAATCATGTGCCCGGACCGCAGGGAGGAATGTGTGCCCACGCAGTTGATATGCGATTTCCCCGGAGTCAACTGTCGTGTCAGCCGGTGTGAGTGTGGCAATCCCGCGGCGTGTCATCCAGATGTCAGCTCCAGTGCCGATGGCCGGCCGCCGGAATGCGTGGGGAGCTGCCCATCGGGTATCGCTTGCCCGCCGCCGAGGCGTACTCCGCAGGGCAACCAGTTGCTCGTGGACTGCGTATGCGGGCCGTAAACGGAGCCGAAACAGGCAGCCCGCTGTAGCGATCTAGATCAACGGTGCGATTGAACATGCCCGTGCCCCATTCCAAAAGGGGGGCGCGGGCATGGCCCTTTTCGCTGCCGTAAGCGAAGTTTTGCACCCAAGGCATCTAACCTCCCTTCTTAAGACAAGGTCATACAAGTTGGCACGAATACTCGGTCGATTTGGCCGAATGGTTTGTTAGGCTAGGGCTTGGTTTTGTCTAAAGCGATGTTGGAAGTGGTGGGCCATTTGCACAATGCCGAGCGGCCATTGAAGTGGCGGTAGCCGGCGCCGTGAAATGTCGGGAGGAATGTACGATGTTCTGTTCAACAAGCGGTATCCGATTTGTTTCACAAGTTTCGTTGGTTGTTTTGCTGTCGATCGTGCCAGTGCTGGCGGAGTCGGCGGAAAACAAGTTTCATCGGGCTTTCTATCTCGAACAAGGCGGCGGCGACTGGGCCGCCGCCTGCAAGCTGTACTCGGAGGTGACAAGTGACACCGCCGCCAGCGCCGATCTAAAGGCCAAAGCGCAAGCGCGGCTCGCTGCCTGCCGAGAGGAGTTGGCCAGCCGCGATCTGGCGAGCTTGATGCCCTCGGACACGCTCGTGTACGCCGAGCTTCAGCGGCCCGGCGATCAAGTTCTCAAGTTGCTGGAAAAGCTCGGCTTGCTGGCAGGTGATAAGCCGCTGGCCGCAAAGAATGGAAAACGCCTCGCCATCAGCCCGTCGCTCATACGCGAGCTTTTGGGCGTGGGCGGAGCGGCAGTGGCGCTGACCGGTTTCAATCCCATGCAGATGGCGCCTACTGGCGTGATCGTGTTTCATCCGGGAGATTTGGAGGTCATTCGAGGCTTCATCGAAACGGGGCTGCCCGTCGGGGCTGAGACGGTTGAACCGATACGCGGGTACGCAACCTACAAAGTTGAAAACCAAGCCATCGTCACCTTGACGGCTCGATTGGTGGTCGTCGGTAACGACCGTGGACAGATCGACGGTGTCTTGCGGCGCCTAAGCGGCGAAGAGACGAAATCACTGGCCACCAATCCGCGCCTTGCCGAGGCCATCAAGGATCGCGGCGACTCGCTGTTGTTCTTTTCCGTCGATGCTAAATCGCTAATGCCCTACGTCACCGGCATGGCCGCGGCCACGGGCGCCCCCGCTCGGGAACTGGCCATGGTGCAGGCCGTGCTCGATCCCAACAGTTTGCAGTCGGTGGTCGGGCGGTTGGGGGTCAGTGACGACGGTGCCTTCCTCAGCGTGGCGATCCGGTTGGAGAAGGGGCACCATAACCTTGTGTATAATTTTTTCCGAACGGCGCCGATCAATCGCGACACGCTCAAGTGCGTACCCGAGGGCGCGGCGGCGTTCATCGTGGCGGCGATCAACGAACCGTCCTCTCGTTTTGCGCCTGCCGGTTCCGGAAAACCGGAAGGTGCCCCGGTGGTGACGGCGCTCGATTTTGGCCGTGAGATTTTCGCGAACATCACCAGTCTGGCGGTGTTTGCGCTTCCGTCCACGGACGAACCGGCGGCGGGTCCATCCTGCGTCCCCGATGTGGCAGCGGCCATTACGGTCAACGATCCTTCCAAGTCGGAGGCGCTCTGGCGACAGATCCTCGGGATCGCGAGTCTGGCAACAGGTGCACCCACCATAGAGGGCTCGGCCGTACAAATTGAAGGGCGTGAAGTCCGCAGCTATCGGTTTCCTGAGAACATCGTCGTTCATTTCGCAACCTTGGATAACGACGTGTTGGTGGCGATGACACCGGCGGCCATGGCGCGGACCATCAAGGCCAAGCGTTCGGGCGCCTCCGTGCTGAAGGACAACGCATACGCTGCCAGCCTCAACCGGCTAGGGCCGGACGCCACGCGAGCGGTTTTTGTGCACCCCGGCCGGTGCTTCGGCGTGGCTAAGCACTTTATGCCCTCTCAAGACGCCGCGGAGATGGAGCCTTTCCTGCCGGTCCTTTCCGATACCGTGGTCTCGGTCGTCTTCGAGCACTCTGCCGAAATGCTGCGCATGACGGGGCTGGTTTCGGGGATTCCTAACGTCAGCGATATGGTGGCCGAGGCGATTCAAAAGGAAACCGCGGGCAAGCGCGGCGGAGAGCGCGTGGCTAGGGCCGCGACCGAAACGAAGAACACGGAAGGAAAGGCAGAAGGCAAGAGGCAAGAGGCAAAAGAAAAGGCCAAAGAGCCTGCGGTGGAGACCAAAAAAGCCGAATCGAAAGATCAAGGCGATGTTGTGTCGAAGTTCAAGTCCATCGCCGCCGGCGGCGATGGCAACGAAACGGCTTCCTACGCGGAGGACGTTTTCCGGCAACTGCGCAACGATGCCAAGGCTCTGAACAATCTGGCCTGGGAGCTATTGACCGAAGGGGAGTACAAGGGCCAGTTCAACGAGTTTGCCCTGCGCCTGGCCGAGCGTTCTAACGAATTGAGCGATTACGCGAGCTGGTATTTCATGGACACCTTGGCGTTGGCCAAGTTCAAGGCGGGCCAGATCGAGGAAGCGATTAAACTCCAAAAGAAGGTTATTCAAATGTCCAAAGGCGAGGCCGCGGACGAACTCAAAGGCCGCCTAGCCCAATACGAAGCCGCCGCCGGGAAACGAAACCCCGGGAGCGATTGAGCTCACTTTGACGAATCGATGTAGCGGCTTGGGATTTCGATGTCCCCCATGG
>Ga0187892_10005047_pt1 | contig 21246 bp, 14 predicted proteins | sample MA1701073metaG_FD_139345 | JGI IMG/M metagenome (GOLD analysis project Ga0187892, IMG submission 139345) | Bio-ooze microbial communities from a basaltic lava cave in the Kipuka Kanohina Cave System on the Island of Hawaii, USA - MA170107-3 metaG ... | reverse complement strand
CGGCGTGCACCGAATGGCCGGCCGGATTGGGAAACATCGGCGCGCCGCAGTCGTCGCAGAATTCCAGCGGAAACCGATGCGTGTGGCTGACGATGCGCGTAAGGCCGACCGCCTTTAGCACCGTTTCGATCTCCTCCTGCGATTTTTCTTCATCGTCGCCTAGCAGCGGCCACACGATGCCCTCGATCACCTGGTCTTCATCGCCCGCCTTGCCGATGCCGATGCGCATCTCCTCGATGCGCTTGTCTTCGTACGCCGCGACCGTCGCCTGCAATCCTGACGGCGCCAGCTCATAGGTCAGTTTCAGATAAGCAATCGCGGCGTCGACCGAAAATCCGCGCAACTCGCGGTCCGCCTGGCGCAGCGCTGCGTGGAAAGCGTTCGGCGGCAGCACGCGGAAGCGGCAGCCGGTCATCGCCGGCGACAGCGCACCTGACAATTGCTCGATGAATGCTTCAACCGCCGCGTTCTTAGCGTCCGGATCGACGCCGGTTTCCTGCCAGTGATACAGCGCCTGCCCCTGCGGCGCGACGATTGCGGCCAGCAAATAGCGCGTGTCCGCCAGCATCGCAACGGGTTCGCGCAGGCCTTTCGCTTCCATATGCAAACGCTTGCCGTCGACCGCTGCTTCGAACAATTTATGCGCGACGTCGTACACCTCGCCCAGCGATTCCGGTAGCTGGTCGATCGACAACAAAAAGTCGGCCACCGCAACGCGCGCGTTGCGCGCCGCCAGATGGCCGGCGAACTGCGTCGCAACGTTGTCCGCGACCGCCGGCGACAGTGCGACGCTCGGCAACTTGTAGCGCGACCACGCCAGCAGCGGCATGGCGATCAGCAACGCATCGTGCGGTTTGCCGTCGATTTCAATCGTCGCGCCTTCTGCGCAGGATTCGGCCAGATCGGCGAGATCGTCGTACGCGCTCGCATTCGAGCGCGACAGGTCGTCGAGCGCGACGTCAACCGCCTCGCCGAATCCACGCGACAGCCGATCGACGATCAGCTCGACCAGACGGCGCTCCCATAACTGGTCCTCGACGCGGCTACCCGATTCGGAAAGGCGGCGCGCAAGTTTGGCCAGCGTTTCGGCATCGGCGTTATGCCGTGCGCGCGAGATGAATCGATTGCGACGCATTCTTTTGTCCGATATCAGAGGCGGAGGATTATCCCCCAGGTAAGGATTCAGGATTCGGGATTCAACAAAAGCGTCGCTTCCATGCGAGGCCTCATCGATCCTCGGCCCGCTAAATCCTGAATCCGGCATCCTCAATCCTGTAAATTTGCAGCATGAAAGTCGCTGCTGAAGAGAACACCTTGCGGCGCGATGCCGAAGTCATCGGACTGATCAGTCTGGCGCACGGCACATCGCATTTTTTCCATCTGCTGCTGCCATCGCTTTTCCCTTGGTTGATGCCCGAATTCGGTCTGTCGTTCACGCAGGCGGGTTTTCTGATGACGGTGTTTTTCGTCGTCAGTGGAATAGGGCAGGCGCTAGCGGGGTTTGTTGTCGATCGGCACGGCGCGCGTCCGGTTCTTTTTTTCGGTGTCGGCATGCTCGCTGCCGCGGGTGTCCTTCTCGGTCTCGCCGACAGTTATGCCGGACTGATCATTGCTGCCGCAGTCGCCGGCGCCGGCAACAGCATCTTTCATCCAGCCGACTTCACGCTGCTCAATCGACGAGTTTCCACGCCGCGACTCGGACACGCGTTCTCGATGCACGGCCTCGCGGGAAATCTGGGTTGGGCGCTGGCGCCGGTGTTCATGGTTGGCATCGCGGCTTTTTCCAACTGGCACGTGGCGGCATTCGCGGCGGCGGCGGTCGGCGCCGTCGTTCTTGTGTTGTTGTGGTTGCGCCGTCGCGTGCTGGACGACGTGGCGCTGGCAGCCGTGGTTGCGAGCCCTGCCAACACCGGCGCCGCGCCCGGCGCGGGGCAACTCGCGTTTCTGCGGGTGCCGTCGGTGTGGATGTGCTTCACGTTTTTTCTGTTTTCCACCGGCGCATTCGGAATCCTGCAAAGTTTTGCGCCAGCCTTGCTGGGTGAGCTCTACGGCCTGTCGATCGCCGCGGCGTCATTCGCGCTAACTGCATATCTGCTCGGCGCGTCCGCCGGAACGCTCGCCGGCGGATTCGCGGCGGCGAAAGCGAGCGGCGAACGCGTGATTGCCGTTGCCCTTGGATCGTCCGCGTTGTTCGCCACGCTGTTGGCGACGTCCATCGCGCCGCCGTGGGCGGCCGCGCCATTGATGGCGCTGGTGGGGTTTGGCGTCGGTGTCGCCGGACCGAGCCGAGATCTTCTGGTACGGCGCGCCGCGACTGCGCGTTTCGGCAAGGCGTCGTTTGGCCGGGTTTACGGTTTTGTGTATTCCGGACTTGACCTGGGTCTCGCGCTGACGCCGCTTGCATTCGGTCCGCTGCTCGACGCGGGTCACTATCAAATCACGTTGTTCGGCGTGGCCGCGTTGCAGCTGCTCGCGCTTGCAAGCGCGATGCAGGTCGGACGCGTCGCGACCGCACCGAAGGCGCTCGCCGGGAAAACCGCGTGAACCGCGCGGCTGTTTCGTCATCGGAGCTTGCGTCCTACAAGGCGCAGGGCGCCGGCGTTATCCGAGGCGTTGTTCCGCTCGAGTGGATCGAGCGAATGGGCAACGCGGTCGATCGCATCCTGGCCGCCCCTGGGTCGGCGGGCGTCGAATACACGCCACAAGGAAACCCCGGGCGCTTTTACGGTGACTTCTTCGTTTGGATGCGCGACGCGGATTGCAAGGCGTTCATGATGGATTCGCCGCTGCCGCAGCTCGCCGCGCAGTTGATGGAGAGCACGCGCGTTTCGTTTTTCTACGATCAGATGTTCGTGAAGGAGCCCGGAACCGCCGAGCCCACGCCCTTACATCAGGATCTGCCGTACTGGCCGGTGCGGGGCAGTCAGATCATGTCGATCTGGGTGCCGTTCGATCCGGTGCGGCTCGACTCCGGTACGGTGCAATACGTCGCGGGCTCACATCGCTGGGGAAAGATGTATGCGCCCTCGACGTTTGGCAGCAACACCGGCTTTGCCGCGCTGTACGAAAAATCCGGGCTCGAAAAAATGCCGGCCGCGGACGAACTCTTGCGCGGTCGAACTCTGCTGAAGTGGGAGATGGAACCCGGCGACGTGCTGATCCATCACCCCTTGACGCTGCACTTCTCCGAAGGAAACTCGCGCAGCGATCTGCGGCGGCGCGCACTGGCCTTGCGCTACCTGGGCGACGACGCGCGCTTCGATGCGCGGCCCGGCACGTTTCTCGAAAATCCGAAAGTCCGCGGCCTGCTGCCGCCGAGTTCGCTTGCATTCAAGGACGGCGATCCGATGGTGAACGATTCGTTTCCGCAGGTGTGGCCGCGACATTGAACGTCGCCACCGCAGACCTGTGCGACGCCTTCGAAGACCGGCTCACCGACGGCCGCCTGCGGGTTGTTGAACCCGGCCTGCTGAGCTTTGGTCGCCGCCGTTCATTCAGCGGTCAGGTCCGTACGCTGAAACTTTTTGAAGACAACTCGCTGCTCGCGCAAGCCGTCAAACGGCCGGGCAGCGGCAATGTGCTGGTCGTCGATGGGGGTGGTAGCCCGCAGCGCGCCTTGCTGGGCGGTAACCTCGCAAAGGCGGCGGCGGACAACGGCTGGAGCGGAATCATCGTGTTTGGCGCCGTGCGCGACGTCGATGAAATCGATGCCTGCGATATCGGCGTGCGCGCGCTCGCCGTTTGTCCACGCCGGTCGCTCAAACGCGGCACGGGGGAGATCGACGTTGTGGTCGAGTTTCTTGGTGCACGACTTCGGCCGGGCGAATGGGTGTATGCCGACCGCGACGGCGTGGTCGTGAGCACCGAGCAGATGCAGACTGCAGACTGAAAGCCATGGCTGTGGGCAGGCATATTGCTCAGCACAAGGACAGCGTTTCGTTTTCCTGAACACTGTTCCGAATTGCGAGACGAAGACGGCAAGCTTTTGTTTTTATAAGGGACTGTATTTTGTCTTCTATAAGACATTGGGCTTGTTGCAATACGGCTCTCCTTCTAGCATTCGCACCAACGGTTCGCGGTCGTAGCCCTGAGCCGGTTTGATTCCACATCGATCACCGCACGGGAGTACACGCATGTCCGGACGAAAGCTCGAAGCGCAGCACCTGCAAAAGGAATGGATCGAAAGTCCGCGATGGAAAGGCATCCGGCGCGGCTACTCGGCTGAGGATGTCGTGCAGTTGCGCGGCTCAGTCGCGGTTGAGCACACGCTGGCAAAACGGGGCGCCGATCGCCTGTGGCGCTCGCTGAACGACGAGCCGTTCGTCAATGCATTGGGGGCCTTGACCGGCAACCAGGCCATGCAGCAGGTGAAGGCGGGATTAAAGGCGATCTATCTGTCCGGGTGGCAGGTGGCGGGCGACGCCAACAATGCCGGCGAGATGTACCCGGACCAGTCGCTGTACCCGGTCAACTCGGTACCCGCCGTGGTTCGCCGCATCAACAACACGTTCGCGCGGTGCGACCAAATCCAGTGGATGGAAGGCAAGAACCCCGGCGACGCGGGGTACATCGACTACTTCGCGCCGATTGTGGCCGACGCCGAGGCCGGTTTCGGCGGAGTGCTCAATGCGTTCGAGTTGATGAAAGCGATGATCGATGCCGGCGCGGCGGGTGTGCACTTCGAAGACCAACTGGCTTCCGTCAAGAAGTGTGGACACATGGGCGGCAAGGTGCTCGTGCCCACGCGCGAAGCGGTGGAGAAACTGGTCGCCGCGCGTCTGGCAGCCGACGTGATGGGCGTGCCCACGCTTGTCGTCGCACGCACCGATGCGGAGGCGGCCGATCTGCTGACCGTTGATGTCGACGACAACGACAAACCGTTTTGCACCGGCGAGCGTACGGTCGAAGGCTTTTTTCGCACGAAGCCCGGTCTGCAGCAGGCGATTTCGCGCGGCCTTGCCTACGCGCCGTACGCGGATCTCGTCTGGTGCGAAACCGGCAAGCCCGATCTCGCCTACGCGAAGGCGTTTGGCGAAGCGATTCACCGCCAGTTTCCCGGCAAGATGCTCGCCTACAACTGCTCGCCGTCATTTAACTGGAAGAAAAACCTCGACGATGCAACGATCGCCAAGTTCCAGAAGGAACTGTCGGCGATGGGCTACAAGTTCCAGTTCATCACGCTGGCCGGCTTCCATAGCCTCAACTACTCGATGTTCAATCTGGCGCACGGCTATGCGCGCAACCAGATGAGCGCGTTCGTCGAACTGCAGGAAGCGGAGTTTGCGGCCGCCGAGCACGGCTTTACCGCCGTCAAGCATCAACGCGAGGTGGGCACCGGATACTTTGATGCGGTGACGCAGGCGATTCAGCAGGGGCAATCGTCGACCACCGCGCTGAAAGGCTCGACCGAGGATGAGCAGTTCCTCGAAAAGAAGGCCGCGTAGGCTTTACGTTGCGGCGCAGCTTGAGCGGTGACCAGCCGATCCATAGACTCCACCGCCGTTACACCAGAAGTGGCGCAAGGCGCGCCGGAGGAAGACAAGGGCGAGGTTGCGGGAGACGCCTGATCAACAACAACGACTGTTGCAGGATTTGGGGCCGCGATCGCGGCCCTTTTTCTTTGCTGGGACCACGCTCATATACTTCCGCGCAGCAACCGGCAAAGGAGACCTAGCCATGATTCGAGCGGTCCTGTTCGACGTGTTCGGCACGCTGCTGGACGTTCATTCGGTGACGGCGCGCGCCGAACAGCTTTTCCCCGGCCAGGGTTCGCAACTTTCCCACCTATGGCGTGACAAGCAGCTCGAGTACACGCGGCTGCGCACGCTGAGTGATCGCTATGTTCCCTTCACGCAGATCACCGAAGACGCGCTGCTGTTTGCGTGCGATGTTCTGCATCTGCCGCTCGACGCCGCCGCGCGCGGTCTGCTGATGCACGAGTACACACAGCTTGCGGCGTTTTCCGATGTGGTGCCCGCGCTGCGACGCCTGCAGCACAACGGGCTGACGCTGGGCGTGCTGAGCAACGGCGACCCCGGGCTGCTCGAAGACGGGCTGCACGGCGCACAGCTGGAGGAGTACTTCGACCTCATCTTGTCGGCCGATCAGGTGCGCGCCTACAAGACATCGAACGCGGTGTACGCGCTTGGCCCGCACACCTTGAATTGCGCCGCCCGCGACATCCTCTTTGTATCCAGCAACGGCTGGGATGCGGTGTGCGCCACCTTGTTCGGGTACACGACGTGCTGGGTCAACCGCAACGGCGCCCCCCTCGAGCGGCTGGGCGCCGCGCCCCACGCCAAAGGTCGCACGCTGGAGGCAGCGACCGACTACCTGCACAAACTTCAAACCGTCGCCCAGGAGTAGTTGATGGAGTTGCCGCAAGGCGTTGCGATCAAGGCGCCAATCAAGCCGGGTTTCGAGCGCATTCTCACGACTGAAGCGCTGTCGCTGATCGCACGGCTGCATCGGACGTTTGAGCCGCGCCGGCGAGAACTGATCACACGCCGCGCCGAACGCGCAAAGCGCCTTGACCAGGGCGAGAAACTTGATTTCCTCGCCGAGACAGCGTCGGTGCGCGCCGCCGACTGGAAGATTGCGCAAGTGCCCGAGGATTTGCTGCGCCGGCGCGTGGAGATCACCGGCCCGGTCGAGCGCAAGATGATCATCAACGCGTTGAACTCGGGCGCCGACGCGTACATGGCCGACTTCGAGGACAGCAACGCGCCCAACTGGGGCAACCAGGTCACCGGCCAGATCAATCTGATCGATGCGATCCGCCGCACGATCTCGCTGGAGCAGGGCGGCAAGTCCTATCGGTTGAACGACCAGGTCGCCACGCTCGTCGTGCGGCCGCGCGGCTGGCACCTCGACGAAAAACACGTGCTGGTCGATGGCCAGCGCGTTTCCGGCGGCATGTTCGACTTTGCGCTCTTTATGTTTCACAACGCGAAGGAACTGATCGCGCGCGGCAGCGGACCGTATTTTTATCTGCCCAAGCTGGAGTCGCATCTCGAAGCGCGGCTGTGGGACGACATCTTCGTTTTCACGCAGGAAGCGCTCGGCCTGCCGAAAGGGACGGTCAAGGCGACCGTGCTGATCGAGACCATCGTGGCGGCGTTCGAAATGGACGAAATCCTCTATGAGTTGCGCGACCATTCCGCCGGCTTGAACGCCGGCCGCTGGGACTACATCTTTTCCTGCATCAAAAAGTTCAAGGTGGATCGCGACTTTTGTCTCGCCAATCGCGCGACGGTGACGATGACCGCGCCGTTCATGCGCGCCTACGCGCTGCTGCTGCTGAAGACCTGCCACCGGCGCAACGCGCCCGCGATCGGCGGTATGAGCGCGCTGATTCCGATCAAGAACGATGCGGCCGCGAACGAAAAAGCGTTGGCCGGCGTGCGCGCCGACAAGTCGCGCGATGCCGCCGACGGCTACGACGGTGGCTGGGTCGCGCACCCCGGGCTGGTTCCGATCGCGATGGAGGAGTTCGTCAAGGTGCTGGGCGATCGACCGCATCAGATCGACAAGCAACGCGACGACGTGCGGGTCTCCGCCGCCGATCTGACGAAGTTCCAGCCCGAGACGCCGATCAACGAAGCCGGATTGCGGATGAATATCAACGTCGGCATCCACTACCTCGGCTCATGGCTGGCCGGCAACGGCTGCGTTCCGATCCATAACCTGATGGAAGACGCTGCCACCGCGGAAATTTCGCGCTCGCAGGTGTGGCAATGGATTCGTTCGCCGAAAGGCAAACTCGAGGATGGTCGCAAGGTCAGCGCGGCGATGGTGCGTGCGCTGATCCCGGATGAACTCGCGAAGATCAAGGCCGCGGTCGGTGGCGACACGCGCTCCTACGATCGTGCGGCGCAAATTTTCGAGCAGATGAGCACGCAGGAAAATTTCGCCGAGTTCCTGACGCTGCCGTTGTATGAGGAGATCGAGTAGCTGATGCAGCATCGCCATCTGAACCACGAGGACTTCAGGCTCGCAGCAATCGACGACATCATCGAACGCGGCGGCCGGCGAGACTGGTCCGAGTTGCGCAAAGCAGCGGAGTCCGACGCTGTGATCGCGCAAAAGATTCGGCAGATCTGTGAGGCGCGCACACGACAGGACAATCCGCAACGCCATCGCCTCTGGCTGCACTATGTCGAGAAAGAGCAATCCCGACTGGGATGACGTGCTGTCCGCAGCAGCACGCTTGCAATCGAAGGCGCGATTCGACCAGGTGTTGGGACAGCTTGAGTCAGTGGCGGGCTGGAAGACCGCTCGAGTCAGCCGGCCCGTGCAGATTCTCGGAAGCCTTGACGGAATCGACACCGGTGTGCGCCAGCTCATCCGCTCGGAACCGCTGGAGACGGAAGACGTCGAGCACTCCGGTGTCCGGCTGATTGTTCCGACACGAAATGAGATGCTGCGCATCAAGGCAGTCCTCATCCTCAAGCGCAATGCAACGCGCGACTATCTTGATTTCGTCGCTCTTGCGGACAGCCTCGGCGAAGAGGGAATGATCGCGGCGCTGCGGCGGTTCGATATCTTGTATCCGCAGCCGAACGGATCATCGGCGATTCAGCAGCTCCAGATCCAACTGGCAGATCCGCGGCCTTACGACCTTGAAGTCACTCGCCTGCCGGAATACAAGCATCTGAAATCGCGATGGCACGACTGGAATGAAGTCGGCCGAGTATGCGCCGGCGCCGCGGCTGCGCTGCTCGCTCGCGATGACGAGATGGAAGAAGGCCCATCGAGCGCCGATGAGCAGTGACGAAGAGCGCTTCAGCAGCGCGTGAGTCGATTCAGCGTCACTGGGCGCGCCATGGCGAGATCGTCGCCATGGTGCGCCCACCGTGACACAGCAGTTCAGGGAGCCATGCCGCGCCACTCCTGATTCACATCACGGCGCACGCGAGATAGTGCCGGCGCTTGCGCCGAAAGATCGGGAAGCGCGAAAGCGACTTCGGTGACGGGCGCTTCACCGCCAAGCGGATCTGCGCCACCAACTCGCAAGTGCGTCGTCAGAAGACGATCACGCGCCACCCACCTCTCCTCGGTCGTCCGCTCGTTCGGCTGTGTCGTGTACTCGACAACGGCCCCCACGTCGAGCGCATCGGTCGCGCCGTTCCCGCTTTCGAGCACGAGATCTTCCAGCCATCGCCCGTCGCTGCGATGCGACGGCGCAGCCGCCAAGGCTTCTTCGACGTAATAGGCCGTGAGATACGGCACGCGTGGCGCCCAGGCTCTCCTGTCCAGAGGAACGCGCCAGAAAGAAGCGACGCCCGTGGATGATTCCGCCGTTTCGTCGATCGCCGAATCGCGAACCTCGACCACCGCATCAACTCGAGGTTGGAGTGCTTCAAGCTCCGGCGCCCTCAATCGCGCTCTCGTGTTGGCGGCAAGCCAAGGATCTGTGTGCCGCATTCTTAGTCCATGCGTTTCGATGAGGGCGGATTCGAAAGCGTTCACGCCATCGAGTGCCGGTCGAGCAAAAACGCCGCCTGCTTCGCCGTCTTCCTCATTCGGCGCGAAAGGCGCTTCAAAGACCAGCTCTTCACGAACCACTGGTGGCCGCAGTGCGAACTCCCGGTCCGATACGTTGGCAAAGGCGCCCGACGCAGGAGCCGCAGCCTGCAACAGACGAATGCCCCCACTGGTCGGCCCAGAGCCGATCGACTGAGCTCCAGTTCCGAACGAGTCCGAGCTCAGTACTTCTGATGCTGTCGCGAAGTCGAGTCCGGTGAGATTGCCGTCCCTGGCGTAGCGGTACGCAAGTTGACCGCCGATCGCATCCGTATCGCTGCTAGCCGTGCGCGCGGAATTCAACGTGGCGGTTGGAATCGCCCAGTCACCGATGGAAGGGTTGGCGCTGTAGGCGGAATCGAACGCCGACACGAGTGTGCCAAAGTTCAAGCGTACGACGCGACGATTGACGAGCGCGTCGCTGCTATTAGCGTCGTAATCGGCGGTGGAATCGACAATCGTCTGCAATGCCGCCACCGTACGCATTGCTGAGTCCGTGTACCAACCCTCGAAGCGGAGCGAGTCTGCCGTTTCACTTACCTTGATCAAGAGGTCATTGCCGCTGCGAGCGAGCCGCAGGTCAGAATAGCGAACGCCCGCGAGCGAGATCGTGTCATTCCTCTCGCCCAAGCCTTCGCCGGTTGCGGGCGCAAGCACAGTGTCGGCACCGTCGCCTCGATTGAAGACCACCACATCGGCGCCCCCGCCAAGCCGCAGGCTGTCGTCCCCGGTGCCGCCTGCGAGGAAGTCGTTGCCGCTCGCGCCGATCAACGTATCGCCTTCGGTACCGCCCGTGAGTGCGTCGTTGCCCTCGCCGGCGTCCATGTAGTCCCAGCCGGCGCCGCCTTGCACGACATCGTTGCCAGTCCAGCCAAAGAGAGCATCGGAGCCGCCATCGCCTGTCACGTGGTCGTTGCCGTCGTCACCGCCCAGCACGTCATTGCCGTCTCCACCGGAGAGGCGGTCGTCGCCGGTCCACCCGTACAAGGTATCGTCGCCCGCGTCGCCTTCGAGGACGTCATCGCCGTCATCACCGTAAAGGCGATCGTTGTCGTTGCCGCCCTTCAGCATGTCGTTTCCATACCAACCAAAAAGCTGGTCGGCCCCGTCTCCGCCGGCAATGGTGTCAGCGCCATCATTCCCGTAAAGCGTGTCCTGGCCGGCGCCACCATCGAGCGTGTCGTTGCCTTCCGCACCGTCGAGCACATCATCGCCGTCGCCGCCAAATAAAGTGTCGTCGCCATACTCCCCGGAAATCTGGTCATTGCCAGCCTGACCGTCGATCACATCGTTGGTCAGATAGCCGTGCACGAAGTCGTCTCCGCTGCCCGGATTGATCGTCGCTCGCACAATGTCGTTCAGCGCGTACACGGTTCCATCGGCAAATGCGATGCGGGTGATGTGCGTGTGATCGGGTTCATAGGAATAGTCCGCGGAAAAAAACGCCTGGAGCCGGACCTGATCCGTGCTCCCACGCACCCTGACGACGAGATCGTCGGTGAAGTGCGGGGGTGCAGTCTCTCGTACGAACTCGACATCGCTCGGATTCAAATCCGTCAGCCGGAGCGTGTCTTCTCTCTCGCCGCCGTAGAAAAAGAGTTCGCTGTGCGCAATGGTGTCCTGGCCTCCACCGCGACGGAAGAGGTAAATGTCGTTGCCACCGATTGCGTTGTCCTGGTCAAACGACACACCGTCGAGAAAATCATTGCCGGGCCCGCCATCAAGGACGTCGCTTCCGGCATGGCCGTAGAGCACGTCATCGCCATCACCGCCGAGCAGAGTGTCGGTGCCCGTGTTGCCGAGCAAGGTGTCGCTGCCATTGCCACCCAGCAACGTATCGTTGCCCAATCTGCCGCTGATGGTGTCGTTCCCATCACCACCGTCGATCACATCGTCATCGCCAAAGCCGATCAGCGTGTCATTCCCCGGCGTCGGTTTGAGCAGCTCGGCACGCACTTGCACGGGGGTCCACTGCGATCCATCGGCGAATTCGAATACGTCGATCGGTGAACGGTCAATCGTGGTGGCGAAGAAGCCCTTGACGCGCAAGCTATCGCTCGCGTTCCTGACGAGTATCACCAGGTCGTCGGTAGTGAGATCGCGCGTGAAGCTGAGGTCGGTGGCGACCAAGTCCTTGAACTTCACCTTGTCGAGGTCGTTCACCTGATAAACGCTGTCCTCGATGGTGTCTTGACCACCGCCGCGCGCAAAGAGATAAGTGTCGCGGCCTCCGCCTGCTTCCGGCTCCGTCGCACCCGCGGGCCGAAAGATTCCATAGCTCCACGAGCCGTTGAGCATGTCGTTGCCGGCGCCGCCATCGAGCACATCGTCGCCCGCACCGCCGAACAGCCAATCGTTACCCGCACCGCCGCGCAGCACATCGTTGCCGCCGAGGCCAAAGGTTTTGTCGTCGCCGCCGAAGGACGCGATCAGTTCTGCCGCTGCCGATCCTGTAACCGAATCAGCGCCTGCCGAACCGGTCGCAAGGATGTCGACGATGGCGGGGGTAACGGTGTCTCTCACCTGCTGAACGGTCAGAGTGGCGTCGGCGAGTCCGACAACTTCGGCCGCACTGTTTGACGCGTTGCTGCCTGCGAAGAAGTTGTCGACGACAAGCACTGCCGAGGTTGCCTCGGAGAGCACGTAGAGATCGCCCGTCGTGGTTTGCCCGATCTCGACTTCGCCGCGCAGAAGATCGGACATCTCCAGACGATCGAGTTCGCTGCCGTCAGCGCGGAAGTCCCGCGCAATGTCCACGCCTGCGTTACGGCCAAACACGAACGTGTCGTTGCCCGCACCGCCTTTCAACACATCGGCGTCGGCACCGCCGTCCAGCACATCGTCGCCACTGCCTCCTTCCAGCAGATCGGCGTCCGCTCCGCCGTCGAGCAAATCGTTGCCGCCTCCGCCTTCCATCGCGTCGCGACCTTTTCCGCCATAGAGCGCGTCGTTTCCTTCGAACAGCACCGCCGCGTTGGCGCCGCCCTGGCGATCGCCATAGAGATCATCGTCGCCGTCTCCGCCGTGCAGTTGGTCGTCACCGCCACCACCGAACAATGTGTCGTCGCCCGATCCGCCGTCGAGACTGTCGTTGCCGTGACGGAAGCCCGCGTCTTGCGAACTGGTCAGGTCGCCGACCAGTATGTCCACGCCTTCGCCGCCTACCAACTGGTCGTCACCGAAGCCGCCGAAAAGCGTGTCGTGGCCGGCACCGCCGTCAATGACGTCGTTGCCATGCTGTGCGTAGTCCGAGGCACGGCCTTCCACGTCAAGGTCGCCGTAGGCAACGTCGTCGCCATCCCCCGCCGAAACATAGTCGGCGCCGAGTTCACCGAACAGGAAATCCCCGTCGTTGCCGCCGCTGAGGAAGTCCGCGCCATCACCGCCCGCGAGAAAGTCCTGGCCGTCGTCGCCGAAGAGTTCATCGTCGCCAAGGTTGCCCATTACCACGTCGCTGTCCGCGCCTCCGCTGACGAGATCGTTTCCGGCGCCGCCGAACAGCCGATCGTCGCCGTCGCCGCCGAAGATTTCTTTGCGAGCCGTGTCGTTGTTGACGGTGTAGTTCCAGAGGCCGAATGTCGCCGTGCTCGGTGGATTGCCCTGCGGCGTGTACGTTGCGGTTCCGAGAGGCAGGATTGAACCTGGGTGGCTGAACGAGTCGACGCTGTCCTGATTGCCCTGCAAGCGCACGTTGCCGGCGACCGTGGATGCTACGTTCCACGTCGCTGCGCCGACTCTGTAGGTCACCGTGTTGCTGAAAAATGGCGTGTATTGGTAGTCGATACGACCGTTGTCGAGATCGATCACGAACTTCATTGCGCCAGCTGATGGTCCGTAGTCGCGATAGCCGCCGCGCACGCCCATTGGCCAATTGCCGGGCTCTTGCGCAGCGGGCCGCGCGCCACTGAGATCCCATTCCATGGCGCCGTCGATCAAATCGCTGCCCGCCCCGCCGTAGGCAATGTCTTGACCCACACCCAGCACGATCGTGTCATTGCCGTTGCCGCCGTCGATGCGGTTGTCGCTGGCATACGGCGTGTGGGGATCGTTACTGATCGGCCCCGAGCTGAAGATGACGTCGTCACCGTCGCCGCCAAGCGCGGCTCGGTCGACCGCCACGTACAACTCATCGTCGCCCGCCTGACCCGTTAGGTCGGTGTAGACGTAGCGGCCAGCCGCAAAGTCGTAATACCCGCTGCCAAGAAAGTCGAAGCCCGGCGTGCCGTTCTGCACCGACGCAGAGACCGTCACTGCTCGTACCGTGCCTTGCAGATCGAGCCCGAACTGGCCTGCGCTGTAGTTCTCAACGGTGATGACCGAGCCGGCACCGTAGTTGATCGTCAAACTCTGACCATCGAGCACGATGCGCGCTTTGCCATCGGCGCTTTGCCAAAGGTTGTCATCCAGCCTTTGTCCGACCGATAGGGCAACGCCATCGATGCGAATGATGTCTTGGCCCGCCTCGTCGCGAATCCTGTCGATGCCGTCGCCAGATTGGAACTCATAGGTGTCATTGCCTTGCCCGCCGGTCAACGTGTCATGGCCAACGCCGCCGCGCAGCTGGTCACTGCCTTCGCCACCAGCCAATGTGTCGTTTCCCGCGCCGCCGTTCAAATCGTCAATCCCGGCGTTCCCTTCGATGCGGTCGTTGCCCGCGTCGCCGAAAATGATGTCTGCGCCCCCGCCGCCGTAGAGCTGGTCACCAGTGTCCGCGCCGTTGATCGTTTCGGCGGCATCGCTGCCAAAGACCACGCGGTGCACGCCGAGAGCGTCCTGTGAAAGCGCTTGCAAGCTCACAGTGAACGCAGTACCCGAACTCAAGTCCTGGAAGCGAACCGGCTCGCGCACCGGCTGACCGGTGATGCGACCGTTGTTGGTCGTGTAGTCGATGTTCTGCTCGTTGGCCTTCAAGATCCAAGCGAGCATCGCTGAGCGGTCCGCATACCAGGAGTCGGAGAAGTCGAGGTCTTTGTTCGGATCGCCCGTCAATCTTGCGGTTCGGTCGGCTTGCCACGCGGCGTAGTCGGTGCCATGGGCGGTTTGCCACAGCCCGGTGAGCGCTGCAGCGGCGTCGGGATCGCCGGCCTTCGGCTTGAGTGCGAATGGGCTCAATGTCCTGAGCGCGATGAACTCGCCGAAGTCGGTCTTCGCGGTCGAGCCAATTGAAGGCGACGACGAGGAGGTAACGGGCGCGATGGTGACTTTCCCGACGAGCGAGTTCGTAGAGGACGCTTGGAAAGCAGGTGATGACCGCAGGCCGTTGATCGCTTCGTAGAGGGCATTGCGATTTGCAATCTGATTGCCTGGCGCCAGGGCAGCGTTGTTGAAACCGAACGCCGACTCCAGCGCATCGGCGACTCGTTCCAAACTTGCCGCGGTTCCGGCCGACGCAGTTCCAAGCACGGTCTTGTAGTCCGCGGTCGACAACACAGGATCGAGCTGGGCCAGCAATGAGTAGACCGCGAGCGAATCGGTCAGCACCCAGTGGCTGTGGTTCCAGCTGCCATTTGCCGGGGCGGTCTCGTCCGTCTGCCACTGGTTCTCGATCGATACGTTCAGATCGGCGCCCGGCCGCGAATGCCGACCCGCAATGGCATTCCACGGTTGCTGGCCAATCCCCGATTCGTCGGCAATGACGTTTGTGACGTTCGCACTGTTTGATTCCGATGGAAGCAGCCCGCCCATGAGCGCGAAGAAGTTACGATTGGTAGTGTTGTCAATGAAGCCCGGCGCATTGAAGGCCGTGACCGATCCCGCCTCACCGGGAAACAGGGCATTGAATGCCATCGCCAGATGACCGCCAAGGCTGTGACCCGTGACCTCGACTCGCATGTCGGCATCGGCGCTCACATGCGACGCGAGTTCGCCGGTCGCCTCAGAAGCCCTCGAGAGCACATAGCGATCCGTAAGATTGCCCTGGATTGGCGCACTCGTCTCGATCCGCACGCCGCCAGCGGGAGCGGGGCTGCCTGTAGGCAGCGATTGAATCTCGAACTGCGCAACCGGCTCGCCGGCTGGCCTGGATACGCGCGCCCACCAGTTGCACATGGCAATGATCTGGTCGTAGCCCGCTCCGTAAAGACCGATGTCGGTGTCCGTGGGTTGCAGATCGTTCGGTGTGCCAGTCAACTCCGCGGTGCCCCGCATCGCCAGCGTCAGATTGCCACCCGCGTCTCTGAAGACGGTTGCACTGAAACTGGTTGCGGAGTCATTGAACTGTGCGACGACGCTGTAGCGGGAGGCGAAGTTGTCAGCCTGAGGAGCCGACATGCGGGCGTCCTTCAGGGAATCTTTCGCAACTTGATTCATGGTTCCCGGCAAAAGATTGGCGTAAGCGGCGAGGGCCAATTCCCCTGCTTGCATGATCGATTCAGCATTCATTTCCGGTTCTCCTCTGCTCGTCGAATGATTGCGTCGGTAGGATTGATTGCTGGTCGTGCACAACTGAACGAAGACTCGTGGAAAGCCAGCAAGTCGCCGCCAACGCGGCTGAATGAGGTGTATGTGCCTAGCAGTTTTCCGTCCGCGGCGCGGTAAATCGAATACTCGGACCGCCAAACTGCAGGGTTCCAGCGCCGAATCTCCGTCTGCATGCTTGTTTCGAAGACGGGAGCGTTGAGTGCGTGTTTTTTCGAAGGCACGGAGAAAGCGCCGAACTTGTCCCTCATCGAGTCATACGTCGCGGCATCGAGCGTGACAACTTCGTATACCTTGATGCCCCCCTCCTTCTCGCACGATTGCTTGACTCGCCAGTCCCAGTAAGCCTTGCGCCCTTCGAAAAATGCAAAGCTCAGCGCTAGTAAGACGAGAAAGCCCACAGGGATACCTATCAACAACTTTGCGAGCGCGCCTCCGCGCATCCGATGCGAATGCCTGAAAAGCGGCCTTGACTCATAGCTGAGGTTCCCTTTGCCGCAAGCGGTCACAACGAAATCGCAGGCGCAACGTTTGTGTGCTTCTGCCACTTCGCGTCGGTATTCGCAGGCCTTTTCGCTCACCGCTCCCTCCTCGCCTCGCTCGACACTTTCTGCACCGGACTCAACAAGTACTCCATCACCATCCTTCGCCCTTGATGAATCTCCGTCGTCACCGCTCGGCCCGGCGCGATGTCCAGTTCCCGACCGCTTGGCAGCTTCAAGCTCTGTTGCTCCAGCTCAATGACCGCGCGGTAGGTCAACTGCACGGCTGACTCCATCGCCTTCTGCGCCTCCGCCGCATCGATCGCATCGGCGAGCATCTCTTTTACTGTCCGATGCCAGGGGCCGGGCTCGAGGCTTGCATGGGCATCAAGCGCAAGTTCACTGCGATCGAATACGTTCTGTGTAGTCACTTTGTTTCTCCTCGCTTGATAGTTGCTTGAAGTAGATCCGGACCTTGCCGCGGGCACCCAAAGGACGATGGGTGCAGCGCGACAAGATCGCCACCAACTCGCCCGAAACTTGTGTAAGTCCCTAGCACCTTCCCATCCGCGGTGCGCTGAATCGAAGACTCGATTTGCCAAACTGAAGGGTTCCAGCGCCGAATCTCCGTCTGCATGCTTGTTTGGAAGATGGGAGCGTTGAGCGCGTATTTTTTGGAAGGGACGGAGAACGCGCCGAACTGGTCTCGCATCGAGTCGTACGTTGCGGCGTCGAGCGTGATGACTTCATAGACCTTGATTCCGCCCTCCTTCTCGCACAATTGCTTGACTCGCCAGTCCCAATAGGCGTTTCGCCCTTCGTAGAATGCGAGCGTCAGTGCTAGCAAGACGAGCAGACCCACCGGGATACCGATCAACAACTTTGCGAGCGCGCCTCCACGCATCCGACCGCTCATCTCTCTCTCCCCGCCTCACTCGAAACTCGCTGCACCGGGCTCAACAAGTACTCCATCACCGTCCTCCTTCCTTGATGAATCTCCGCGGTCACCGCCATCCCCGGCGCGATGTCCAGTTGCCGGCCGCTCGGCAGCTTCAGGTTTTGCTGCTCAAGCTCGATGACCGCGTGGTAAGTCAATTGCACGGCTGACCCCATCGCCTTCTGCGCCTCCGCCGCATCAATCGCATCGGCGCTGATCTGCATGACCTTGCCTTCCAGCATTCCGTATTTCTGAAACGGATAGGCGGCGAGTTTCAGCTTGGTGCGTTGTCCGATCTCCACAAAGCCGATGTCCTCATTGGCGAGCAAGGCTTCAGCACGCAAGGTGTCGCCGCTCGGCACGATCTGCAAAAGCTGCGCGCCTGCCTGCACCACCGCGCCTCTGGTGTGCACGGCGAGGTCCTTGACCACGCCGGCTTGCGGCGCGCGCACTTCCATTAGTTGCGAGCGAAAGCCGGTCTTCGTCTGCTCCTGCTCCAGCCGCTGCACGATCGCCAGTGCTTCGACTCTTTCCTTCAGGAGCTCCGCGCGATAGCCGGAGCGCAGTTGTTCGGTGCGCCGCCCGCTTTGCGCGATGGCGGCATCGAGTGCATTGAGCGTTGCTTCCTGCGCCTTGAGGTCCTGCTCCTTTTCGATGAGTTCGCGCCGCTTGTCGTTGGCCAGCAGTTCGCCGACAAAGCCTTCCTTGTGCAGCTTGGAGAACGATTCAGCCGACTGCCGGTAGCTCGGCACGGTCTCGCGCAGCTTGTCGCGGATGCGCTCGGCGGCAAGCCTGTCGTGGCTTGCGCGCAAGCCGACCTGCGCTTCCTGCGCGATGGCATCGAGCAGCGCTTGCCGCCGTGCGGTGAATTGCGCTTGCACTTGCGCGAAGGTGAGCGGCGGTTCGCTGGAAACGGGGAGCAACGTCTTGCCGCTGACTTCGGCGTCGATGGCGCGCACGGTGATGCGCTTCAACGCCAGGTCGTTGGCAATCTGCGTGCTGTCGGCGCCGGTGACGGTGGCATCCAGCCGCAGCAACACCTGGCCTGCGCTGACGCGATCGCCGTCGTCGACGAGGATTTCGCGCACGATGCCGGCGTCTGCCGCTTGCACGAGCTTGACCTGGGAGGCCGGGACGAGTTTGCCGGGCGCGCTCGCCACGATGTCGAGCTGCGCGGTCAAAGCCCATGCAAGGAGGACGATGACGAGCGTTGCCAGCGTAAGCAAGGTGGCGCGTAGAGCGGTGTTGGGAGCGGTGTGCTGGATGTCACGGAGGGAAAGTGAGGCCGGTGGTCTCCCCCTCTCCCCAACCCGGAGCCGCGCGCTGGCAGGCGCGCGTCGCTCCGGCGGCGCGAAGCTCGCGCTTCGCGAATGCCCGCCTCCGCCCCGCCGGGGGAGAGGGAGAACGGATAAGAGCCGCGCGACGGTGTTCATGATTTGTTCTCCGCACCCAAATTGATCACCCGATCGAAGCGCAGTGTTCCGGTGCGCGCATGCGTGATGAAGAGGATCGTCACTTTGCCGCGCAGCGCATCGATCGTCTTGGCAAAGCTGTCGGCGGTGGCTTGATCGAGATTGCTGGTGGCTTCGTCGAAGATCAGCAAACGCGGGCGCTTGAGTAGTGCGCGTGCGATCGCGATGCGCTGCTTCTGCCCGCCGGAGAGCCCGGCGCCGCGTTCGCCGATTTCGGTTTGATAGCCCTTCGGCAACTGCTCGATGACCGTGTGTATCTCGGCCATGCGACCGGCGTCGAGCACCTGATCGAAAGTCGCGTGCGGATCGGCTAGCAGCAGGTTGTCGAGCACCGTGCCGGAGAAGAGCACCGTTTCCTGCGGCACCACGCCGAAAGTTGCGCGTAGTTCGTTAGCAGACAGATGCCGGCTGTCGATGCCTTCGATCAGGATGCGGCCACGGGTCGGCAGGTAGAAGCCTTGCAGCAGCTTCGCGAGCGTTGACTTGCCGCAGCCGGAGGGACCCATCAGTCCTACGCATTCACCGGTGCGCAGTTGCAGGTTGAGGTCTTCGTAGAGATATGGGCGCTCGTCGCCGTAGCGGAAGGCCAGCGACTGGATGTCGATGAGTGGCTCCCTCTCCCCCGGCCCCTCTCCCGCACGGGGAGAGGGGAGTGCGGCACGTTTCGGTTGCAGGCTGTACGGTTCGGTGGGCGCATCCATCAAGTCGCCGAGCCGCTTGACCGCGAGGCGCGCCTGCTGGAACTGCTGCCAGAGGCCAACCAAGCGCATGATCGGCTGGCTTAACTTGCCGGCGAACATCTGAAAGGCGACCAGCATGCCGATGGTGAACACATCGCCGCCGTTCGCCTGCGGCGACATCACGATGTAGGCGCCGATCACCAGGATCAGCAGACTCAGCGACTGCTCCAGGGTGGTGGCGATCACGTTGTAGGCGTTGGCGACCTGCTTGGTGGCGAAGTTGGCTTTGAGATAGGTCGCCAGATAGTCGCCGTAACGGCGCTCGAGGATTGGCTCCATCTGCAAGGACTTGACGGTGTCCATGCCGGCCACGTACTCGGTCAGAAACGCCTGGTTCCTCGCGCCGAGCAGGAACTCCTGGTTGAGCCTCGACTGGAAGATCGGACTGACAATCAGGCTCGCGAGCACGATCACGCCGAGGATGCCGAGCGCGATCAGCGTCAGGGGCACCGAGTAGACAAACATGATCGCCAGGCAGATCGACAGGAACGGCAGATCGAGGATCAGCGACACCGCCGCGGAGGACAGAAAGTCGCGAATCTGTTCGACCCCGTGCAGGCGCGCGGCGATGACGCCGGTCGGACGGTGCTCGAAATAGCGCGGCGGCAGTTCGACAAGATGCTTGAAGACCGATGCGCCCAGCACGGCATCGATGCGGGTGCCGGTGTGCAGCACGAGGTATTGGCGCATCCACGTGAGCACCGAGGAGAACACGATGAAGATCGCCAGGCCGACGCCGAGCGCAATCAACGTAGATTCCGTTCGATGGACGATGACCTTGTCGATGATCGCCTGCGTCATCAGAGGAAGCCCGAGCGCGAGCAGCTGAATCACCAGCGAGGCGAGCAGCACGTCGCGCCAGATGCGCTTGTGCTTGAGCAGTTCCGGAACGAACCAGCGAAAGCTGAACTGCGGACGTAATTCGATCGCGTCGGCGTCAGTCGGCGCTGCGACTTGCGTGCGCGCGATCAGCAGCGGACCGACGAGAAGCTTGGCGAACTCGTCGTCTGGCAGCGCGGAAGGGATGCGGTCGAGTGCGCGGAAGAAAGTGATCTTGCTGTTTTCTGCGCGCACCACGACGATTGGGACGATGTCGCTGCCTGGATCCGGTCCCAGCCGCAGCAACGCGACAGCCGGGGTTTCAACAAGAGCGGCATTGCGCTCACGCCGGGTTGAAAGACCAAGTTCGTTGAGCGCGGTCTCTAGAAGATCGAGGTCGTACGGCGGCGCGCAGCGCTGCACCAGGAGTTGCGCGTCGAACGGAACACCGTGAATGCCGCAGATGCTGCCGGCGAGCCAGACGAACTGATCGCTAGTGAGCGCGTGTTGCGTCGAGTTCGACTCTCGCGCACTGGCGCGCGCGCTCGACGGCTCACCGGCAACGGCATCGCCGCGCGGCATGGTCTCCTCCGATTCGTTGCGGGTTTTTCTTGCACCCGATTCGGCGCGCATTGAAAACGGCGCCGTTCGCCCGCGTCAAGGTGAATATTCACGCGCGCGCCGGTATGCAAGGTGCTTCGCGAACGTTTCAAAACCGTGACGCGAGGGGGTCTAGTGTCCCGTCTTCGAAGTCATGTTAACGACCACGACGGACGGCCTTACGAATGATTTCTGCGGGCGGCTTAGTCCAGACAAACGGCGTCGGGTGCTCATTCCAGTGATCGATGTAATCG
>Ga0187892_10005046_pt1 | contig 21247 bp, 14 predicted proteins | sample MA1701073metaG_FD_139345 | JGI IMG/M metagenome (GOLD analysis project Ga0187892, IMG submission 139345) | Bio-ooze microbial communities from a basaltic lava cave in the Kipuka Kanohina Cave System on the Island of Hawaii, USA - MA170107-3 metaG ... | reverse complement strand
TGGCTCTTTTCTTACCTGCAACTGGTTAAAACCAGTTGTTACAAAATGATCCGAGCCTACGGCTCTGCAGTATCATAACTTATGATTAAGATTGGTGAGAGGCGTAGCCTCGATTTATTTTGTAACACCGGACTTCAGTCCGGTGAAGGCCTACTGCTCTGCAGTAAGATAACCTATGATTAAGATTGGTCAAAGGCGTAGCCTCGACCCATTTTGTAACATCGGACTTCAGTCCGGTGAAGGCTACTGCTCTTCAGTATGATAACTTATGTTTAAGATTGGCCAGAGGCGTAGCCTTGATCCATTTTGTAACATCGGACTTCAGTCCGGTGAAGGCCTACGGCTCTGCAACTATCATAACTTATGATTATTTGAGTCGGGCCAAAAGCGTAGCTTCGATCCATTTAGTAAAACCGGACTTCAATCCGGTGCTCAAAAAATAATTTTTACTGAAAACCAGTTGGTTAACCTGCCTGGTTAACATTTAATACCCTACTCGTAAACATTACACTCCCCTTATTTTTCGGCAGCGGTTATAATTTTAATTTTCAGTCAACCGATTGCTTTAAAGAAGAATTCAGATTGCTATGCCGAAATGTTTGCTCATTATATGCTGCTTTATCTTTTTTCTTAATCCATACCCATTGCTCGCCGGCCCTGACCAGCCGTTTGTAAAAACAGAAGATGGAGTTATTATTTATCCAAATCCTGATCTTCCTGGCAACACAAGGGCCGTGCGTCTGCAAGTCATCACAGATAACATTATACGGGTAATCGGCAGTCCTCATAAAGATTTCCCGCTTTCCAAAAGTCTTGTTACGGTTTATAAAAACAATGGCGCCCTGCCAACATTTGATTTGAAGCAAGACAGCGAAAAGCAACAGGTAACGCTGCGGACAAAATATATTACGGCAGTAAGCGACCTGGTCACCGGCACTGTTATTTTTTATGATTCATCGGGGCGCCAGATTTTGGCAGAAAAAAAGATGGGCCGCCAGCTTAATGAAACTGTATCGGAAGGTGAAAGAACTTATGCCGTCAAACAACAATTTCTTAGCACAGCAGATGATGCCTGGTATGGATTGGGTCAGCACCAGGATGGCATTGTTAACTATAAAGGTTCACAGGTTTTTCTTTTTCAAAATAATACTGAAGTAGCCGTACCCTTTTTGATCTCACGAAAAAATTATGGCATCCTTTGGGATAACAATTCCATTTCTCTGGCGGGTGATATAAGGGGCTATAAAGACATCTCTTCGCTAAAGCTATTTTCTAAAAATAATGAAGCCGGCTGGTTAACGGCCACTTATTATAATGATAAGAACAGCCAGCAGGAACTTTTTCAAAAAGCGGAATCATCTATCCGCTATCAATATTTAAACGATAGCAAGCTTCATTTGCCTGCAGAATTTAATCCTCAAAACGGACGCATCGTTTGGGAAGGCTCTATTGCATCAGAGCTTACTGGCATTCACAAACTCCGGTTTCTATATGCCGGGTATTTTAAAGTTTGGATTGATGGCAAACTGGTGCTTGATCGCTGGCGCATGGCATGGAATCCCTGTGTAGCTATAGTGGATGCCAAATTCGAGCAGGGAAAAAAAGTGCCGGTAAAAATAGAATGGCTTCCCGATGGCGGTGAATCTTATCTAGCAGTTAAATGGCTTGACCCTGCAAAAGCAGAAGAAGAAAATAATTTTGGTTTTGCTTCTGAAGCAGGAAAGCAAATGGATTATTATTTCATCTATGGAAATAATATGGATGAAGTGATTGGCGGTTATCGTACACTTACCGGTAAAGCTGCATTACTTCCCATTTGGACTTTTGGCCTTTGGCAAAGCAGGGAACGGTATAAAACGCAGGATGAAATATTAAATACGGTAAAGGAATTCAGAAAAAGAAAGATTGGTCTTGATAATATCGTACTGGATTGGAGTTATTGGAAAGAAAATGCATGGGGCAGCCAGGAGTTCGAAGCCAGCCGCTTTCCCAATCCCGACAGTATGATCAAAGTATTGCATGAGCAATACAAAACCCGTTTCATGATATCGGTATGGCCAAAGTTTTATGAAGGCATAGATACGTATAACGAGTTTGAAAAAAATGGATGGCTTTATAAAAGAAATGTTGCCGACAGGCAAAGAGACTGGATTGGCAAAGGATATGTTTCTACTTTTTACGATGCATTTAATGCAGGAGCACAAAAAGGATTTTGGAAGCTGCTGCAGGATAAACTGTATAAAAGAGGAGTGGATGCCTGGTGGATGGATGCCAGTGAGCCGGATATTCTTTCCAATGTAAGTCCGCAAAAAAGAAAGGAGCAAATGTCTCCAATATCAGCCGGCATTACCTCAGAATATTTGAATGCCTACCCGCTGGTAAATGCAAAGGGTATTTATGAAGGACAACGTTCTGTTGATCCCGATAAAAGAGTTTTTATACTCACCCGTTCCGCTTTCTCCGGCTTGCAGCGTTATGCAGCAGCAACATGGAGCGGTGATATATCGAGCCGCTGGCATGATATGAAATTGCAAATGGCTGCAGGTATTAATTTTTCTTTATCAGGCCTTCCTTACTGGAGCATGGACATTGGCGGCTTTGCTGTAGAAAAAAGATATGAGCACCCCAATGCTGAAGACCTTGAAGAATGGAGAGAAATGAATGCAAGATGGTACCAGTTTGGCGCTTTTGTTCCGCTGTTCAGGGTGCATGGCCAATATCCTTACCGTGAAATTTATAATGTATCGCCTGAAGGCCATCCCGCCTATCAAAGCATGATCTATTATAACAAGCTAAGGTATCGCCTGCTTCCTTATATCTATTCGCTGGCAGGGCAAACTTATTTAAATGATTACACCATCATGCGTGGCCTGGTAATGGATTTTGCCAATGATGATAATGTGACCAGCATTGATGATCAGTATATGTTTGGCCCTTCATTGATGATATGCCCTGTATATAATTATAAACAAAGAGACCGGCAGGTGTATTTACCCAAAGGGCAGGGATGGTACGATCTCTATAGCGGCGCTTATTATGAAGACGGCGGCAAATACATTTCAGCAGCGGCTCCTTATGAACGCATTCCTGTTTTTGTAAAAGCAGGTTCTATCATTCCTTTTGGCCCAGCTTTGCAATACACAACGGAGAAAAAAGCAGATACCATTACGCTGCAGGTATATGCCGGAAAAGACGGCGATTTCACTTTGTATGAAGATGAAGGATTGAATTATAACTATGAAAAAGGGTTGTATTCAGCCATTCAATTTCATTATACAGACGCAGATAAAAAATTAACAATAAAAGAAAGAAAAGGAACCTTTCCGGGAATGCTGAAGAAAAGGTATTTCCGTATAAAACTCATTTCTTATGAAAAACCCACAGCTCTGAATGTTGAAAAGAAAGATGGTGTTCTGATTAAGTACGATGGTAGACGTCAAGCCATCTTTCTTAAATGAAAAATGTAGACTCGAATAATAAAAAAAAAAAAACAAACACTGCTTGTTATGAGAATGACAAACTACAAACGCAAATGGAAGAGGTGGCTGCTGATGCTTTCTTCCTTCACTTTGCTCACAATCCATGTAATGGCCCAAACGACTACCCAAAAGGTAAGCGGGAAGATCGTAAATGAAACGAACGGCGCCCCTGTGCCCAATGCTACAATTACAATCAAGGGAACCAAAACTTTTGTGATGACTGATGCCAATGGAAATTTTTCTATTGACGCGACTAAAGGCAGCACCATCATTATTACTTCAACTGGTTTTGAAGAAACACAAATTAAACTTACCGGTGCTTCTTCCCTCGACGTAAAGATGAAAGAACAATACAAAAAACTGGAGGAACTGGTGGTAGTTGGTTATGGCAAAATGAAAAAGACGGACCTAAGCAGTGCGCAGGTATCCATTTCATCCGCGGAAATCAATAAGACAGTAAACACAACAATTGACCAGGCTTTGCAAGGAAGAGCTGCAGGTGTTTATGTTACGCAAAATTCAGGACAGCCCGGTGGCGGCATCTCTGTTAATATTCGTGGTATCAGCACACTTACCGGTACTACGCAACCGCTGTATGTTATTGATGGTGTTCAAATACAGCCGCCTCTTGCATCGGGCAATTTTGCTTCTACCAATCCTCTTGCCGGCATTAACCCTGCTGATATTGAATCAATGGAAATATTGCAGGGCCCATCTGCAACGGCTATCTATGGTACAAAAGCAACCAATGGTGTAATATTAATTACTACCAAAAAAGGAAAGCAGAATCAAAAACTTAAACTGTCGTATAACTTTTTGACAACACTGCAAAGCAAACCTGAAGAGTTGCCTGTATTAGATCTTCGTGAATGGGCTACCATGAAAAACCTGGGCGATTCTATTTTAGGTTATCAGCAAAATATAATGTACTCCGATCCTTCAATATTAGGCGAGGGTACTAACTGGCAGGATGCAATGTTTAAAGCATCGCCTTTGTTTAAACACCAGGTGAGTGCAACAGGTGGTACTAAAAAAACTACTTACTACACTTCTGCGGAGTATTTCAAGCAGGACGGTGTGGCAACAGGTTCTGATTTTAAAAGATATTCTTTCCGTGCAAACGTAGATCATCAGGCTGCCAAATGGTTGAAGTTGGGATTATCAGGCAGTGCATGGAGCACTGATGAAAATCTATCTGCTACCAACGAAGATGTGATCAGGGATGCATTGAATACAGCGCCAAATTTATCTGTTAAAAATCCCGATGGTACATGGTCAGGTGCAACTACTGTAGAATATGGATCGAATGCGCAATATGCTCCACGCAATCCCATTGCTATGGCAAGCATTATTAAAAACAGGTTGGAACGGGATGGACTGTTAGGTGGAGTGTATGCAGAAGCCAGGTTCTTAAAAAATTTTACGTTCAGAACAAGCTTTGATGGCAACACGGATAAGAAATCTGCCAGTATTATTACACCTGAATTCTTTTTTGGATTAAATAATAATAACCCGCAGGAAACAAGGTTTACGGAAAAGGGCACTAACTATTACTGGAACTTCAACCAATTGTTGCAATACGGAAGAGCTTTAGGCAAAAGAGGACAGCATTGGGTTAGTGCAATGGCCAGCCATGAAGCACAGGCATGGCATTATGAAGGAACACCCCGTTTAAAGAATATGACTACCGGCGTCATTACCGGCACTGACTACGCAGGATCAGGCGCATTGGAATCTTACCTCGGAAGGGTCAATTATGTTTATGATGATAAATATATTCTTCAGTTTGCTGTACGAACCGATGGCTCTGCAAACTTTACCGAAGGAAACCGCTGGGGTTGGTTCCCTTCAGGATCTGTAGCATGGAAAGTATCAAAAGAAAAACTTTTTGAAAATATAAACTGGCTCAATGAATTTAAGCTTCGTGCAGAGTATGGCGCTACAGGCAGTCCGTACGAATCCGGTATTTATACTACGTATGGACCAATATGGACTGGTTTTGATACAGCCTATAAAGTAGAGCAATACGGCAATCCTTCGCTTACCTGGGAATTGACAAAAACAAAAAACATTGGATTCAATCTCAGCATGTTTAAAAACAGGGTGCAGATTGAAGCGGATTATTTTATTAAGAATACCGATAACCTGTTATATAGAAATAATGGCTTGCCTGCTTATCTTGGTACCACAGGACAAGGCGCTATCAGTTCACCCATCGTGAATTTCGGAACATTGAAAACAACCGGTTATGGCATTTCCATATCAACAGTAAATATTGATGACAGGGCAAACGACTTTAGCTGGAGAACCAATGTCAATCTTTCGCATTTCGATTCTAAAATGCAGTCTGTATTTGGCGGAAGACCTTTGTATTCAGAAGCATGGTGGTTGAATGATTTTACTGCACAGGCTGCAGTTGGCCAGGCGCCATGGCTGTTTTATGGTTATGTAGCTGAAAAACTGTTTGAATCAACATCGGAAATAGATAAATCGGCCGTGCCTGCTCAATCAGATGGTGTAACAAGACTGCCCACAGACCAGGTAAATGGTGTATGGATCGGCGATATCAAGTATAAGGATATAAACAGCGATGGAATTATCAATGAAAAAGATCAAACACAGATAGGTAATCCATGGCCTAAATACACATTCGGTATCACCAACAGTTTTTCTTACAAAGATTTTGACCTTAGCATATTGATCACCGGCACACAGGGCAATGATCTTTTCAACTATATACGTTATACCAACAGTTTTCCTAACAATGTAAATCTTGGAAGAAATCTTTTTGACGAAGCATTTGATTTTGCACGATTGAGTGCTGATGGCAGCACACTTTTAAACCCGGGTACACTCGTACCAAGAATTACTGCTGCAGATGTAAATGGAAATGGTAAGCGTATTACCAACCTGTTTGTAGAAGATGGTTCTTTTGTACGGATCAAAAACGTTTCATTGGGTTATAACGTTCCTTCGGCTTTTGTCAGGAAGTCGAAAGTAATTAAAGGCGTTCGTTTGCAGGCAGGCATACAAAACCTGGCCACTTTCACCAGGTATAAAGGATACGATCCCGAGATCGGAACTTATGTTGGTAAAAATGCAGGCGGCATTGACCGCATCTTCCAGGGAGTAGATGGGGGCCGTTACCCGCTGACAAGAACTTACACTTTTAGTATGAATGTTGACTTTTAATTTTTATCACTGATAAAAAAATGGAAATGAAACGCAATAATCTATATAAAATTCTTTTAGGCTTGTTTACGGTGGCTTCAATGACCGCATGTAAAAAAGATTTTTTAAACAGGCCGCCTGAAGATAAGATCACTGATGGTAACTATTATACTACCACAGAGCGAATGATGGCAGCTACGGCTGCATTGTACAATGTAGTTTGGTTTGAATGGAATGATATGCCTTCTTACGGTATTGGCGATGGACGTGCAGGTATGCTCACTACCGGCGGAAGTTTTATTCCAACTGATATCCGCTTTACTTCTACATCTGTTGACAGATCGGTAGAGCAGGCATGGCGTTCGCTTTTCAATATCGTTGCACAAAGCAATACTATTCGTTATGGTGTTGAAACATACGCAGGCGAATCCATTCCCGATGACATGAAGAAATACGCTGTTTCAGAATGCAGGTTTATGAGGGGAATGGCTTACTATTATTTGGTACAGACTTATGGGCCTGTTCCTATTATTGAAAGCAACACTGATTTGCTTACCGATACTTCCATTACAAGAAATACTATAGAAAGTATATGGAAATTTTTAGTTAAAGACTTGCGCTTTGCAGCGGAAAATTTACCTGCTTCGCCTTATGCTACGGGAAGAATTACCAAATGGTCGGCAGAAGGAATGTTGTCTAAAGCTTATCTCGCTTATTCAGGTTTGGTAAATGGTGGCAATGGATCAAGAAACCAACAATACCTTGATAGCGCTGCTTATTTTGCAAAGAGTGTAATAGATGGTAGTGGCGCAGCTCTAATGGCTGATTATAAAGACCTGTTTCTTACAAAGAATAATAATAACTCCGAATCCCTCTTCTCTTTGCAATGGCAATACAATAATGCAACATACGGATCGCAAAATGATGTGCAGGCATTTTTAGCTTTTGAAAGCAATACGATCACCGGTTTTGGTGATGGCTGGGGTGGTGATGTAGGCGCTTCAAAGTATATGCTTGAAATGTATGAGCAGGGTGATAAGCGCAGAAAAGCAACCTGGTTTTCTACCAGTGAATACTATAGCTGGTTTCGCTGGAAACCAAATGGCGGCGCTGTGACTGAAATGATTGTACCTAACAGGAATGTTGATAATTCCGGCGGCAATAACCGTGCATGGGTAAAGAAATATGTAGTTGGCGGTCCATGGGATAATGACAACAGGGTGACGTTTATGGGCACTGATATGAGTACCTATATGCTGCGTCTCGCTGATATATATCTTATTTATGCTGAAGCAAAACTTGGAAACAGTGCAAGCACTAGCGATGCGCTGGCTTTGCAATATGTGAATGCATTAAGAACGAGAGCCGGTTTAACTTCTTTAACCTCTCTTACCTGGGATAATATTTTTAAAGAAAGATGGACAGAACTGGCTATGGAAGGACAGGCATGGTTTGACCTGGTGCGTTTATATTATTACAATAAAACAAAAGTGTTTGATCTTATTAAGTCGCAAAACCGTGGTGATTATTATTTAATCCCTAATAGTCCTACCAACGCTACTTCATGGACTATCAATCCCCGTGTTGATTATTATGTAACGGCTGTAAGCGATGCCAACTTTTGGTTGCCTATACCGGCAGCGGAGCTGACAAAGGCGCCGAACCTGAATAAAACACCGGTGCCATATCCATAACAGGTAAATAAAATTGTGTTCTTAAAGATTAAATGATAGAAAAATGAAAATAGTATCTAAATATATAATGCTGGGTTGTTTTATAATCGGCCTGGCATGTTTGGGAATTTCTTCCTGCACAAAAGACGACAAGTTATATTATAACGATAGCGGAAAAAATCCAAAGATCACAGCCGTAAGATCAATACTTCCAGCTCCCAACAATTTGGAACTGGCAGAAGCTTTCCTTGGTCAGACAATTGTATTGAAAGGTGAAGGTCTTAGAAGCATGAAAGAACTTTACTTCAATGGATACAGCGCTTATTTTAACCCCGCTTTATTCAGCGATACAACAGCTGCTGTTACTATTCCTGATGCAATGCCGCTTTCAGACCTGGTAAGCAGTCTCAATACAATCAAGGTTGTAAACTCACAAGGTGAATTTACTTTTCAATTTCCCATCAAGCCTAATACACCCAGCATCACCAGCGGTACATTGGAAAATACTCCCGGTGGAGTTGAAGTTACTTTTACAGGTACCAATTTGTTTATGATTAATGGTTTTTATACCATTGACAGCGTTGTTTTTCCCAATGGTAAAAAAATAACTACCGCTGATATTACTGCTAATCCTGATGGAACAGAGATCACATTGACAGTGCCACCAGGTGGTGTTAGCCGCGGCGATTCGTTAAGAATTTATACCAATCACGGAAGCGGAACATCCAGTTTTGTTTTTAATAATTGGTTATCGCCTTCGGTTGGTTATGTTGCCAACTTTGATGCAGTGAATGGATCAGGCCAATGGAATCCGCCAAGCAGTACTGATAATCCTTTTTATGGATGGAGCCAGCAGCAATGGGTAGGAGAGTGGGTGCCTTCGCCAACTGATTATCCCAATGCTACCGGCACTTGCGTAGCGCTGCATCCTAATGCGAACGTAACTGCGGGTGATGATGCATGGTGGCAGGATAACAGGAGCATTATTACCAATACAGCAACATGGGCTAATAATCCCGGCCCCATCATTAATTATGCATTAAAGTTTGAAGTATTTGTAAAAGATAACTGGACAGCCGGTAATATATGGATAGCGCCGGGCTGGCCTAACTGGGCTTATGCTGCAGAGTATGCGCCGTGGAAAAAAACAGGCTCATATAAATCTGCCGGTTGGGAAACAGTTAGTATTCCGCTATCAAGTTTTTATAAATGCAAAAACAATAAGTACAATCCTGCAGGAGATCCGCCGGCAACCATCAACGATCTGATGAATGGAAACTGGAGCGGCGGCATGTTCATGTTCAGGCTTACTACGCAAAATGGTTATGATGCCAATGGTAATGAAGTAAATACCGGAGCTATCGCCCCAGGTTCTTTGCGCATAGCCGTTGATAACATCAGGATTGAAAGAATAAAATAAAAATAGGTTTTTAGACAGCAAGCAATCGTCCACAGCCCGTTTCTACGGGCTGTTTTTTAAATTTTCAAAATCAAGCTTAAAAATATGTATAGGTTAACTATGAAACTATTTTCTAAAAGGATCATTTCCGTTTACCTGCTTATCATTTTTTTATCATCATGCTCTAAGACAAAAAATACAAGCAATGGTGGTGGCGGTACTCCTGCAGATACTGTAACAGTGGTAACACCAACAGATCCCACTACTGCAGCCACTATTGGTTTTTTTATGGATGCATGGACGCCGGTTAGTTTTACTGCTCCATCTTATACTACAGTAGCTGCGCCATCCGGCAATGCTACAGCCGTAGTTACGGTTGATGCTTCAACAATCCTTACTAAAATATCACCGGCTTTGTTTGGCAACAATTCCAATCCATACAGTACACAAATGGTGACGGAATCTGCATTGATGGGTTATTTGAAAAACTTAAAAACAAAAATTATCCGTGCACCCGGTGGCAGCTTAAGTGATGTATATTTTTGGAATGCCCCAAAAGGTCAATTTCCTGCTGATGCTCCATCAACATTGTTAGATGCCAATGGCGTTGCAAGTGCTGCCGGCTATTGGTCAGGAAAAAATACAGATGGCTGGACGATAACGCTGGATAATTATTATTCCCTTTTGCAACAGACATCGAATACCGGCATCATCACGGTAAATTATGGTTATGCCCGATATGGGCTGAGTAACGATCCTGTAGCTGCTGCTGCGCATCTTGCTGCTGATTGGGTTCGATATGATAATGGACGCACCAAATATTGGGAAGTAGGTAATGAAAGCGGTGGTAGTTGGGAAGCAGGTTATCGTATCAACACAGCAACTAATAAAGATGCACAACCAGAGATCATCACCGGCGCTTTATATGGAAAACATTTTCGTGTATTTGCCGATTCCATGAAAAAAGCTGCCTCTGAAATTGGTAAAACAATTTATATCGGTGCGCAGCTTCTCGATACAGAACCGGCATCATGGGCAACCAATACCGATAAAACATGGAACCAGGGTGTATTGACTGAAGCAGGAAGCAAAGCTGATTTTTTTATCGTTCATAATTATTACACGCCATTCAAAACAAATACAAACGCCGCTGATTTTTTAAACTCGGCGATTGCTGTTACGGATACGTCAATGAAATATCTGAAGGCTCACATGACAAAGTATGGAGTATCGGCAAAACCCGTTGCGCTTACGGAGTGGAATACGTTTGCAGAAGGTTCTAAACAAAATATTTCGCATGTGTCCGGAATGCACCTGGTGATGACGATGAATGAACTGATGAAAAATAAATTTGGACAGGCAAGCCGTTGGGATCTGTCAAATGGTTGGGACAATGGCAATGATCATGGTATGTTCAGTCGCGGAGAAGCGGAATCAGGAGAAGCCGCATGGAGTCCACGTCCTGCGTTTTATCATCAATACTTTTTTCAAAAAATGTCAGGCGACCGCTGCATCAATGCTACAGCGCCGGCATCAAGCAGTATTGCCGCTTATGCTTCTACGTTTACTTCAGGTCAGGTGAATGTTACATTGGTTAACACATCAACGAATGCTCATACCGTGCAATTGGATTTTAAAAACTTTAATCCTGGTCAGCGTTATTACTGGTACACTTTATCGGGCAGCACTGATAATGGTGAATTTTCACGCAAAGTATTGGTGAATGGCAGTGGCCCTTCAGGAGCAGCAGGCGGCCCGGCTAACTATACTTCATTAAATGCCAATGCTGCATTGGTGACAGATGGAAAAGTAAAAGTATCTCTGCCGGCAAGATCAGTGATATGTATGGCAGTGGATAAAAAATAAGTCTCAAATGCGAGAACCAAAGGAAAACGCCGTCTCAAAGAAATTTGGACGGCCTTTCTGTTTTATTGGTATGATTATAAACTATAAGTATAGTTACTGCAAGGTCAGAGACTTCGCATAGCAATTCTGTTCATATTAACTGGCAGGATATTGCTATCTTGATCAACTGCGCTGTGTTTTTTGCTTCGAGCTTAGCCAGTATATTTTTACGATGGGTGTCAACGGTTGTTGGGCTAATGAACAGCCGACCAGCAATTTCAGCATTGGTCATTCCTTCTGCTATCAGTTCCAGCACTTCTTTTTCTCTGCGGGTAAGCACAGGCACAGCATTGTTATTATCGGCAGAACGCAATACGTGGCCGGATTCATCACTCAGGTAAGTTTTACCTTTTACAACAGCATTGATTGCTTCCATCAGTTCTTCCTGTGTTGCATTTTTTAATACATAGCCAGATGCTCCGTTATCCATCATCTTTTGAATAAAGCTATATTGGTTGAATGTGCTAAGCCCAATAATAAAAACGAAAGGATATGTTTCTTTTACTTCCTTGCATAAATCAATGCCGCTTTTATCAGGCAGGTTAATATCCATTAAAATCACATCCGGCTGCTGTTGTTTTAAAAAAGAAAGGCATGATCCCGCATTCATGGCATGGCCCATCCATTCAATATTCATTTCATTTTGCAGTAATGAACGGATACCTTCAATTACCATGTAGTGATCATCTGCTATAAAAAGTTTTACAGCCATATCTTATCACAATTATGAATTTAATTCAATGAGAACCGATGTTCCTTTACCGGGTTCTGAACTTACATCGAGTTTTCCTTTCAGAAAATCCACCCTGTTCTGAATATTGCTCCACCCTATGCCTTTTGATTGTTTTAGCACAGATGTATCAAAGCCCTTGCCATCATCTTCCACCGTCACTGATAGTAAACCATCTGTTTTACTTACCTGCACAATGGCGTTAGCCGCTGCAGCATGTTTCAATGTATTGTTCAAAAGCTCCTGCACAATACGATAGATGGTGATGGCTGTTATCTGGTCAATCAAGGCATTATCTAACCCGATAGACTGGTAAGTTATTTTTAATGCCCCGCTTTGATTGATGTCGTTGCAGAAATCTTTAAGCGCTGTATCTAATCCAAATTTAACCAATGCTTCGGGCATCATGTTATGCGCCACACGCCGCATCTCTTTAATTGAACTGTCAAGCATATCCATGCTGCGTTCAAAGGCCTGTGCATTTTCAGGCGTCATAATTATATTTCCCTTCATAGTATTTAATGAATATTTAATGCCCGACAGCATTCCTCCCAATCCATCGTGGAGGTCTTTTGCCAGGCGGGTTCGTTCCTGTTCTTCTCCTTTCAATACAGCTTCGGTGGCGGTTAATTGTTTTTCGGTTTCTAATTCGGTGATGCGTTGTTGTTGCAGTTTTTGTTTTTGCCTGTAGTTGCGATAAGATAGCAATGATATTAGCAATAGTATAGCGGCGCTTCCTATTAAAATGTAATTGAATGTATTTTTTTGACGGATCGTTAATGATTGAATATTCGCTTCTGCTTTTAATCCATCGATCTCTTGCTCTTTCTTTTCAACATTGTACCGCACTTCCAATCCTGCGATTTTCTCTTTGCTTTCTTCCGAAAACAGGCTATCGTTGAGCTGTATTGTTTTTTGTAGGTAGATGTTGGCATTTTTATAGCTTCTATTTTTCTCATACCACTTAGCAAAATTGACGTAAGCATTACGCCGGGCAGCTTTTAAGTCATGGCTATTGGCCAATAGAAGAAGTGTATCTAAGTACAACTTTGCCTCTTCCATTTTATTCATATCTATCAGGCAATCAGACAATGCTTCAATTACATTGGTTTTCTGATAAACATCTTCATTCAACGTTGCATAACCTAATGCTTTTTTATAGTTGGCGACAGCTTTGGTATGATCCTTATTATTTTCATCTATATAGGCGCTGCTGTAATAAAACTGTTGCAGATAACTTGTGTTTTCCAGCTTCATAATAATAGGCTCCGCTCTTTTCATTACTGAAGCAGCCTGTATAAACTCTTTTCTGTTTATTAACCTCATGGAATTATTTAATAGCCTCACTGCCAATGAACGGGCATTCTGACTTTTTTCTGCAATAGCAATTGCTTTCTTATCAAACTCAATGGCCTTGGATGATTCATGATTTTTCTCATAAACCTCAGCAAAGTTGGAATAAACAACAGCCAGAAAAGGATGATTCATTGGATCAAAAATCCTGGCCGAACTTGTGAAGTTTTCGATCGCTTTTTCATAATCCCCCAACTTAAAATAATCACCTGCTATGTTATTATACAAATGCCCGGTATTCTCCCTGGCATTTAGTGAAGTGTCATTTTTTAAAACGGAAAAAGCAGAGTCTGCATATAAAAATGCCTTTTCATAATCCCCACGGTCACTAAAATAGATTTGCCCGATCATAAACCCTTTTTGAAGCCCTCTTCTATAATTTGTTTTTTTACTGATAGAAATAACTTCATTCATGTAAGGCAAAAAATCGGATGTATTGTTGTTCAGCGCTTCCACCACATACGCTAAAATCACTTTTATCCTGGAGCTATCCTTCTGTGGACGCTTTCCAATTTCATTTTTCAAACTGTCTAAAACATGTTGTTGTGCAAATCCTCCGAAGAAAATAAAGACAAAAAATATTATCAGTGTTACAAAATGAAAAACTTTCATTTAATCCCTGTTTAAAGATAAACTTATACAAATAAACTTATAACCCCAGCGTTTCTTTCTCCCCTTTTTCCATGATTTTTTCTTTTATTAAAATATCCTGTTTTTCAGGGATTGATAGTTTTTGATAGTCGTCGTTTGTTTGTGTAGATTTTTAAATCATCAAAACCGTTTACATGAAACAGCTAATTCTTTTTCTTCTTTTCCTGGCAGGTTACGTTTTACAAGTATCAGCACAGGAAAAAACCGATCTCAACCAGGTAACAAAAGAGCAGCTCAATGAGCTAAACGAAATAGTAAAACCTGTTAAAGAAACGATTGACAAGCTTTTGGCTGAAGACCAAACAGGCACTTACGAGCAGTACAGGAAAGAAGTTGACCTGTTGAGAAAAGTAAAAAATACAGAAGAGAAAGCTGGCCTTACCCAAAAAATACTGGTAGGATACCAGGGGTTTTTTGATAAGATATGGGAGAAGACCAATGTAAATGAAAAAGATTATCAAATCAAGATCAGGTCTATATTTTCACCAGTCATGGCGGAGCTTATACATTTTGATCCTTACCTGGGATTTACCATAATTACCAGCACAAACCCAGGTTCCAGCCCGCCACCTCCTGCACCTGATCCCCGTGCGGATATTTGCATTAATGATGTATGTGCCAAAGCATCCGGCGAAGTAAAAGGCAACTCTTATCTGATCAGCGGTGGTGGCGGCAGCTATGGAAATTGTTTTGTTAAAGCAAACGCCTGGGGCGCAGTTGCATCCTTTAGCGAAATCAGCAGCGCATTAAAAAACAACATCGCTATTCCCGGTGCAATACCGCTGGATAACCGCCGGCTGGCAGTCACATTTGATTACGATGTAAAACTGCAAGCCACAGCATTTGCAGTACTTGGTGCAAGTATGACGAGTGCATCGGTTCGTGAATATTCTTCTACCGATTATATGATGGTTTTTTCACCCATCATTTTCGCCAATTCCAAACAACTTCAAAAAACCGTTCACAGTAGTTACATCATAGAAAAAAGTCAGGTCAGTTCCAGTAAAATTTCAGCGGGGTCAACGGTCTTTAATGCAGTTATCAGCGGAAGCTGGGGCAATGCAGAGGCCAGCAATATCCGGTGGACGGTTTGTGAAACAAAATAAATCCTGTTTTTACAGGATGTACAATCATTGTTTCGATGGTCATCTTTACAGTATCAAAAAATAATGGTATGAAAAAACATTTATTCCTCGTTTTAATACCGGTGCTATTAATAAGTAATTATATACCGGCACAGTTTCAAAAAATTAAAAATAAGGAAACTGCCCGTCCGGTTACGCAACCAGTGATGGTGAATAACCAGGCTGGCGTTATTAAAAATACAATATCAGACAACAGTTATTATGATTTCAGCGCTGTCAGGATCTGTGTTGACCAGCCCCAGGTTGCCAATAATTTACCACCCCGCAGAAATACTGGCGGCAACCCAATACCCGGGATAAATAGTGATGGCACATTGTCCCAGGTTGGCGTCATACAACAACCTCTTTCAACTGCTACAGAAAAAATGTGGAATCCTGGCGATGTTGTTACTGTATTTCTGGCTACCAACAATGGCTCTGATTTTATTAGGGAACAAGTAAAGCAATATGCCCGGGTGTGGGAACAACATGCCAATATAAAATTTGATTTTATAACTGATTTCAAGGCTGCAAAAATCAAAGTTGGCTTTTTTAAAAATGGGCAAAGCTGGTCGTGGGTAGGCAGAGATGTATTGTTTAATCCCCTGCAACTTTATACAATGAATTTTGGTTGGTTCGATGCCGCTACATTGCCGGAGGATTTCAGCCGCACGGTTACACATGAATTTGGACATGCACTTGGTTTTTTACATGAACAACAATCGCCTGCTTCGCCGCTGCAATGGAACCTCCCAAAAACTTATGCCTATTTTAATAAAGAAAACAAATGGGATGCGGCAACGGTAGATGCACAGGTAATTAATAAGTCCAATCAAAACTTTACTAATTATTCTGCATACGACAGGTTTTCAATCATGCATTACTATATACCCGATGATTTGTTACTGAGTGGCAGCGGGGCCCCGGTTAATAACTCGCTTTCACCAATAGATAAACAATATGCCAGGTTCTGGTATCCCTCTCCTCCCGAAGGAAGTACAACAACGGGCATGTTAAGAACCAATGATGATTGTGATGAAGTGACTTTTAAATTTATGTACAATATGGTGCCTGCCGACAAAGTAGAATTTACGTTGAATCTCGGTGAAACAAATACAAAAAAGGTTACCTGGTGGAAACAGATTGGCATACCACTGACAAACAATACAGAAACTTTTTTATGGGTACAAAATCATTCCCTGATCCCTGAGGAAAATAGAACAACCCTTACTATACAAATTCCATTTAGCGAAATTGACATCAACAAAGGGATAAGTTTTTGGAAAGCCAAGTTTTTGGGAGTGCATACCTTATTAAACTATAAATGGGATGTATTACCTGCCATCAGGGGTGGTTGCCGGGTAATATTAACATGGAATAAAGACACCTGCCCGTAATCTAAAAAATCCTGTTTTTAACTAATTCAACAAAACAAACATAATCATGAAAAAAATATTCTTATCCCTCTTTATTCTTATTGCTTCACTTGCTGGCAGTACGGTTGCGGTACATGCACAGGTAAAAACCAAAGAGGTGTCAGTCAAAAAAAATACAACCATCAGAAGCATTCCACCGCCACCCGCGTCACAGCCAGCACCTGCACAACAACCGGTTGCAAAACAAGAGTTGCCTGCTTCTACTCCGGTGTATTCATTAACATCTGTAAGAGTTAAGATCAGAACAGGAAGTGATAACAAGGAATTTCCCTCTAAAGTTTTAGTAACGCTCAGACCCAGAAGTACACCGGCGTGGAACTGGAGTCCCTTTGCCCAATTAAAATTGGACAATGAAATGAAAATAAATTCCGATACCGAGTTTGGACTCGAACGCGAAGCGCAATTGCGCGGAGTGGCAAATCTTGATTCTTTTCAAACATCCGGGTTGGTTTTGGAAATACTTTATCTGCCTAACTTTTTTGCAGATGCGTGGAAAATAGAAAACGTCAATGTAGTCCTCGAATTTAAAGACCAGCACGGTAACCCACACCCGACGCTTGGCAATAAAACAATAGTGTTCAGTAACGCGTATGGCTTTTTGAATAATGAATTTCGAAAAATGCAATGTATGACAGACAATTCTTTTGCACCGCTGACAGCAGTTATTACAAAATAACTTTCAGGTCTTCTTAAACCCGTCAATTCATGAAAAATAACATCACAGTATTTATTGCTGTATTATTCTTTCCATTGATAATATTGGCGCAACCCCAAAAAAAACAGCCAGTCAAAGAAAAGCCACCTGTAAAGCAGCCCGTGCCTGAATTGAAAAAGCTATTGAGCGGTACAGGGCTGCCATTTAAAGTAATTAACGACAGCCTGGCCACTATTCCTTACGGAGGCGAAAACATTACATCGTACCAGGTGGTGGTGCAAAAGATCAGCGATCTGTATATCATTTATGCGAATCTTACTGAAGCCCTGCCGGAAAAGATTGACGAAACAAAATACAAATACCTGCTGCAGCAGACCGATCATTATGATGTGGTAAAAATAGGAATGAATGGAGATGATAATACAGTGTACTTAAGAGCCGATATATATAAAATGGCAACCACAACAGCCTTGCTGAAAAGAATCATTGAACAGGTAGCCAATGTCACTAATATTATCGGCGGCGATTTAAAATAAATGATCTGACTAAAATTAACTAAAATGAAAAAATATCTTCTTGTAATCAGTATGCTGTTTGCTATGGCTGCCACATTTGCGCAAACCGGGAAAAAACCTCCCGCAAAAGAAAAGCCACCCACTCAAAAAGAAATGGCGGATATGATGAAAGAAATGCAGGAAGCAATGGATGAGATGAGCCCGGAAGATAAAAAGATGATGGATAGCATGGGTATTAAAATGCCGGATATGAAAAGCATTCAAAAAAATATGTCCGGTATCAACGATGCTCAACTAAAAAAGGCTTTCGAAGATGAAAACAGGATTGTACCACAAAGAGATGCTGCAAGAATAAACAGCGCATTAGCAATAACACTCTCCAATGCCGGGATGAGTGCATACATCAATAAGACACAACAGGCGGTTCTGGTAAAATTATCGCCTTTGGCTAAAGCAAAAGGTGCCGAAATTTATCAACAAATAAAAAAATTAAATAAATCTGTAGCAAATACTGCTGTTGGATTATGGATGGATGGAAAACCCACACTGACGCTTTATATTATTGGCGAGGCATGCAAAGCAGATCCTGCCGATGCCCTCATTCTAAACAACTATGCAGCTTTTTTAACCATGTGTGGCGCCGAACAGTTAGCGTTGCCAATCTTAAATAATCTTAATAAACGTTATCCTAAAAACAGCAGCATCCTCAATAACATTACACAGGCATGGCTTGGTTTAGGTGATATTGCAAGAGCAGAAAAATATGCCGACAGCACCATTCGTATTTATGCTTATCATCCGCAGGCAAATATGGCAAAATGTTTAATTGAAGAAAGTAAAGGCAATATTCCCAAAGCAATTGAAGCTGCTAAGAAAAGCATCCGCAAAGCATACAGTAACGAAAAAGAAAACAAATTAAAGAAACTGGGATATGATTTAAAAAGTGATGATATTAATTGGGACAGGCCTATGCCGCAAGACGCATTAGGCTTAGGAAAATTTACCTGGCCTGAATATCCTTTGGATGTTGAACAAAATAAGCTGTTGAAAAAAGAATGGGAAGATTTTAAAAATGAATGCCAGCAGAAAATTAATGAATTAAAAATAAAACAGGCAAAACTAGAACAGGAATATTTAACCCAATCCGCTTTACGTACCCAGTTGGTTTTACAGGCAGGTCAAAAAGGCCAATATGCACAGTTGATGCCAGGATATGCCGCTAAAGCTATAAAAAAATTGGGTCCTGGCGTAAACGATATAAATGGAAATATGTCGTTTGTATTTGCAAATGAATTAGGACAGGTTACCCGGGCACTAACTGCTGTAGCCGAATATGAAAGTATACTGGGTGAAAAACAAAAGTTATTAGATGACAAATATGAAGACCAGGTTGGTGAAGGAAAACCAAATCCACTTGCAGCAATATGCAAAGATGAAAACGCTATTCGGACAGAATTTTTAGCTGCAGCCAATGGCGGGTTACAAAGCGCATACAGAAGCTATTTTAATTTTGTACGCCGCAGAACCAGTGATCTTTTATATTATTACCAATATACTTTATGGCCTGAACAGTTTGAACTGGCTAAGGTAAACGCACAGATCGCCTGGCTAACACAAATTAAGGACCAGCGGGTATTTTTTAAAGATAAAAGCAGTTGGTGCAATGCCGTACCTAAAACAAAAAAGCCGGGGCAATTACAAAATTTTGATGATGTTCATTGCGACTATGTAAGCACTATGGATCTTGGTGTCTATAAAATTACATCAAGCTGCAGCAATTTAATTGGCGAATTTGATTTTGGCGGGGTGAAAATCAATGTGACAGATAATGTAGAAACCGGCCGGTTTTCTGGTTCGGCGATGGTGGGTGCCAGCAAAAGCTTTGAAGGGCCTGCAGGCTCAGAATTAGAAGGGTCAATTGCCGCTTTGGTTGAATGGGACAATACTGGTATTACCGATGTGGGGGCTATTGCTGGTATCGATGCCAAATTAACCGACGTAACAGTAGCCGGAGCAGATGTTAAGGTAACCGTTAACAGTAGCATAAATACTTCAGGTAAAGGAATATTGCAGGGCATTAAATAATTGATCAAAACTATCAACTCCAAACAATGAAATATTTAATTATATCTGCCGGATTGTTCTTTTCCTTAACTGCCTTTACGCAGGATCCGGTAGTTACCGGATGCACCAAAGAAATGCTACAACAAAAACCAGGTGCCTGGAAAGCAGTGCAGCAGGGCTCTATCAAAAATGTAAGCGCTGTCGACCTGGCAAAAGAAAAAACGGTTATTGCTTCCATTCACAAAATGGTTTCTACGCACTATAAACCGACCGGCTGTGAAATTTCTTACAGCACCGTGTATGGAAAATATTCAAATGCCGGTCAAACCTGGATAGCAGATCCTTATCATTATGCCATGTATATTCTCCGGTATCTATGCGATGAGAACAGCAAAGACAAGTCAAAATATTATGTAGATATTTCTACGCCAACAACGGTCAATATTACTGCCAATGTAATTTTTTCATTAAACAATTTATACGCCGCCACCATTCCCGCAGATGATTTCAGAGGCTATTTAAAATTGAAAGAGCGACCTCAAAAAAAAGACGGCTATTATTTTATGGGAGAAGAAGTTGTTGGCGACGGCGACTTACCAAATAAAATAAAAGAGTATCGCTGGTTAATTACTTACGGCGATACCTTACCGTTCTCTTATGTAAGTCGTAAGGAATACTTATTGATACAAAAGAAAAGGCTGGAGCAGGATTTAAAGGATAGCCCCTCTGAAAAAACATATCTCGATAAGTTTTTTAAAAATATAAGTGATTACTTAACGAAACCGGAATCTGAGCTCAGCAAGCCGGCAGTTTGCATGTGGAATGAGGAAGAAAGGTTTGAAAAATTTGTGGAAGAAGGCACCCGCGGTTCTTTTATAGCCGTAAAACCAAACCTCGTCTACTTCAGGAAAAAGCTGCCCATGTCATCACCTCAATTTTTTACTGTTGTATATAAAATAGCACACGGTGATGCGGTATTTGAAGAGAATATTGCCAACATAAAAAAGGCGGTTGATTTTTCGAAACTGAAAAACATGTTGGGGAAATAGAATGCTGACCTCTAAATTTTACAAATGAAAAAAATACTTCTTG
>Ga0187892_10005045_pt1 | contig 21249 bp, 28 predicted proteins | sample MA1701073metaG_FD_139345 | JGI IMG/M metagenome (GOLD analysis project Ga0187892, IMG submission 139345) | Bio-ooze microbial communities from a basaltic lava cave in the Kipuka Kanohina Cave System on the Island of Hawaii, USA - MA170107-3 metaG ... | reverse complement strand
TCCCCATTTTGATTCAGAAGATTGACGCAGAGCGAGTTGGAGGGTCACGCTCCGTCGTGACCGCATTGGCGAATCGGACGCGACAGAGCGCGTCCCTCCAATTTGGGGAATTTCTGCTTGTCCTACTCTAATTGATGCGCGGCGATGTGGCGCGGGCGGACGCTCGTGTTGTTCGTAGGCGGTGTTGAGCATCAACTGCTCGTCGCCGAGTTGCAGCATCGCCCAATCGAAATGTTTTTGGTCGGGCTGCGACCGTTGAACGAGCTTGAAGCCCAGTTTGTCGCAGTAAAACGCGATGGAAGTGGGCATGTCGAAAACCTGCAGAAGCGGCGCGCTGCCTTTGACTTCGATGGGCATAATTTTTAACCGCGGATGGCGCGGATTAGGCGGATATTTCTTAGACAAAATTTACAAAATTAACAGAATGACTTCGGAAATAATTTTGTGAATTCTGTTAATTGTGTCAGAAACTTCTCTCTCTATTTTCCCTCATACGCGCGCTGCAATTTTTTGATGTCGAGTTTCCTCATTTTCAACATCGCCTTCATCGCGCGCTCGGTTTTTTTGGGGTCTTTGCCGAGCCAATACTTGTCAATCCCCTCGGGCACGATTTGCCAGGACACGCCGAACTTATCCTTGAGCCAGCCGCACCACGATTCCTTCCCGCCGCGCGTCAGACGCCGCCAATAATAATCCACTTCCTTCTGCGTCTTGCAGTGCACCATGAACGAGATGGCTTCGGTGAATTTGAAAATCGGCCCGCCGTTGAGCGCCATGAATTCCTGCCCGTCGAGCGTGAAGGCCGCGGTCAACACCGAACCTTTCTTCTGCCCCGAAACCTTCGAGGCCGATTCGCCGTAGCGCGTGATGCTGCCCTTTTTGGAATTCGGGAAAATGGAGACATAAAAATTCATCGCCTCCTCCGCTTGATGGTCGAACCACAGACATGCGCTGATTTTCTGTTTTTTCATTTTGTTTCTCTGAATGTAGGGGGGTGCAGTCCCTTGCGCCCGAAATCATTTTATCGAAACTAGCGCAGTTCTGGTTTGGCGAAGGTCTCCTGACCTCGCCGCGAATCCGACCGTCAGGTCTCCCGATGGCAGCGACAGGAGACTCTCTGGTCATTGAATGTGCGGGGTCGGGAGACCCACGCACAACTAGGCGGCTCACTTCTTCTTCGACCAATCCTGACCGAACGCGAGCACATAGCCGTCCAAATCCTGCACCGCAAATTCCTTCATGTCGTATGCCTCGATAATCGTCGGCGCGTAAACCACGTTCGCGCCCTTGCTCTGGAATTCGCGGAACAGCGCCTCCGCATCCAGCACCCAAAAATACGCGTCCCACCTATCGTCGTCACCCGCCGTCTTGCGGTTCGGCGAAATCCGCTGCGCGTCACAGAACTGGCTGCGCATCACGATATGACCATCGCGTTTCGGCATTGCGAACGAAGGCGGTTCGCCCCATAGGAACGGATACGAAAACCCGAGCACATCGCGATAATACTCCGCCGCCTTCTTCACATCCGCGACGAGAAAATACGGCGCGCTGCCGAGGATTTGTTTGGTCGCGGGTTTAGGCATGTGTCCTGCCTACGCGCTTGACGAAATCAATACAAGGAAAATTGCCGAGAGCAGTGCGCGTCGAAGCATTGCGCTGTTGCTTCAACAGACGCGTTTGAATAATCTCAGCCCATGACCATTGTAGAAAAACTTACGCGTTTCGTGCGTCGCGTCTTCAAGACGAGTCTTGATGTCTTTCTCGAAGCCCTAAAGCACAGTCCGAATGCGCAAGGTTACGTCAGCGGGTCTATCACTGAGCTTTTGCTCAAGAAAAAACTGGAAAGCCAATACGGGCTGGAACTCAAACGGATTAGGGAAAAGTGGGAGGGACGGAAGCACGCCCACCATCATGGCGACCTTTATTTCAGGAAGTCCACTTCCGCCCCCTGGTATGTAATGGAGTCGAAAGGGGTGAAGTCGAATTCGGAAAAATGGCATCGGCTCTACAACTACGAGAAGCTGAAAGGTTTTCTCGTTGACCACGCCGACAAAATTCCGTGGATCAATCGGCGCAGGGATATTGAAAAACAGGTGACGGATTGGATTGACGCGAATTTGCCAAAGTTCAGGTCGGAATACTCGGCGAATCTCTACGAGTATGAAGAAATTCGGAAATACAAACCGACACGCGAAACCGAGAAAGCAAAGACCATCGCGACGCTCAAACAATTCAGCCGCGACCAAATCAATGCGATGATCGCGGAGCGTTTGGCTTACGTGATGTCCAAGGTGAAAGTGCTGGAGACACACTTCGTTTCGGGCACGTCGGGTGCGAGCGATAGAACGCAAGCGACTCCTCGCAAGGACGAATTTAGTGTTGTCGCCATCGATATTTTCTTGCGGTATCCCGAACACCACTTTGTCTTTGCCAATCCGCAGAATCTTGAATCTTCGGGCGACGACGCGAACCATCTCCAACAGAATTACATCATGGGCTTCGTGTTCACCGACGAGCAGGGAAAACCGACTTTGTGCATCACGGAAGATTGGTCTGAGGATTTCAATGAGGTCTATCAGACACTCGACCCCGAAGACGCTGTCAAAGAAAAGGACATGCAAATAGACAATCGCTACTTGGTTACTGACGATGAAGACGAAGACGGTTCGCTATAAAACACGCTCCGAGAAGGTGCATACTTCCAAGCGGCAACGCAAAGTGAAGGAGCAACAGCTTCTTTATTCAGAGAGCAGTCTGCTTCCGCAAAGCCTGCCGCGACCGCACGAGTTGAAGCCGACGTTGAATCTTTCCGCTGTTTTCGACGAATGCCACAATAACATCTACGCCAACGAGGGGATGTTGAAGGACAAGATTTTCCACGAGATGGTCAAGCTGCTGGTGATGAAACTTCACGACGAACAGCACAACGCTGAAAACGGGTTGCAGTTTGGCATTACCGCGAACGAATACAAAAGCCTTCTCGCGAACTCGCCGAGCGGTTTCGAGAAACGACTTAACAAGCTTTTTAGCAACGTCCGCAGCGCGCACCCAAACTTTTTCTCGGACGACGTCTTAAAATTGAGGCCGTTGACGCTCGCATTCGTTGTCGGGCGTCTGCAATATACCAGCCTTTCGAGAACCGCAGGTGACATCAAGGGCGAAGCATTTCAGGTGTTCGTGTCGCGTCACCAACGAGGCGAGCGTGGTGAGTTTTTCACGCCTCATCCGATTGTGAAACTCGCCGTGGAAATGATTGCTCCGAAGCCTGACGAAAAAGTTGGTGACCCTGCTTGTGGCACGGCTGGCTTTTTGATTCAGACGGTTTCGTATCTTGCACGCAGTCATCGTCATTTCGACAAAGCGAGCTACATCAAAGCGAACCTGCGTGGAATTGAGTTCAATCCCGACGTTGCGTTGTCTGCTTCCATTCGTCTGGCGTTCGAGGGCGGTGAGGGAACGGAAATATCTTGCGCCAACACGCTGCTGGAAAATGAACAACTCAATGGCACTTTCGATGTCGTGCTGACAAATCCACCGTTTGGCAGCAAAGGCAAAGTGGAAGACCAGCGAATATTGAAATCCTATCTGCTGGCTCGCAAGTGGAACAAGACTGCAAACAACGGATGGGAGGCGTCTCACCAAGTATTAGCAGGACAGTCGCCCGAAATTCTGTTCATCGAAAAATGTTTGCGGCTGTTGCGGGCGGGCGGACGGATGGCAATCGTATTGCCCGACGGACTCCTGCAAAACATTTCTAACGGTCACATTCGCTACTGGATTCGTTCTCAGGCAAGAATCTTGGGAGTTGTTTCCATTCCTCAAGAAGCTTTCGTGCCCTATGGCACAGGCATTAAAACGTCGCTTCTCCTTCTGCAAAAATTACCAGCGAAGGTCGAAAGTGTGTTTATGGCTCGTATTCGCAACATCGGTTACGACGTGAAAGGACAGCCTCTTTACAAACGCGATGACAACGGAAAACTTTTACGTTCTGCTTCAGGTGCACAAGTGCTTGATGACGACACTGGGGAAATCGCGCAAGCTTACAGCGATCTCAATAACGGCGAGCGAGCATCTCGTAACGAGAACATTTTCACGGTGCAAGACAGGTCTCTTAATTCCCGACTCGACGTTGAACATTACTTACCGCGCGACAAAAAACTCATTGAGCATTTGAAGGCGCACGGTGCAAAGCCACTCGGAATGATTGCGGACATCTTAACCGAATCCGACGACTTCCGATTAGCTGAGGATGCCGAGATAAAATATATCGCCATTTCCGATGTTGATTCGCGCTCCATGCAAGTTGTCTCGCCGCAAATCATCAAGGCGCATGAAGCTCCATCCAGAGCGACTTATCGGGTGCAAGAGGGCGACATAATCACAGCGGTCGCGGGCGCGAGCACAGGCACTCCCAAACAAGCCACGGCGTTGATAACGGAGGAGGAAGACGACGCAATCTGCTCCAACGGTTTTGCCGTGTTCCGCAATGTTCACGGAGTCGAACCGTTATTCTTGCTGGCGTATATGCGAACTGAGTTTTATCTGCGCCAAGTCAGGCGCATGATGACGGGACATGCCATCCCTTGCGTGTCAATCGAAGACCTCTCGAAAGTGCTTATCCCGATTCCACCTGTCGCGAAACAAAGAAGAATTGCGGAATCAATCTCGCAGACACTGGCCATGCGAAGAGAAGCGATTAGATCTGGCGAGAAAACCGTGAGCGAAGCAAACGAGTTGGTCTCGCAATTTGGCGGTTGAACTCCATCATTTCTCACCTTTCTCGCGCAGATGCGCGGCGATGGCGGAGCACCTCGTTACGCCCTCAAAATCTTCTCCATCGCTTTCCCCTTCGCCAATTCATCAACCAATTTATCCAGATAGCGGATTTCCCGCATCAACGGCTCTTGAATGTCTTCCACGCGGATGCCGCAAACGACGCCTTTGATCAGAGTCCGCGAAGGATTCAGCTTGGGAGCTTCCTTGAAGAAGGTTTCAAAGTCGGTCTGCTTTTTCAATTGCCCTTCCAACTGCCGCTGACTGTATCCCGTCAACCAGCAAATCACGGCATCCACTTCCGATTTTTTGCGCCCCTTCCTCTCCGCCTTCGCGACATAGAGCGGATAGACCCTCGCGAAGCTCATGGCATAAACTCGATTCAATGTGGTCTGGTTTGTTTTCATGTGAATGGAAGGACTGCCAAGTGTTTATACCGAAATTTTTGCGCACCGCTCAAGAAGCAAGAACGGAATGGGGAGCGCACGCGCCCTCGCGTGCTGTGACGGACGCCTCGTCCGTCACATTCGTTTCGGAGCTTTCCCGCGAGGGCGCGGGAAACAACACACGAGGCGCGTGTGCTCCCCGAACTACTTCGCGCCCTTCTCGCGAAAGTACGTGGCGATGGCGGTGAAAAGTTTTTTGCGGGCTTCGTCTTTGCCTTCGCTGACATAATAATTAGCCCAACCGAGCGGCGTGCCTTTCCACGCGGTGTCTTGCGTATTGAGATTCGCGCCAGCTTCCACAAGCACTTTCACGGCGTCGAGCGAGCTTGAGCAGACGGCGTGATGGAGCGGCGTGCCGTGGGAGTAAAGACTTTCGCTGGGCGCATTCAAGTTCACGCCAAACGCAAGCAACCGTCGGAGCGCCTCCGCTTTGCCGTTAAGCGCGCAGAGAACGAAGGCGAATTGTCTTTGCTTTGGGTTTGTTGTCGGCGCGATGCGCGCGGCGTCGTCCCACCGCGCCAGAATGAGAGCGACCGCCAAGTTGAGCTTCGCGCCGCGTTTGATGAGGTGTTCGGCGGCGGCGAAGTTGTGATTCACGAGCGCGTTTTCGGGATTGCCGTCGAGTTTCGCGCCCGCGTCCGCCAACACATCAATCAACGCGAGTTGCACGCCGCATTCGCGCGAGACCCACGACCACGCGACCAGCGACATTGCGTAATCGAGTTGTTCTTGCAGATTGTCCACGCTCGCTTTCTTCGCGGCTTCGATGATGGTGCGGGCGATTTGCGCGATGTTCTTGGGCAACTTGTTATTTCTCACAGGGTCTTCCGCCACGAACCAGAGCAGGTAAGGGCGCGCGAAAAAACCGTTTGGTTCAACCGCGCGCCCGACTTTGTCGCGCAACCAAGCGCCAGGGGAGTCGAGGCGGGAGTGGAGTAGGTCAGGGTGAGTGGCGAGAATTTTTTTGAGCGCGTTTTCATCGCCTGAATCTATGGCAGTGACGGCTTCGTGGAAGAGGGCGTCGAGATTTTCGGGAGTGGACATGGTGGACGGAGTGGACGGGGAGATTTTTAACCACGAAAGACACGAAAGACACGAAAGATTTTTTCGGAAAATGTTTAACCGCGGATTGCGCAGATCGGACGGATGTCTTTTCGTTTGGAGACCAAACTTCAGTTTGTCCACTAACTCAGCTTTCTGTCTTTCCAATAATCGGGGTCGCGGCGCAAATCCATTACGGCGAGAATGAAGATGCCGTCGGATTCGATGCTGTAGAGAATACCGTAGGGGAAACGATGCGTGAGACAACGACGGACATCATCTTCCAAAACATGCCACGCTTCGGGGAAATCCGAGATGCGTTGAAGTGCTTCGTCAACCGCGAGCGCGAAATCGTCGCCGAGACCCGTTTCACAATCTTCGTAGTAAGCAACGGATTTGAAAAACTCAGCCTGCGCTTCGGGGTGAAAAGTGAGTTTCACTTCGCGAGTCTTTTGCGCAGTTGGGCGAATACTTGTTCAGCAGGAATGCCTTTGACCTTGCCCGACCGCAACTCGGCGAGACGACGTTTTGCAACCGCGAGCCATTTCTTTTCAATCTCAGGGTCAGGAGGATTGAGCGAGCAGAGCAGTGAATCCACAAGCCGCAACCGTTCATCCACGGGAAGCGATTGCGCAATCTGCGTGATGTCTTTGGCCTTGGGCATGATTACCTCAATGACTAATTCGATTGGAACGTATCACGGATGGCTGCGGTTGCCAATCTGGTTCTCCTTTTTCTATGTAGTCGCGCCAGCGTTGCGCAGGATTTCCGCGATTTTCGTGTAGCCGCGTCTTGTTGCCCACGCTAACGGCGTTGCCCAAGGCGGATCATCGGGCAAATTTGTTTTTGCGCCACGCTTCAAAAGGAATTCCACCATTTCGAGTTTGCCGCATTTGGCGGCGTGGGCGAGTGGGGTGGAGCAGATGTCTTCGTCGCGGGCGTGGATGTCTGCGCCGTGGTCGAGGAAAATTTCGGCGTTCACCAAATCATTTTTGCGCGCCATGTGATGCAGCGGCGTGATGCCGAGCCAATCGCGTTGACTCGGATTCATTCCGCGCGCGAAGAGCAGTTCGTTGATTTCGCGCGTTTTGCCTCCCATTCCCCACGGCGGGAAAGTGATGCGCTTCGGCAAATCGGGTTCGTAGCGCAGCATCAGGCGCACGAACGCTTCGTGTCCCTGACTCGCCGCGTTGCAGAGCGCTTCGGGGTCGTCGGCGAGTTTCGGGTTTGCGTCGAACATCGCCGCCGCCGTGACGATGTCGCCACTGTAAGCGAGGAGATGGACGCGCCGCGCTGCGCCGTGAGAGCAAAGCAGTTCGACCATTTCCGAGTTCGGCTTCAACGAATATCCCGATGTGCCGAGTGCGGCACTGAGTGTGTCGGCGGAACTTTCGATTTCGACATTCGCGTGCGCGCCGTGGGCGAGGAGGAGTTTGACGATTTCGATGTGGCCTTTGACGACCGCCGAGTGGAGTGCGTGACCGCGCGGGGCGATGCCTTCTTCGGGTTGGTTCGGGTCAGCGCCGCGTTCGAGGAGCAATTTCACGATTTCGATGTTGCCGCTCAGCGCCGCATTTTTCAGCGGCGCGCCCGACGACGCGTAGTAGGAAATGTAATCGGACGGCAGATTCGCAAGCGACGGGTCGGCGTCGAGCAATTCGCGGACGCGCGTGAGGTCGCCGATGAATGAGGCGGTGCAAATGTCCACATGCGCGCCGCGTTTGCGGAGATGGTCGAGCACTTCGCGCGGGGTCGTCGTCACATCCTTCGGCACATCGCGCCAGCCGCGATAATGGTAATCGCCGTTGGTGAGTTGAATCGGGCGCGCGCCGTCGGCTCGTTTGGCGTTGATGTCCGCGCCGCGTTTGAGCAACTCGTCAATCGCATCGAGTTGGCGCGTCATCACAGCCCAGTGAATCGGCTGGCAGGAACGCAAATCGCCTGCGTGGAGGAGGTCGGGCGAGGCGTCGAGAAGCGTGCGGACTTTGTTGAGGTTGCGCTCGCGGATGGCGGCGGCGACAGGCTCGCCTTTGGACGAGATGTTGTGGACACGAGCGAGCATCGTCTCGAGCGACTGCAGCATCTGCGTGTAGCCGCGGTCGCGCGCGATTTCTAAAAAGCTGTCGCCCAACGCGAGACCCATCGGGTCGTGCATGCGTTCGAGGAGGAAGCGGGTAACTTCGAGTTGGTTTTCGCGGACGGCGAAGTAGAGCGGGGTGCGGTAGCCGAATTGGCAGCGAATGAGCGACGGGTCTTTTTGGAGCAGCCGTTTGATAGCAGCGATGTCCCCGTCGTGCGCCGCGCAGAACATCGCCCAAACATGTATGCCCGTGCCCGCAGACCAGACGAGGGGTTTATCGCTCTTCAATTCGTCGGGGTGAATCATGGAAGGAATTTTTAACCACGAAACACACGAAAGACACGAAAGATTTTTTTGAAAGTTTTGACCGTGGATTGCGCGGATGCGGCAGATAACTCTTGGTTCTTTGCGGCTTGCGATTTGGAAATGGCTTTGAAAGCATCGTGACATGGCTGTCATTTCGATGTTTTACGGCATCATCATCAGCTTGTATTTCTTCGACGTGGACAAGCACAAGAAGCCGCATGTTCACGCGAAGTATCAGAATCAGGAGGCGGTGTTTGCGATTGCCGACGGTGAAGTGTTGGCGGGGAAATTGCCGCAGGCGAAGTTGAAGCTTGTCCAAGCGTGGATTGAGATTCACCGCGAGGAACTGCAAGCTGATTGGGAATTGGCGGTGCAGGGGCAAAAGGTTTTCAAAATCGCGCCTTTGAGGTAGATTGCGACGTGACGATGAACCCACGAGTGAAAAATGTTAAGCCGCAGGACGATTATACGTTGCGGCTGACGTTCACGAACGGCGAAGTGAAAATCTTCGACGTGAAGCCCTATCTCTCGAAAGGGATTTTTCGGGAACTGCGCGAAGAGTCGTCGTTCAACTCGGTGCGTCCGTTTCTCGGCAGCATTCAGTGGAAGGGCGGGCAGGATTTGTGTCCCGATACGCTGTATGAGTTGGGCGAGCCAGTGAAAACTCCGAAGCGGCGGGCGATGCAAGTGGCAGAGACGCGGGCGAGGTATGGGAAGAAGTCTAAGTGAACCGCGGATTCTGCGGATAGGGCGGATATTTTTTCAGACAGGATTCACAGGATTATTTTTCGGAGATTTTTTTTCGGACAGAATTGACAGAATTTTACAGAATTATTCGGAGGTGGAAAACCTAGCGATTCCCGTAATCCGAGCCGCGTTCGCGAACTAGAGCGGGCGTCGTTTTCTCCTTGAGCAAAGAATCAACGAGCGCGCTGACGGAAATGCGTTTGGCTTTGGCGAGAGCGGAGAGTTTGCCGAATAAGGCTTCGTCAATGCCAACGAGGTGCGTGCGTTTGGTGATGGCGACTTGCGCTTCGACTTCGGGCACACCCTCCAAGTCATCGCCCATGTCGTGGGTGTCGAAATACTCCACGAGTTCGTCGAGGGATTTCCAGCGCGGCGGTTTGTTGGATGTGTTTCTTGCCATACAACTTTCTCGTTCGTCGCAGGTCTCTGACCTCGCCGCGAGTCCGACCGTCAGGTCTCAATGAATTTTCAGCACAGCGGCGAGGGCTTTGGTGATTAGGTCGAGTTGACGTTCCGTTGCGCGACCAAGTTTTCGCACGAATCGTTGTTGCGAGAGCGAACGCACTTGGAACGCATCGGCGGCGGAAGGTTTGCTCAAGCCGTTTTGCTTGTCGAGGTCAAGTCGCACCATCCACGGCGCGATGCTGTAGCGGTCGTTCCATTCGGTGATTGGGACGATGACCTTCAGTGAAAGAATTCCGATGGCGTCGTCGTTGACGATGACGGCGGGACGAGTCTTTTTGATTTCCGCGCCGACAGTTGGGTCGAGATTGATGAGCCAGATTTCGCCTCTACGCATGGAAGGGATCGTTGTCCAAAGAGGTGAACGCCGTCAACTCGCCGTTCGTGGCGTAGTCGCGGCGCAAGGACTTGGCGGCTCGCGCCAGACGCTTTTCCAGCGGTTCGACTTTCTTCTTTGCCTCAGTTTCCAAATCTTCACGGAGTTGGTGCAGCAATGATTCGGCGAGTTTGAGGCGCTGCGTTTTGGGCAGTCGCTTGAGTTGTTCTAAAATTTCAGCTTGGGTCATGTTTATTCCTCCTCCATGCGGTCGAATAGTTGCGCGGCTTCGAGTGCGGCTTGGTCGCAAAGGCGGACGTTTTCGTTTTGCTCCGCCAGTTCGAGCAATTTGCGCCGCACGGCATGGCGCTGAGCTTCCGTCAGCTTCGACAATGCCTTGATGATTTCTTGGGTGCTCACGGGAGAAATGTAGTGGGTCGGCGAAGCGTAGGCAAACGGTTTGATAAGGCGGATATTTTTTAGACAGGATTAACAGGATTCACAGGATTATTTTTCGGAGATTTTTTTCGGACAGAATTGACAAAATTTTACAGAATTATTTTTTGAGTTTCGCCGCATTCTCGGCGATGCGCGCTTTTACTAATTTCCGAATGAGGGCGGCGGGCAACGGTTTGTCGGGCTGGAAACGAATCGTGCCTTTGCTGGTGTCGAAATTTTTCAGCTCCTTCTTGTGTGCGGCAATCGTTCGCGAACTCATCGGGTAGAACGAGCAATGGTTGCGCGCGCCGCCGAATGCGACGAGCAATTTTCCGTTCAGGCGGAAACAGGGGAGACTCCATGCGATGCATTCCACCGCTTTGGGCGCGGCGGCGTGAATGGTCTTGCGCAATTTGTTGAGCGCCGCGCGCTTCTCCTCGTCCCACGGCGCGAGGTATTCGTCGATGGTTTTGGGTTTGGTGTTCATCGCTCGTTATTCAGTCTTGGACAGGACTAACAGGATTGACAGGATTATTTTTCGGAGATTTTCTCGGACAGAATTGCGTTCGCTGCGTCTCGCTCCGCTCGGCTTACAGAATTTTACAGAATTATTTGAGAGTTGGAGAACTAACGCTTCCCGTAATCTGCACGGCGTTCGCGCAGAACGTGGGCGGTTTGTTCGTCAGCGACTTGTTCGTAAGAAAACTTTGGAATATCCGCGCGCTGGCTCGCGTGTTCGACGGTAATGGCGACGATGTTGCCTTTTTTGTCCACGTCGAGCAGCGTGTTTTCATCCAAGTCGCGGGTCTCGGCGACTTTCTCTTTACGAAACTCAATGTAAAGCGTGTCGGTGTTTTGGAAGTATTGGATTTTCACGGCTTGAACGTGCGACCGAAAAACGCGTTACCGTTTCCCGTAATCCGAGCCGCGTTCGCGAACCATTGCGGGGGTTTGAACGGGTTGGCGGTGCAGAACCAATAACTGGTCAGTGCGCGCGGCGCACATGGCGTAGGCGCGTCCGTCGTTGTCGCTGAATTCCACTTCGTGAACGTCGGGCGCGAGGGTTTCGACGACTGTGCCGACTTGTCCGCTACGCAGTTGGCGCTTCGGCAGATTCACCGTGAGCGCGACGACGTTGAGCAGATGGATTTTTCCGTTCTTGGGCATTGCGGTCACAGTATATAGCAACTGGTCGGCGGAAGAGAGGTAAAGTTCGCGGTAGTCGGCAGCAACGTGTTGTGATAAACTCTCGCCATGAGCAAACGACTTGTTTTGGAAGTGCCCGACAGCACGCTTGCCGCGATGCGCAGTGGGCCTGAGGACTTTGCCAACGAGCTTCGTCTTGCCGCTGCTGTGAAGTGGTATGAGATGGGAAAACTTTCCCAAGCCAAAGCCGCGGAACTCGCGGGGCTGAGCCGTCACGATTTTTTACGCGCGCTTGCTCGGTTTGAAGTTTCTCCGTTTCAGGAAACCGCCTCCGAATTAGCCGAGGGGTTGGCGCGTGAAAAATAGATGGGTCGTCAACGCTTCTCCGTTGATTCTGCTGGGAAAAATCGGACAACTCTCGCTGCTTACCCGTCTCACCGATGAGTTGATTGTCCCCGCGAGCGTGGTGCGCGAAATCAACCTCGGTCCATCCAGCGACCCCGCGCGAAAGTGGCTCTTGGGAGCGGGGAAACGGTTTGTGAAGGCTGACGCGCCTGCCGAAACTCCGCTGACACTTTGGGATTTAGGCGACGGCGAAACGGCTGTGTTGAGTTGGGCGCGTGGACATTCCAAATTCGAGGCGCTTCTGGACGACCGAGCGGCACGGCAATGCGCTCGCGCCTTCGGCATCAATTACCGAGGCACTCTCGGCGTGGTGTTGGCGGCAAAAGCGAAAAAGCTCATTCCCGCTGCCAAACCTCTCTGTGATGCGCTCATCAAAGCGGGTTATCACATCAACCCAGCCACGTTGCGTGCGGCGCTGCGTTTGGTCGGAGAGTGAAATCCCAAAGACGCCCACGCCAAGGCGCAAAGGCGCAAAGGCGCGAAGGTTTTTCAGATTCTTTGCAGTCTTGGCAGCTTTGCGTGAGGAAAATGTGGGGAGGGGCGCTTGCGCATAGTTCGATGGTGCATCGTTTGAGCGAGCGACTGAGCTTGAGCAACTGGGGTTTCGGGGGATGGATGCCTTGCATCTCGCGGCGGCAGAACGAGCGTCAGCGGATGTTTTGCTGACGACTGACGACGGTTTCTTGCGTGTGGCGAAGCGAGAATTGTCGCAATTACAGGTGGCTGTTGAGAATCGTTTAATTTGGCTGCAAACTATGCCAAGAGAAAAACCATGACACCCGCTACGTTGGAAGAAATTCGCGCGAAAGGATTAAAAGCACTCGCCGAGGAACTCGGTCACGTGGGGATGGTGCGTTTCCTCCAAATGTTCGAGACGGGGCGCGGCGATTATTCCAAGGAACGTCATAAACTTCTCGGCAAACGCTCGGTTCGCGCTCTCGCTGAAGAAATCAAACGGCGGCGGAACGGAAAGAAGTCCAAGTGAACCGCGGACGCGGCCGATATTTTTTGGGATGGGAAAGGAGACCTTCGGTCGGGGCGACGGCGAGGTCAGAGACCTTCGCCGAACTTTTTTTTGACGAGTTGTGCGTGGGTCTCTGACCCCGCACATTCTTGACCGTAGGTCTTCTCCTCAAAACGCCATCGGTGTAATCGGCACGTCACACGGTTTGTCGGTGATGTAGAAATTTGCTGATGACCAACGCCAATCTGCGCCATCGCGCACCAATCCTTTGCGGCGAGGATTGTCGTGAAGATAACCGCGCTTTTGTTCGAGGAATTTTTGGGAGCGCAGAGATTCAGGGTGGCGTGACGGTTGCCAAAAGCGGTGGTCGCGATCTTTTTCCGTTGTGCGAGCGTCTCCGACGCCGCACTCGGTCTGACCGAAGGTATCCCGATTGCCCCTCGCAGCATTTGCCAGAGTGGATTCAAAACACGCAGGCAAAGCTTTCTTGCAATGGGCGACCAACTCGCGTCCCGTGAATTTTCGGAAGGCGAGCAGCGTTGGCTCAAGTCGTTCGGTCTGAAATTCGCGGTCGAAGACGATCAGGTGCAAGTGCGTGGGCATGATGACGAAGGAATCCACCGCGAGGAATTTTTCTTTATGGCAATAGCGCAAGCTCTGGCAGATGACTTGGCAAGCGGTTTCGCTGATGAAAACGGGCAGCCATTCGACGACGCTGAACGTGCAGAAATACACCGCTGATTCGGAAGGGTGAATCTTGAATCGTTCCACGACGGGACGATGCGTAGAGGCGAGCGCAAGGTCAATGATGGAAAATTGTTGGAGACCTTCGGTCGCGAAGTGTGCGGGGTCGGAGACTCGCGCACAACGAGCGGAATTTATGTTCGGCGAAGGTCTCTGACCTCGCCCTTCTGGACAACCAGCCGCAATTCTGTGAGAACTTGCTGACCAGCCACCCACAAAGCCTGATGTTTATCTGCGACACTTTGAATCGAATCGATCTCAGCATCAATGACACGCACGCCCTCAAATCCACGCAAATAAAAGCGGACATGTCCCGATTTCGGAAACGGAAAGTCGGTGGTAGCATCAGCGCCGTCAAAATAAGACTGTCCCAATTTGACGAATTCCTTGGAGGCGGTGCGGACAGACTCGTGATCAATACCTCCAAGTATTCCGAATGTGGAGGTGGTGTAAAGGCTGGCATTGCCGTCTGGAAGCGCAATCACTGAAGCTGTATGTCCGCCAGATATGGGAACATCCATGACTATCCCGAATATCTTGGGATGGGTCTCACTGGGCTCTACGCCAACCGTCGAGGCTGGTATCGTCAGCATCATCGTGCGCAAACCTGCCATCATTTCTTCCTCGGGTGATGGAGTAGATGGAGCGGGTGCTGCCTCTTTGCGGCCGCCGCCAAACAACGATGCGATAAACCTTCGGATGGACATAATGGGATGGTTTGTCTGGTCGAGCGACCACTAGACAGAAAAACTCTGTCTATTATTTCTTCTCAAACGCGGCGTCGAAGGCGCGGTCGCTGGAGCGGAAGTCTAGGCGTTTGATCCCGCCGTCGCGGGACGCAGGCTTCGGTCGCGCCGTGTTCGCGGTCCATGCCGCCGTCTTCCCATTCGACGCTGAGGGGGCCTGCATACTTGATGTCGTTGAGGGCGCGGATGATGGCTTCGAAGTCCACCGAGCCGCGGCCGAGGGAGCGGAATTCCCAGAAGCGGCGCGGGTCGCCGAAGGGGATGTGGCCGCCGAAGACGCCGACTTCGCAGAGCGTTTTGCTGGCGTAAACGTCCTTCATGTGGACGTGGTAGATGCGGTCGGCGAATTTGCGGATGAATTTGACGTAGTCCACGCCTTGGTAGAGCAGGTGGCTGGGGTCGAAGTTGAAGCCGAAGGATTTGTGGCCTTTGAGGGCGTGGATGGCGCGTTCGGCGCTGGCGATGTCGAAGGCGATTTCGGTGGGGTGGACTTCGAGGGCGAAGCGGACGCCGTTGCGGCGGAATTCGTTGAGGATGGGCGTCCACGCTTTGGCGAACTGGTTGTAGCCGCGCGTGATCATTTGCGGCGAGACGGGCGGGAAGCTGTAGAGCAGATGCCAGATGCTCGAGCCCGTGAAGCCGTTGACGACTTTGACGCCGAGATTTTTCGCGGCGCGCGCGGTGAGTTTTAATTCGGCGGCGGCGCGTTCATTGACGCCTTTCGGGTCGCCGTCACCCCAGACATGTGGCGGGAGGATGGCTTGGTGGCGCTCGTCAATGTTGTCGCAGACGGCTTGCCCGACGAGGTGCGTGGAGATGGCGAAAAATTTGAGGCCGTGTTTTTCGAGAATCTTGTGGCGGCTCGCGCAATAGTCGGAGTCGGTCGCGGCTTTTTGCACATCGCAATGGTCGCCCCAACAGGCGAGTTCGAGGCCGTCGTAGCCGAAGTCTTTGGCTTTTTTCGCGACGTCGTCGAGGGTGAGGTCGGCCCATTGTCCAGTGAAGAGTGTGACGGGACGGGACATGGTGGACTCCGTGGGTTTAAGGGTTGATGGGTTGAAGGGTTAAAGAGGTTAAACGGTGAAAGCGACCGAGTTCTGCTCCTTCGTGCTCGTCCTCGTCGTCGTTCTCGTCCTCGAAATACCCAAACGATTATTTAGTTCGACGACGGGGACGAGGACGACGACGATTACGATTGTTGGTGACGAGTCGAATTGTTAAGAAGCACAACGATTTTAGGCAAGGCAAAAGGCGAGTTAATCGAGGACGAGGACGACGACGAGGACGATTGCAATGGAACTCATAGACACACACGCGCACCTGGATTATCCCGAGTTCGATGCTGACCGCGATGAGGTGGTGCGTCGCGCGGCGGAGGCGGGCGTGACGCGCATTATTAGTATTGGGACGAATCTGGAAAGCAGTCAGCGCGCGATTCGGTTGGCGGAAAAATATGAGGGAGTTTTCGCCAGCGTCGGTGTGCATCCGAACGATTGTGGCGAAGCGCCCGAAGATGCGATTGACCAACTACGCGAATTGGCGACACACAAAAAAGTCGTCGCCATTGGCGAGACGGGGTTGGATTACCATTATCTGCCGTCGCGGAACTCGACGCATTTGCGCGAGATAGCGTTGCCTCGCACAACGATTGTGGGCGCACTGGAAACTCGTCCTACCCAGCCCAGCCCGACAGACATGGCGGCGGATGCGGCGCACAAATCGCGGCAGGCGCAGTTTTTTCGGGCGCAATTGGAACTCGCTCTCGAACTCGGCAAACCCGTCGTCATCCACCAGCGCGATTCGTTTGAGGATGTGGTGAAGGTGATTGAGGAGTCTTTGGCGAAGGACAATCGCGGCAGGAATGCCGCTCCTACGGGGGCAGGATTACGCGGCGTGTTCCATTGTTTCGGCGAAAACCTTGAACGGGCGCAACGGGTCTTGGCGATCGGGTTTCATATCAGTTTCACGGGTATTCTCACGTTCAAAAATGCCGTTGCGCTTCGCGAAGTTGCGGCTTCGCTGCCCCCCGACCGTGTGATGGTTGAAACGGACTGCCCGTTTCTTGCCCCGCAACCGCATCGCGGCAAACGTTGCGAGCCAGCCCATACCCGACTGACGGCGGAGCAGTTGGCAGCGGTCACGGGGCGTTCCCTTGGGGAAATCGCAGACATCACGACGGCGATGGCGCGCCGATTCTTCGGGATTTAGAGCGGCCAACAAAACGAACGGAATCGTGACCGATTCCGCTCCCATCCCCCTTCGGAGCGGAACGCGTCAGCGTTCCGTCGGTAGTTTTGTTAGCGGCTCTCAACGGGAGAGGGTGTCGCTTGGGGGCAGCGTTCAAAAAAGCCGCTCAAATTTGACAGGGATTTCTTAAATACGGCGATGCTCCGCGGGAAAATCGGTCTCGCAGCCCGCCGTCCGCCTTGTGGCGAGCGGTCTCGTTCTTGGAATCACAAATCGGGTCGGGAGTCGGATTTGCCGTGGCATATCTGCTGCTCAAAGTAGGGCAACAACCGAGAGGGAGAACCGATGAATACCAAGATGACGACGAGCGAGATTCCGAAGACCGACGATCAACCCGTGGAGTTGACAAACGCCGAGCTTCAGTTGCTTTACCAGCACTTGCGGATGCTGCGGCACTCCGTCAACAACCACGTCGCCGTCATCATGGCGATGGCGGAACTGAGCCAGCGTCACCCTGGTCAGGCTGAAAAATTCTCGCAGATGTGCCTCGAAAAAGGTCCCCAGATTGTCAACGCGCTGCGCCGCTTCTCCGAATCGTTGGAAAGCGCGCTGCACATCAACCCGAACAATGCGGGCGCGCCGCCCGCCGCGTCGGGCATTTCGTGAGCCGCGCCGTTTTTGAGGCGACGGTGAAACTGCGAGTCGGTTTCCCCGTCGCCTTTTTGCTTTTGCGCGGTTTGCCGCTCGCCTAAACTGCGCGCGTGAGAGCTTCTCGGACGCACCAACGCGACAATTCTGCGGCGACGCAACTGCGCGATTCTGCCTCGACGTTGGCGGGTGGATTCGACTTGCTGGTGTGCGGTCTGCCCATTGCCGCGCTGGGTGTATTATTTTGTCTGCTCAACGGAACACTCGATTTGCTCACTTGGACGGCAACACCCATCGGCGCGGGCGTCGTCTTGTGGGGCGCGGCGCGGCTGGCGGGGGGGAACATCGGCGATAAAGTTTTCAAGCGACATTCGCAAGAGTGTGTCGCGCTGGCGACCGTGATGCTGGCATTAAGCCCGTTTCTTTACTGGTGGCGGCAGATGCCGAAGAATTTTTACTTTACGCTGAACGCACTGCTGTTTGCGGCGGCGTTCGCGGCGTTGCTGTTTGCCGTCAACCGCGCCTCCTCCCAACTCTGCCTGCGCATGGGTTCGCCGCACGGCGCGGGCGAAAACAAATCGGTCGTGTGGCTCGTGTTCGTCGCGTGGGCGCTGCCGTTGTGCGTGGTCACGGGGTTCGCAGCGCGCGCGTCGTTTGAATACACCGAACCGATCGGCTGGGTGCTGCGAAAGGCGGTTGGCGACGCGGCGGTGGGGACGCCACGGTTGCTTTTCATCGCGACCGCGCAGACGCCGATTGTGTTCACCTGCGGGGCGTTGATGGTCACGCGCCGCCGCGTGTTGCGCTGGGCGGCAGGGTTGCCGCGCGCCGAAAATCGCGCCAACGAACACGCGGTGGAACCCACGCCGACCGAATCACGCACCGAATGAAACAGGAGCGACCATGAGCGACGCGACCGTTGCAGCCGACGCGCTGCCCCGAACCACCCGACGCGCCAACGCCGAATTTCCCCGTTACGGTTGGGTCGGGCTGGCGATGATCGCCGTCCTCATGCTCAACAACGTCGCGCGTCGCTTCGGCTGGTTGCCTGAATGGAGCGACTGGGTCAACTTGATTTCGTCGTGGACGACACCCGTGTGCTGGTGGGGGCTCATCCTGTTTTGCGACGCATGGATTTTTCGGCGCGAAGGCAACTCGTGGCTTAAGAACGAGCGCGGTCTTTTTGCGTTGATGTGCATTCTGTCCGTCATCTTCTGGTGCATCTTCGAGGCGTACAATTGGGACAACACGCTGATGCCTGGTTGGAAATACATCGGGCTGCCAGAATCCACCGCCGAAAAATTCATCGGCTACCCCATCGCGTTCGCCACCATCATGCCAGGAATGTTCGTCGTCACCCGTCTCGTCAAATCTTACGGCGTGTTCGCCAACGCGCGGATGCCGCGTGTCCGATGGAACAGGACCGCGCTGGTCGCCGTGATGTTGTTCGGGCTTTTCTGCATCGTGTTCCCGCCGTTCCTGCGCGCGGACGACCCGACGCATCTCGTCCCGCAATCGTGGCGGCTCGCCGTCAACAGCGCGTGGTGGGGGTTGTGGTGGGGCGCGGTCTGGTGCGGCTACGTTTTTTTTCTCGAACCGATCAATTACTGGCGGGGCGGACAATCCATTTTCCGCGATTGGGAACAGGGCAAACTCGGGCGCACGCTGCAATTTTTTCTGGCAGGCGCGATTTGCGGGTTGATCTGGGAATTCTGGAATTACTGGGCGTTCACCAAATGGATTTACACCTTCAACCTCGCGCAACACCTCAAGCTCTTCGAGATGCCCGTCCTCGGCTTTTTCGGCTTCCCGCCCTTCAACCTCGAATATTTCGTCATGTTCCACTTCGTCGCGCTGTTTTTTACGAATGAGGACAAACTCAAGTTGTAGGGCAAGCGCCTCGCTTGCTTATTTTTGAAACGAAGGCAGGCGGAGCGCCTACCCTACAGTAGAAATCACGCGCAATGTTCCTTCAGAATCGCCTCTGCCGCGCGTCCACCTGCGCCTTTCTCTCCGAGCGCCGCGATGACTTTTGCCAAATCCTCCTTCATCCGAGCGCGCCTCTCCTCGCTCGCCAACAACTCATTTGCCGCCGTTGCCACTGCTTCTGGCGTCGCATCGTGCTGAATGAACTCTCGCACTATTTCGCGTCCCGCAATCACATTTGGCATCGCAATCCAATTCACTTTCACCAGCATTCGACCCAGCAGATACGTCAGCGGGTTCACTTTATAGACCACGACCATCGGGCAACCGAAGAACGCGCATTCCATCGTCGCCGTGCCGCTGGCGGTGATGGCGAGCGTGGCGCGCTGCATCAATTCGTGCGCCTTGCCGATTTGCACTTCGACGCGCGGATGTTCCATCATCGCCGCAGTCCGCTCGCTTACGCTCGCAGCTACGAACTTCACGTCGGCTGGCATTTTCTCGATTGCCGCCGCCATCACGGGGAAAATCTTCGCCACTTCCTTTTCGCGACTGCCTGGCAGAAGCAACACCAACCTTTCCTCCTTCTGACTTCTGACTTCTGACTCCTGAATTCTGTCCTTCATCGGATGCCCAACAAATTCCACCTTCAACTTCGGGGCGTGTTCGGCATACCACGCCTTCTCGAACGGAAAAATCGTCAGCAGCAAATCCACGTCGCGCTCGATTTGTTTCGCGCGGCTCGCGCGCCACGCCCAGACCTGAGGCGAGATGAAATAGATGACCTTGATGCCGCGCCGTTTCATCTGAGCCGCGAACCGCAGGTTGAACCCAGGATAATCGGTGAGAATCACCGCATCGGGCTTGTGGCGCTCGGCTTCGGCGATGAGTTGATTGAAGACTTTTTTGAACGTCCCGTAATGCTTGAGAACCTCGACGAGTCCGACAACCGCGTGCTCGGTCAGGTCCACGAGCAATTCCATCCCCGCGTCGCGCATCTTCGGTCCGCCCGCGCCGAAGATTTCCGCGTCAGGTCGCCGCGCCTTGATTTCGCGGATGACCACGGCGGAATGATTGTCCCCTGACGCTTCGCCTGCAATGAACATGAGGCGAGGGGGGCGTGAACTGGTTTGTGTTGATTCAGCCATTTAACTGTAGCGACGGTCTATGACCGCCGATTCGATGAACGATTTTTTCGGCGGTCATAGACCGCCGCTACAGGATTATTTCGTGATCCGCTCCGCCATTTCTGGGGACAGTAAAAATTCCATCCGAGTTTTCTGGCGCGATTCGGTTTCGGGGATGTCCAACCCGATGACGGTGCCTTCCTGCACGGGGAACCGCGCGCCGACCAAATCCCACAGCAAGAACGACACGATGTCGCCGAGGTCGGGCTGGTGTCCCACGGCGAGCAGGATGGGGCTGGGGTTTTCGCGGAGGAAATCGAGGAACACGCCCACTGACATTCCTGGCTTGAGGATGGGTTTGATGTCCACGAGGAACGGCTCGCCGAGTTCCAGCGCGACGATGCGCGCGGTTTGCTGGGCGCGCGTGAGCGGGCTGCACCAGATGGTTTGCGGCTTGAAGCCGAGCGTCCTGAGGGCGCGTCCCATCAAATGCGCGCGCGCTTCGCCGTCGGGCGTCAGCGTCCGCTCCTCATCATCGAGCATTGCCGTCTCGGTGACGGGCTGCGCCAGGCTGTGTCGCATCAGGTAAATTTTCATTTGAAACAGGGTAGAACAAGCTTCCAGCTTGTTCATCAATCATGGGCAAGCTGGAAGCTCGCCCTACAATTTCGGCTAAGAGCCTCTCCTAAAACCCAATCCTAACAATCAGTGGCACGGGCGTCCCTGCCCGTGTCAGCCACAGGCACG
>Ga0187892_10005044_pt1 | contig 21250 bp, 28 predicted proteins | sample MA1701073metaG_FD_139345 | JGI IMG/M metagenome (GOLD analysis project Ga0187892, IMG submission 139345) | Bio-ooze microbial communities from a basaltic lava cave in the Kipuka Kanohina Cave System on the Island of Hawaii, USA - MA170107-3 metaG ... | reverse complement strand
CGATGAACTCGTAGTAGTGTTCGTCATGGCGTTGCTCTCCTTTGCGGATTCCACACCCCGAGCCTAACGGCTCAAGGCGGGCAACGCCTGCCCTCCTACTTCAACATCAATCGGGACATTCCCTCGGCGCCATCAGGCGGCAGGTAGTAGAATTTTAAGCGTGTGGGAAAAGAAGCACATCGAGAACGCGCTGCCATCGCGAGCGGGGCATGCTTTGGATCAGGGCGCTTTGTTCGAAGAGGTTCTTCTTCATGGGGTTCATATAGACCACGTAAATTGGCCTTGGGGTCTCGTGCCACGAAGCCAGGATATTTCGCAGCACTGGACGGAGGACGGCCTCGCCGAATGGGTTAAACAGGTAAATAGGCAGGGCTCTCTCGGAATGCGGTACTCTCGAGCGTCGACTTGATAAGTGAGAATGGGTGCTTTAACCCTCGAATACTTGCGGATGTTGTCCAAAGCGATCTGATGGAGCTCGGCCGAGAATTCCACACCCTCCACACGCAGGAATGGCAAGGTAGAAGCAACCAGAAGAGCCCGACCTTTACCCGACCCCAAGTCCACAAACACGAATCTGCGAACGTCGATGCCAAGCGAGGCAATGGCGTACCGCAGCGCGATCGCCGGCGATGATGCGTGATCGTAGTTCCCGGTGCCCCAGACCCCATCAGCCGGCGGCTTGCGGCCCTTGTCGAACGTGTTGACGCCAGAAAGCCGATCGAACGGCTTATCGACGAGGATGTAGTGTGCTCGACGGAGAAGTCCTCTAGCGATTCGTGGAAGCCCACCATTGATCATTTTCGCCCTCCGTTGCACCGGGAACGATCTTTTAGAAGATGGGGCCTCGTTGCGCATTGATGTCGCGTCTTTAAGGTTAAAACCGGTCAAATGCCAGAAAACTCGCAGCTCGACGAGCGAGTCCGCTTCTTTGGCTCTATGGAAATTCGAACTTTGTACGAAGGCGTCGCCGCAGCTAGGTCTTGGGTCGCGAGCCGCAGTTCTGCACAAAGCCCAGCGGTGGAATGTGGTGAAACTAGCACGAGCGGTCAGTCATGCTCGCTTGGCGGCTTCATTCCTGACCAGATGCTTGGTAAGAAAGTCGCGCTCAGCGGTGATCGGGAACCACGATCCCGTGTAGGGATCGAAATGCGTGCAGTTGAGCCTAAGCAGCTGCGCGTTAGGCAATCGCGCTAACTCCTTCTTCACTGACCAGGCTGGGATGATTTCGTCAAGTTCGGCCATCACTAAATCAAGACCGGACAATGCACGCGCGGGGCATACCGGATCGGCCGGTAGAAGCTGGCCGTGAACACGACTCGGGCGGGACAAGCATTCGTCCACGGCGTCCGTTTTGGAAGAATTGATTGAAAGCCCCTCCCAACTGCCCGGCATGTTCAGTATGGCAGGGCTGTTCGGTGGGCCGATTATAGGCACGGTAAATGGGGATCGCGCAGGGCTGCCACTACCAGATAAGGCATCGGCTTAAGCGGTGCTGAGCTCAAAACCGCAAGCCCGTCTGTCAGGGGCACCTGAGCAACCACTGCCGAGAGTTCTGGATGGCGGGCGGCGATGACGGTTACATGCCCGCCGGAGAAGGACGCTCCCCACAGGGCGATTCGCGAAGCGTCAATTGCACTAAGGCCTTTGACATGCGCCAAGGCGGCTTCCCAGTCCTGAAGGTGGCGTCGCGAGAGCGCGATGGCTGCACTGGTGCCTAGACCAGACACAACCGAGGAAAACTCCACGATGACCGACCGGTATCAACAAGGCATCAGATTGAAGCATCAGGATTGGTCCAGCGGCAGCATTGCTCGAACCGTGAAAAATGGCCGACGCTGCAATCAACACTGCTGCCAGCACCGCTACCTTGTGTATCTGAAGCATAGCCTCCTCCCACCAATGATGCAGGTCACATTCTTCGGCACCTCGCCCGGTCTGTGGCAGTCTCCCTTCGACCTGTGTCGATCCCCTGGGGCTTGCTACCGCTTTGCCGATTCTCGAGGATTTGATGCAACAACCCTTCAAGCGAGCGGTCCAACACTTTCGCACCCGACGAGGTCTCGGCTCAACCACGGAAGACGCAATCGGGACTCGCAGGCAGGTCCGCCCTGAGCGGGATCCTCTAACCGCTCGGGAGGCTAAAAGCGCTTCGTGAGACCGATGAAAGGATTGAACCGATCTGAGGCGCGGGTTAGGCCGAAATTCGAACCAAAGTCGAGCTGGGTGTTTGGTCCCAACATGTAGAGGACTCCAGTTCCAAGTATCACAACGTCAGAGGGACCTTCGACGCCGAAGATCGTTGCTACTTCGAAATAGGTCGAAAGCGCGGAAGTCCATTCATACGAGAATGATCCGCTATTAAAATATTCCACATGGTATCCCGAGCGTTCCTCGTTCTTGATGAAATCGAACTCCGTCATCAGCTCGAGTTCAGCTCTCTCCGTCAGTTTGATAGCGAAGAGACCAGACACTCCGCCTTCGACATCTTCTTCTCCTACGCCGTTTCGCACTGTGGGAATCTCGATAAACGGCCGGATGCCGAGCGCTGTCGCGCCAGGCCTCTCGAACGTGTCGTTACCGTACAGATTGATTTTGGCACCGATCTCCAGCGTGTCTAGACCAGCGTTCCAGTCGTCCGGTGAGTCGACGAAATTCATCCTGACGGCATTGATAGGCTGCACCAAAAAGTCCACTTCAGCGTAGTTAGTAATCCCAACTCGGATATCAGTCGCCCCGAAGAGGAACTTCTCGGTTACCGTCCCCTCCTCGTCCGGTCTTGATCGCGTGTAGTTGACCAGGTCCGCTTCCAGCTGAACGTGCCCTGCGTCGATCGTGAACGGATTGTCCGTGAGATCGGGACGATCCGGCTCAAATTCACGCATGAGGTCGCGGGGAGTAGGGTTGAACAGAGTATATTGGCTCTTGTCGGCCTCTGGTTCGGTCGCGAGGGCGCTCCCGCTAAACAACGCCCCGGCAACCGAAAAGAAAGACACAGTCCTCGCCCATCTTCCCGCGAATGACATCCCGCCCCCCACCCATCGGGCCCGCGGCGACTCTACATTGGCCGCTCAAACGCCCCCAAACGAGCGCCAATATGCTGGAGCGGCTGTCCACCGGGCAAGCATGTTTCTAGCAGGATGTCGGCTAGGAATTGAGACAAAATCCCGGGGGTCGTGGCAAAGCGGACGGGATAATTCGGCAATACGTCCTTTTCGCTCTGCGGCTCTCAGATGGTCTGCCGCCGGTGCCGGCCATCCAGCGCCAAATGCCAGGCGCGCTTCAGGCCGTGTCGAGGATGCGGTCATCCTCATGTGGACGACTGATGCCTCAGGCAAAGTGAATTGCGAGAGCTGCGACCAGAAGATACGATGCCCCTCGTGACGGTTCTTCGATGGCGCAAAGCCTAGAAGACGAAAAGGGAACACGGTGAGGCTCCATATCGTTGGGCCGAACCCGTGGCTGCCCCCGCAACTGTGAGCGGTAAGCGACGTCCAACTATGTCACTGGCCCCCCTTGGGGCTGGGAAGGCAGGGCGAAGCCGAGACCCGCGAGCCAGGAGACCTGCCGTCACCTGCCTCCCACTGAAAGAGGCAGTGGAACCCGACGCCGGGGCGAGCGTGCGGGCAGCGGTGCGACCGGGCTTCAGGGTCTGGTGGCCGCGGCCGGTTCTCCCAAGCGTCTCCTGAAACAATGGCGTCCCGCTAGGTCGCCGCGATTGGTCTTGGGAGACACGACACGAATGGCCAGATACCGCGTGATTGCAGTGTGTACCATTGTCGCAGGTTTTTTCACGCCGGCGCATGCGCACGACGAGACAGCGTACAGGGGCTTGTCGGACAATTCCATTGCATCGAGTCCTCCACCGGCATTGGCCGATCCAGGGGGTGTTCGCCGAGCCCTTGCCGCCCGCGGCATCCAGTTCGCCGTCGGCTATATCAGCGATATCCTCAGCAACCCGTCGGGTGGCGTGACCCAAAGTACGCACTACGCCGGCCTGGTTGAGGCCAGCGTCGACATCGACCTCGAGACGCTAGCCGGCTGGCGTGGCCTCAACTTCCATGCCGACGCCTTTCAGATCCATGGCACCAGCATCTCAGCTGAGAATCTCGGCAGCATCGTCAGCGTCAGCAACATCGAGGCCTGGCCCTCGACCCGGCTGTTCGAGCTTTGGTTTGAGCAAAGCCTGTTTGAGGACAAGCTCTCGGTCCGCTTTGGCCAATTAGCCGCCGATGCCGAGTTTTTGATTGCCGAGAGCGCCGGCGTCTTCATTGCCTCTACGTTCGGCTGGACCACCCTCAGCTCGGACAATCTCCCAATTGGCGGCCCTATCTATCCGATCGCAACCCCTGGCGTTCGCGTCGCCGTCAGCCCAAACGAAGATCTCAAGCTGATGGTCGGTGTTTGGAATGGCGACCCAGTAGGATCTTGTCCCGACGATCTCGATCCCGGCCAATGCAACGAGAGTGGTCTCGATTTCCGCCTCAAGGATCCCCCGCTGCTACTCGCCGAGGCTGACTATGCCTACAATCGGGACGGAAGAATGCTTGGCACGTTTAAACTCGGCGGCTGGCGGCATTTCGGCAAATTCGATGATCAGCGATTCGATCTGAACGGCGGCTTGCAAGGTATCACCGGCCTCGCTCCGCTGCGGCTTGATGGCAACTACGGCATCTATGCGGTGATCGATCAGATGATTTACCGGCTGCCGGGAGAGAGCGATGCCAGAGGTATTTCCGTGTTTGCCCGGGTCGTTGGCAGCCCTTCGGATCGGAATCAGGTCGATGCCTATGCCGATGCAGGCATCGTCTTCACCGGCTTGATCCCACGCCGCCCGAATGATGTGTTCGGTGTGGGTTTCGCCTATACGGGCATCTCAGATGATGCCTCCGGCTTTGACAGAGACTCGGGCCTATCGGTCATTCGCGACTACGAGGGCATTCTGGAGATCACCTATACCGCCGAGATTAGGCCGGGCTGGATCCTGCAGCCAGATTTCCAATACGTCTGGAATCCCGGAGGGAATGTACCAGACGACTCAGGGGGTCGGGCGGTGAAGGATGCGATCGTCGTGGGAGCCCGCAGCACGATCAGCTTTTGACACCTGACATGTTTCGTCTGCGGCGGCAGATGGCTGCGCTGTCCCCCCACCCGAGAGGTGGGCGATGACAAGAACAACCGGCCATCTAACGCTGTTTGTCAGCCTCCTTACCGCTGTCATGCTCGACGTTGACGGGCATTAGATTAGCCTGAGCCTGCCGGGCTCGACGGCCTGAGCGTAGGGTGGAGCGAGAAAAAGGAAAGGAGCACGAGCAGAAGCCCATGCCTGCCAGCAAGGTGCATCAAGACCTCCGTTGCATACGATGAAAAGAGGGTGATAGTCTTGTCTAGAACTCAACCTCAAGATCGAATTTGTAGGTGAAATCCGAAACAGCGTCGCTCAGTCCGAACAAGACGCCGCCCGCGGCTTTCCATTCGGGCTTTCCCTCGGCATGTGGAAAGTCGTAATACGCGACGGGTCCCAGCCGATGCTCCTGTTCGTCGAAAGATCCGGCGTGGACAAGATCCTCGATCTCGCTATAGCCCTCGACGCCGAGGCTCCACTTCTCGTTCATTTCGCGCTTCAACCGCCAGTTCAGCTTGAGCTCGAGACTGTCGATCTCGACATTTTCGCCAACCTCGCCGACTAAGAAGGCGTTGATCGTTACTGACTCGCGTCCCCTCACGAATTTGGCAAGCGGACCGAACAGGATCTCGTCGGGCGAGTCCCCCTGCAGCGAAAACTCATAGAGGGTGCGGAAGGCAAGTCCCAGGCCATCGCAGTGACGCTCGACGAGTTCATATTGGCCGCCAAGCTCGACTTCCTCCGCGATAAAATCTTCCCCAATTTCCTGCCCGAAGACCTGCTCGACAATCACTTCAAATCGGTCCGTCAGACCGTACTTTTCCTCGAGCTCATGGCTCTGTCTGAGCCGCTCATCCTCTCCTGGTCCAGAATAGACTGCGCCATGCTCCTCGATCTCGAGTTCGCCCTTATCCACTTCGGGCGATCGTACGTAGAACTGAGCCCCCGCGGAAATTGGCAAGACGATAGCGGCGAGACCTGCAGCCAATAGTGCGTAAAGGAAACGACGATACTTCAAAGGAGTCCCCCGCAATAAAAGGGCTGGCTTTCTTTTTCTCAGTTCAGTCGGCCCTGCTGAGCAGGCAATATGCACGAAGAGCGACCATGCAGAAAAGGAAATCCCTTCAATATGATAGCTGCACAATCTGCATTGGCCAGCGGCTAGACCTCGCACGTCGGGATCCTCATTCGGCGGGGCTTACCGGGATTGTCATACACGAAGAACGGCAAGTTCCCTGAATCGGATCGAACGTTCGCATGGGCCTCATCTCCGGCTTTCCGCCAGACGATGATCTTGCTGGGCAGCCGCTTCGAAGTCAGCGCCAACTAGGTCAGAGACAGGAGCCCGCTGGACATCTGAGGATGGGAAACCAATAGCAGGAGGCCTATAATATCCACCAACGACATGCCGCCCTGCCCACGACCCGATCTCCGGAGGATAACCGTGTTTGACGACGTGTTCACTCACTGGAGGACAATCAGACTGATGATTGCACTAGCGGCTGCCCGTTCGGGCCTTTATGCGTAGCGCACGCACATGCCGAAGGCCCCAAGGAGGGCGCGAACCTTACAGCGCGTTTCAAACACCTCAGCCGAAACGGCAACGTGGAATGCTCAGCACAGTTTGAGAAATCGATTGCTACGATGCAGCCGGATGCAAAGCTTCAAGGCTCGTGTTGCGCCCCGATGGATGAAGCGCGCTATCGCCAGCAGATTGAGGCCCTCAAGGACTACGCTGACATCGCAGAGGTCCCGCCCGACCCCTACGACATCCCGGCACCCTTAGCGCACAGGCTGATGGGCTACTACACGCTCACCCTAACCAAAGAGGAACAGGCCGCCTACGACTACGCTATGGAACACTCTGATATGCAGGGTCCGTGTTGCTGTAAGTGCTGGCGCTGGAAGGTGTACGGCGGCTTGGGCAAATACCTCATCCGCACGCGCCACTACACTGGTCAGCAACTCACCGACCTTTGGAATGTCGGCCAAGGTTGCGGCGGCCCCGTCGATATAAGGATGCATTAAGACGAGGGCTCGCGCCGACTTACTGTTGCTTGATCTAGCTCAAAACCGACTCTTCGTTTTTGTTCGCCGCAGTCTTGTTTGGCACTTCTAAGTTTTAACTTGCTAACGGGCGTTTTGGCGTTAGATTTGTCGCTACACTTCGCCCCATCGAATCACTCGGTGGGGCATTTTGTTTGAGTAGAAGGTTCGCAGTCGCGGAGGCGATCTTGCGAAACCCGGATCGCTGCTCGATCCGTTGCGAAGCGCCACGACGCGTCGCCCAGCCAGATCGCGCTCGCCTGGGTATGTGTCGCCGTACCGACGGCTGGCACGCACTAGCAGGCTGTTGAAGAAGCCGCGGTTAACCGGTCTTGAAGCGAGACTGGGGCACCGGGGTTGACCCAGATTTGGCCAATTGGCATTGCCTGTGGCAAGGGTCGCCGCGACGTCCGCCGCGTGACGATCAGCGGGGCGGTTGTTGATCATGTCGGCACCTCGAGCAGTTTGGGCAATCGCACCAGATTGTAGGCCGCGGCGGCGAAGGTGAAGGCGAAACCGACGCGGTCGAGCCCTCGGAACTTGGTTTTCTCCTGGCCGGCGACGGCCTTGATCCAGGCAAACGCCTCCTCGATGCGCTTGCGGATGCGCTGGCTCACACGATAACCGCCATGCCTTGTGGTTCGCCCATCGACGGCAGAGCGTCGCCGGCTGATGTTCTGGGCGACATGCGGGGTCACCCGCATCGCGCGCAGCTCATTGACGAAGTCCTCGGCGTCGTAACCCTTGTCGGCGCCAAGCGTGATGGCGCGCGGCCAATCGGCATGGGGCTCGATCATAGCCAGCGCCGCCACCCGCTCAGCATGGCCGTCGACCTGAGTGAGGCAAGCATCGACGAGCAGGCCGGAGCGATTCTCCATCAGGCCGTGACCGATGAAGCAGAGCTTCGCTTCCATGCCCGGTCCCTTGCGATACAGCTTGGCGTCGGGATCGGTGGTCGAAGCATGGGTCGCATTCGAGCGCTGTTCGCCGCGGAAGTTCACCTCCCCGTTGCGCCCGCCATCGGGCGGCGGCTCGGCCGAGCCATCTTTCGGTTTGAAGCTCTTCAGCGAAGCCCAAGCCTCGATCAGAGTGCCGTCGACCGAGAAGTGCTCGCTCGACAGGAGTTGCCTCACGCGCGGTTGCGCCAACACCGCAGCCAGGAACTTCGCGGCAATGTCGCCTTGCAAAAGCCGATCGCGGTTCTTCGAGAAGGTAGAATGGTCCCACACCGGGTCATCCACCCCGAGCCCAACGAACCAGCGAAACAAGAGATCAAACTCCAGCCGCTCCATCAGCAGCCGCTCCGAGCGGAGCGAATAGAAGGCTTGCAGCAGCATCGCCCGAAGCAGCTTCTCCGGGGCGATCGACGGCCGGCCAATCCGCGCATACAGCGCCGCGAACTCACCCTCAAGCAGCGCCAGCGCCTCGTTCACAATCGACCGGATCGCCCGCAGCGGGTGGTCCCCCCGAACCCGCGCCTCCAAGTCCACATAGCTGAACAGCTCTCCCGCCCGATCATCCGCGCCCCGCATGATCCATCCCTCCTGCCATCCTTTGGCAAAAGTGAATCACGCATCCGACCAAACCGCGAGCGTCTTTTTCAACAGCCTGCTAGGGGAGTGAGCGCTCTGCGCCGAGGCTAGCCTGCCGGCGATCTGCGTCGAGACCCGGCACATGAAGGCGGTGCTCAAGGCGGGGCGGGCCAACAAGAGCAATCGGCAAGACGCGCGAGGCATTGCGCAGATGATGCGGGTCGGTCTGTACAAGCCAGTGCACGTCAAGACGCTGGCCAGCCAGGAGAATCGGATGCTGCTCATGAGCCGCAAGCTGCTGCGCAACAAGCTTGGGGATGTGGAGTGCGAACTACGGGGGAACTTGCGCAATTTCGGCCTCAAGGTGGGAACGGTCAGTCCAGGCCAGTTCGAGGCCCGCGTGCGGGAGCTCGTCGGAGGCCATCCCCGGCTAGCGACCATGGTTGAACCGCTTCTGACGGTGCGGCGGGTGTTGCGGGAGCAGATCGCGGCCCTGCATAAGATGGTGCTTGACCAGGTCCGTGCCGACCCGCTCTGCCGCCGCTTGAAGAATCCGATGACGTGAAGGCCTGCGGCCGGGTCCCACATGAGGCCTCGGTCGGCGCCAGTCTCGAGATCGTCGAGATGGCGCTTGCAGGCGAGCCGCACGAGCGGACCAGCGACGATCTTGCCGCTCGTCACGTCCAGCGCGTAGCGGGTGACGGGGTCAACCTTTGTGCGGGAAGTACCGCTCGGCCGGGTCCTGCTCTTGGGCTTTAGCCGCTCGGTCTGCATCGATCCTGCTTCTCGCGCTCGGCGTCATGCCGAACTCGGCCGCGTAGCGCACCATGTCGGCCATCGCCTTGTTGGCCACACCGACCAAGGGGTTCGACATGGCGTTGCCGTTGGTGGTCTTGATCATCAGGCCGCGTGTCAGCTCGTCCCGCTTGGCCATCTCGGCGATGGCACTCTCGGCCCGCACCCAGCGGGAATAGGCCTGGCAGTAGGCGGCGAGCGCTGCCCGATCGATCTGCGCCAAGCACCCCAAAGCGTAAAGCTGCTCTGAGATGCGCCCCCACTCAACCTTGGCCTCGTCATCGAGATGCGGCGGCGGGCTCGGCAGCGAAGGCTCAGGCTTGGGCTCGTTTTCGTTGAGGGCCCGCTTGCCGGGGTTACCGGTGACCAGCTTCAGATGCGTAGGCTTGGGCTTGCGGCCGCGCGGGGCCATCACTGGTCTCCAACATTCCGTCCTAACCCTAGTTCCGAAGTCAAATCCAAAGCGGCCCTAGTGTGCACGTTGACGTTCTTCGCAGGATGACCCAAACCGGACATCGACGAGACCCTGGGTCGAAACGACCTTAGGGTGTGTTGGTGCCAGGCTTTTTGCTGTCAAGGAAATTCCCAAACGGGCGAGCCGAACTGAGCCGCGCCTCATCACCTCTTCCGGCGCCCCGGTGCGGTTAGCGTAGCGCGCCTTGTCTTGGAGGGGCTCGCAAACCACCCTAGCGCCATCCAGTGAGTGAACCACTTGCGGGTCGTCTCCGCTGCCTGCTCCGGTGTGAACGCGTTCCCGGCAAATGCGCTCGCGCAAGCCGCGCCAAGCGTGTCGCCCTTGCGCAGTAGCGTCAGCAACGTGAAGGCTTCGGGCGCGAGGCGTTTGTAGAAAAGGGTGCTGTCATGGCGATGAACAATGAGATGCACCGGTTTCTTCGCCAGCTTCGCAGTAATGCGCAGAAAGCGGCGCCTGCGAGCCGGAGCGTTCACAGCGTTGCTCGCGGTGGACTCCGCGGCGCTCTGGCGACGCCGGTGGAAGCGCAGCAAAAGTTTGTCTGACTCGTACTGAAGCTCCAGCAGGACGACATACGGTTGAAGTGCCAGCCTTAAGCATTCCGGCGACGTACGCGCAAGTATTTGCGGGTCCAGGATTGGGTCGCCGGGCTCATCGAAAGCCCACACGCGGGCCCATTCGAGACGAGCCATGTCGAGCGCCAGCGCTGTGTGTGGTGCAGTCAGATTCGGTTGACTGCGGATAAACGTCTCCAAGTGCTGACCGAGATTGCGCAGGGTCCATGACGTGGAGCCGCACGTCTCCAGATAAGCAACGGCGAGCGCGTCAAACTTCGCCTTGCCGATCACTGCGCGCAGACCACAGAAATCGTCTGCGAAACTTTCGAGAATGCGCCACCAGTATTGCTGATTGTAGATCTCCAACCTCTCGAAGGAGGTGAGGCGATCGTTGGACTTGACAAAAAGTTCCGCATAACGCGCCATGTCTTCGCCGTCCGTCCATGCGGCTTGCATTCCGTTGTTGACCAGCCGGCGCGTGATGGCGGCGAACATCATGCGCTGGGCTTGCGCATAGCTCGTCGGAGTGCGCAGCGTTCTACGCGCGGCGTGCGCGCTTTTCCTCTCGGCAAGCAGACGTGACATCTATTTCGCCTTAGGGGGCAGTGTCGACTTTACCATAGCCCTTGGGCAGGAACCGTGCCGCCTTGAGCGCCTCGGCGTGGACCTCGTCGAAGGTCGGGATTTTGTCATCCCACTCCAGCAACGTAGCGGTGGGTCCGCAAACTGTGATCGCCTCAGCATAGAGTTGCCACACAGGGTCAATCACCGGATGGTCGTGCGTATCAAGGATGTGGGTGCGACGCTTCGTGTGTCCGGCGATGTGGATCTGGGCGACTCGCTCATGAGGCACTCCGCGGAGATAGTCAAACGGATCGAATCCATGGTTCACACTGGAGACGTAGATGTTGTTCACGTCGAGCAGGATTCCGCAGTCTGCCGCATCCGCAACTTCGCTCAGAAATTCCCACTCCGTCATCTCGCTCATGTGAAACTCGGCGTAGCTGCTCACATTTTCAATGGCCACGGGGCGCTCACAGAAGTCTGAAACTTCGCGGATCTTAGCCGCCGTGCGGTTCACTGCTTCCCAGGTATAGGGCACGGGGAGGAGGTCGTGGCTGTAGCGGCCATCGACGCTGCCCCAGCAGAGATGGTCGGAGAGCCAAGGTGTATTCGTGCGCTGGCAAAGAGCCTTGAGCTTTTTCAGATGTTGGCGATCGGGCCGGTCGGGGTTGCCGAAATACATCGAAACGCCGTGCTGCACGACGCGGTATTGCTCGAGGATGCGGTCTAGGATCTCCAGCGGCCGTCCGCCAAGCATATAGCTTTCCGAGATGATCTCGAGCCAGTTCACCACCGGCCGTTTATCGAGGATATGGCGGTAATGCGGCACGCGCAGGCCAATACCTATACCGTACGCGGTATAGCCGTTGAAGCGGGAAGCCGGCATCTGGTTCGCTATCTGCTGGAACCCTTTACGGCGCATCCACCCTTGCCTTTGCAGGTGTTCTTGCCTTTGCAACCCTGGTCACCGCTCTTGCAGCCACCTAGGCCTTTGCATGCGTTTTGTCCCTTGCAGGGATGGGACCTCACCACGACGGAGAGTAAGTCAGCCTGGCCAGCCTCAGTGATGAGGGAGCCTGGCTGGATCGGCGCGGCCTTGGCGGAGAAGGCACCGGCAATGAGACCGCTCACCGCAGCGCCCGCAAGGAGAGACTTGCTAAGTTTCGTGGGGTTCATGGGAATACTCCCTTTCGTGAGTCCGCGGCCCAGGCAGTAGCAGTGGAGGGTCGAACTCGGGGAAATACGGCGTGTGGCCACTCCCGGACTCATATTCTGCCAACAATCCTATGTAGACGGCTAGAGAAATCTGCTGACCGCTTTTGAGGTTGCTGCCACAACTGCGGGCTAGGTCGCCGCTGGAGACAGAGCATGTCCGTTGCTGGCACTTCCGCGACATGCGCGGCCTTAGCCAACTCGTCCGCAATACCCTCCAGAGGCGACATTTCGGCTGAAAGAGCAAACGACCGAAATCGCGTTCGCTGTTATGCAACGGATCTTGCCCCTGACGCGATCTCATCGAAACTCTGCCTCGAGCTCTCAAGCTTGCCGGCTTCGCCTGTAAAGTCTTGCCAGCGCTTCACCGCCACATCGACATAGGCCGGGTCGATTTCGATCACGTGGCAGACGCGCCCCGTCATCTCGGCAGCGATTATCGTAGTTCCCGATCCGACAAAGGGATCGTAGACAGCCTGCCCTGGAGAAGAGTTGTTCTCAATCGGCCGGCGCATGCACTCGACCGGTTTCTGTGTCCCGTGGCCGTGACCTGAGTCATCCCGGGCCGGGATCGTCCACAATGTTGACTGGGAGCGGCCGCCGGACCAGTGGCCCTTGCTGCCCTCGCGCACCGCATACCAGCACGGCTCGTGCTGGTAGTGATAATCGCCGCGGCTCAGCGCAAACCGATCCTTGCCCCAGATGATCTGGGCCCGCAGCGTAAACCCGCAGGCCTCGAGGCTTGCCCCGACCACGCTCGCGAACCGGCCGGCGTGCCAAACATAGGCGACGTCGCCCGGAAACAGGGCCCAGGCCTCGCGCCAGTCGGCGCGGTCGTCATTGCCCACCTTGCCGAGCTTGCGCTTGTTGAGATTGACACCGGCGCGGGCCCGCCAAGCCGGGTCATAGGCCACACCGTAAGGTGGATCCACGACCATCAGATGCGGCTTGACGCCATCGAGGCAGGTACCGACTACGCTGGGCTTCGTGCAGTCGCCGCACACCAGTCGGTGGCGGCCGAGCAGCCAGACATCACCTGCTTTCGAGACCGGCAGCTCCGGCAGATCGGGAACCTGGTCAGGATCAGTGAGACCTGCGTTTGTGCTGGCCGACAGTGTTGCAAGCTCCTCCTCTGAGAAGCCGATCAGCGAGAGGTCAAAGCCGCCGGCGAGCTCCTGCAGCTCTGACGCCAGCAGCTTACGTTCCCAGCCGGCGTTCTCGGCGAGCTTGTTGTCGGCGATCACGTAGGCGCGGATCTGCGCCTCGCTCCAGCCGCGGGCCACCATCACCGGGACCTCTAGAAGCCCGAGCTTCTGAGCTGCCAGCACCCGTGCATGGCCGGCGATGATCGTGCCGTCCTCAGTGATGAGAACAGGATTGGTCCAGCCCCACTCGGCGATCGAGCGCGCCACCTGCGCGATCTGCTCGTCGCTATGGGTGCGATTGTTTCGAGCAAAAGGCACAAGCGCCGACACGGCCTTGCGCTCGACCTTGTCGGCTGGCCAATCGGTCATTTGACCCCCGCCATCAATTTCGCGGTGTTTTGTGTGAACCACGCCCCGCCGGTCCCCGGCGATCGGCGCTGAAAATCGACCCACCCCACCGTCCCGCTCACGATGCGGAAGGAAGTCCGTTGTCGCGTTCTCGCGGGTCGGCTTCACTGGAAACCAAGTGAATCCTGTCGAGCGATTTTTCCGGGCAATTTGTCAAAGTCCTGCTTCGGTGCGACATTCTGCTCCAGCCAAGCCCTCAACCTGTTGGGCCGCCTCGAATTTCTCAGCCGCAGGACTCCACTAGACCCGGCATTATTGTGCACTGCACAAAATTCTCGTTGACCTGGTCCTTGCGGCGCATTTAAGGCATGCGCGTACGAACCTCCCAGCCGGAAACCCGGATTCGAAAGGATGTTAAATGATTGAAGCTTTTCAAAAGTGGACTGACGAGTCTCAGAAGATCAGCAAAGAGGGCTTTGATGCTGCTCTTCGCTCTTACGGTGAGTTGAGCAAGGGCTTCCAGGCTCTCTCTACCAAAGTGACAGACTACTCGAAGAAAGCCTTCGAGGATGCCACCCACGCGTTCGAGCAGCTGCTCGGCGCAAAGTCGATCGAGCAGGCCATCGAGATCCAATCTCAGTACGCCAAGAAGGCCTATGACACGTGGGCGGCCGAGGCATCGAAACTCAGCGAGCTTTACGTCGGCATGGCGCGCGACGCCTATAAGCCTGTTGAGCAGGTGGTTGCCAAAAGAACGCCCAAGGCCGCCTCTTAATACATCAAAGACCAAAGGACCCGGAGGACTGGACCCTCCGGGTTCTTTTCGTGCCTAACGCGATCGCCGCCGGGGACGGCTAACGATTGCGCAGAGTTCTGATCCACGCCCCAGTACTCTCATATCGGCCAGCCATCCTCACCCACCGGCACAAACCGACTGCGCTCGTGCGCCTGCTTCCACTTGTTGTGGCAGGTCACGCATAGCGACTGCAGGTTCGCGGGATCGAAGAACGACACGGCGTTCCCTCGGTGTGGTCTGATATGGTCGACGTGGCTTGCTCCGACTTGCTCACCCTTCGCCGCATGCCTCCGACACCAGGGCTCGCGTCTCAGCTGCTCGGCGCGGAGCTTGCGCCATTCGCTCGTGAAGTAGAGCGACCGCCATGGCTGTTCAGCCCGGCGCTTCGCATCGTAGCGATGGTCGCGCTCGCGTTTCTTGCTGCAGGCGTGCACAGCAAGCTCCCAGAAAGCTCTATGAGGCCTAGGCTTTTGTGGTCTTTCTTTAGCAATTATTTTGGTGTATTATTGCTATAGAAACAAAAGCTCTACCATGCCAACGAAGATTCGCCCGATATCAGCGGCCGACAAAGGTGCCGTTCTCACCAAGGCGACGCTCAAGGCTGCGTCCCAGCTAGGTCTAACCAACAAGCTACTTGCCACCGTAATCGGCGTCTCCGAGGCCACCGTCTCCCGCATGCGAAGCGGTGACTACACGCTTCAGCATGGGCAGAAAGCGTTCGAGCTCGCAGTCCTGTTCGTACGTCTCTACCGTTCTCTCGATGCCATCGTCGGCGGCGACGATGCGGTTGCGGGAAGCTGGCTCAAGAACCGCAACAGCGTGCTCGACGGTGAGCCGATCGCCCTGATCCAGACCGTGCCAGGGCTCATGAATGTCATCCAATACCTGGACGCCCGCCGCGCTATCGTCTAACGCCCGTACCCTCGCCGGCATTTGTTGGCGGCTGGTCGAGGCGCAACACCGCGTGTCAACCCTGAAGCTCGTGGATTCGGTTGCCGAGCAGGAACTGCTCGAAGATCTCATCGAGACAACCAAGCCAGCGCTGCCGCCAGAGTGCCGCGATTTGCATTATCTGTTGTCGACGCCGTTTCGATATGGCGCGGTCTACCCCGCCGGATCCCGATTCCGGCGAGCGGGAATGACCGAAGGCGTCTTCTACTCATCGGAAACGCCACAGACGGCTGTCGCTGAAATGGCTTTCTATCGCCTACTCTTCTTCGCGGAGTCGCCAGATACGCCGTGGCCGGCGAACCCGGCTGAATACACAGCCTTCTCAGCCGAGTACGCAACGAAGATGGCGATCGACCTAACCAAGGGCAAATACGCCACCGACAGGGCACGGTGGATGCATGTAACCGACCACAGCCACTGCCAGGCGCTTGCGGATAACGCGCGCGCGGCCAAGATCCAAGTCATTCGCTACGCATCGGTTCGCGATCCCGGACATGGGTTGAACCTCGCACTGTTGACTTGCCGTGCCTTCACGAGTCCCAAACCAATCGAGCAGCAGACTTGGCATATCCGACTCAGCGAGGCCGGGGCCCAGGCCGTCTGCGAGGCGCCAAAATCCGGCATTACTTTCGATCGCAAAACCTTTGCGGCCGATCCCCGAATTGCCCGGCTGCGTTGGGTTCGAGCCTAGAAGTTTCCTCACTTGCATGAGGGCATCAGACGTGGAGTGACGTGAAGGCTCCAAGCGATTTCAGCCTCGCCGAGCTCTGTCGGCAGGAAAGATGACATTCCCTTCCCGATAACCTTGCTCGCTCGGATTTGCCAGTCCGCTCAATGGCCGACGGAGCCTCCGCAGGAAGTCGAAGCCTTCGCCGCTGCCTGTGCTCCATGAGTTCGATCATGTGCACCTGCTTGATGGCCCAACTGCCAAGCTTGCGAATCGTGTCCTCGATGAATGTCTCGGCATCGCTTAAGGGGAGATCAAACCATTCACCGCGAACAATTTGGGCTGCGAAATGATTCTTGAATGCTCGCTCGACGCGGCCGGAGATGCGGCGCCCAGGGAGCCACCAGAAGCGATGCATCCGCAGGCGATTGAAGTTGGCGACTTGCAGATCGGTCAGCCTATCCACTGGATCGCTTGTGATGCCCACTTTGACGGGGTTATCCGCCTCGGTGGTCACGAGGTAGATGCCATGAAAACCCTGCCTCCTGACAAACTTGGTGAAGCCCCAAGGGCGGCGGACGATTGGGGACGTTTTCGTCATGTGACACGTGGCAAGCAGGCTCGCCAGGGCGGAAAGACGACCCCCCCGAAAAGCGAAGCCCGCGGAGAGAGCTCCGCGGGCGCACAAATCTAGCCTGGGAATTTCATAGCCGTAAAAAAACGAGAACGTCCCGCAGAAAAATGTCCGCGGACACTTTTCGCTCTATTGCTCACATCCCGTCGGTCTGAGCGCGCGCGATAACGAACTGGCGCGACCGCTTGTTCGGGACGCTGCGCTTGTTGAGCCGTAGCGCGATCACACACAGGGCGTAGGTCCAATGCTGGTGAGCCGCCGAACGGACGAGACCAACCTTCCAGCAGATTGTTTTCCAACGTTCGCCGTCCGCTCTGGCCCACACGATCTTCGCATCCAAAGGCTCAAGCCAGGCAAGCCAACTGAGCGTTTCCTCCATCCGGCTGACGGCTTGGGGGCTCGGCCTCGGACGGCTCAACGGTTTCGGCTCTTGCTCGACCCGATCGCCAAAGTCGTGGATGACCTTCGGCCAGGTGCTGAAATAGCCAGGCACCTTGACCTCGGGCAGCCGCTTCATCACGTCAGCAGCCTCAGCGAATCGCTCTTCAACCAGCGTTGGTGTCCAACGCACCTCAACCATTGCCAGTCTCCTTGCACGTCCCGCCATAGAGCCTCTCCCCGAGTTGGCGCACGAGCTCGCGCTCGGGCCATGTCAGCCGCTGATCGTCGACCGAGATCGCGAGCACGCCCAGCTCGCGCCAACCATCGCGCTTGATCTCCTCGGGCGAGCGCCGGTTGCCGCAATTCCACCTCACCGCGTCACCTCCGGCAGCAGCGCGGCATAGCCGATGACGTCGGCAGCGCTGTCGCGGTGCGTCGGGTCATGCGCAAGGCGTGCGAGCTTGACGTCGATCATGCACAGCGCGACCTGCGCAGGGGTCACGGGAAATCCAAGCGTCAGCGACCAGCGGGCTGCGATCGACGCCATCAGAGCCGCGGCATCGCCATAGGCAACACCTCTCTCGGCGATGATCCGGCTTGCCAGTTCGAGCATCTCGCCGCGGGTCATGCGCTTGCGTCCTCGCTGAGGGCCACGCTCGCTGAAGCCAGGAGGTCAACAACGGTGCCGATGATCGAGGCGGGCTTGCGATCGCCCAGCCGTCCCATGCTGGCTGCAAGGTCACGCGGATCCACGCCGTGCTGGATGAGACAAGAGACCACCACGCAGGCATCTGCCAGGAGCGCATCGAGCGCCGAGCCGCTGCGGGCGCCATGGGTGAACACCTCTCCTGGCCTGCCATCGGGATAGAACCCGATCGTGACCATGAAGCGCGCGCCGTCGTGCTCGAGCGTAATGGTCTCGGCGGTGCGGCGATCGGGGAGCCTCACCCGCGTCATCGCACGCCTCCTTCCGTCTCGACGGCCCAGAGCAGGATGGCGATCGCGTCAGCCTCGTTGTCGTCGGCAGGATCGAACCCACGCGCGCGGACTGCAGCGATGACCGCTTGCTTGTCGGCATTGCCCTTGCCGGCGATGAAGCGCTTGATGGTGCCGACTGGCACGCCTTGATAGGCAATGCCCTGCTGCTCGCACCACGCGGTGAGGGTTGCGAGCAAACCACCATGGACGTGCGCGGCATCGGTGCTTAAATGCCGGCGAACCTCCTCGTGGAAGACGAGACCGATGCCTCCGGCATCCTTCGCCACGCTCTCGAGCCAGCTCCGGAACCTAAGGTAGCGGATGCCGCCGCCGTCGTAGCGGCTCGGCCGGAAGGACACCGTGCCGCTGATGATCCGGCCATCGGCCGTCCGCAAGGCGAAGCCAGTGGTTGTGCCGAGATCGAGACACAGCAACGTCGAGTTTGCCGATATCTGGCTCATCGCTGGTCCTTCCGCTCAAAACGGAATCTCATCTCCGCGCTCCCAATCGATCGGATTGCTGTGGCGGACGGCGGCGATGGTTGCGCCGGGGAATGTCTGCTTGACGCTGAGGACGCCGTCGCCGAGCGCCTCGATCAGGATCGCGATCTCGGCCGTGGTGAAGACGCGACCTTCTCGCGCGACGTGGTGGGCTTCCGCCTCGGTGCGCACGAGCGAGACGACCTCGCCTCTCTTGCGCAGCACACACTCCCACACCTCGGGCGCGAGCGGCTTTTCGCCAGCCTCGGTCGCAGCGCTATCGAGCGCCTCCCAGGCGCGCGTCATGCCCTCGACTTGCGCTCGGACGTAGCTCTCCTCGCCCGAGGAGATCGCTGCATCGAGTCTGTCCTTCTGCTCGTCGAACTTCGCGCGCAGGAAGGAGGACACGAGCAGACGAAGGCGGCCAACGCCCCATTTGCGCTCCATGGCATGGGCAATCTCATCGAGGCCTTCGACCATGGCCTGGATGCGATAGGCGGCCGGCGCCATCGCCTCGGCCGTGGCGCCGAGCGTCTGCCTCGAGGGGCGCCTCATGGCCGCACCTCGAGCCCAGCTCGAAAGAACTTCGCAGCGCGCTCAAGCGCTGCGGAAGTTCGTAAGGGGGGGTAGGGGGACACACTGTTCCGCAGACCTCCGCAAATGTTTTCAATGACTTGCAAGGCAACCTCCGCAACTTCCGCAGTACAGCTCCGCAAATGATTTCAATGGGTTACAAGTGAACCTCCGCAACCTCCGCAAGGCCGAAACCTGGGTTTTGAGGTGTCTCAGCCGGGCCATGACAGCACCTTCAGGCCTTGTGCTTTTGAGTGGTTGTCGTAGGGCAGCGTCGCGACCATGCCGTTGGTGATCCAGTCACGCAGAAGGGCGCGCGAAGCTTTCGGGCTGCATCCGTAGCGCTGGGTCATTATCGGCAGGACGTAGCGAGGGCTCTGGGGTGAGCCGCTCAACGGATTGCCCTCGCGCCAGCGTTGGTCGATCTCTTTCAGGATATCTCTGGCGAGAGAGAGCGTGACGTCATCTTGCCTCTCCTCGAAGGAATGCGGCACCAGAACGCCGACCTCCTCTCCAATGAGACCGTAGGGCATGGTGACGCCTTCGCGCTTGAACCAGAGGGCGCCGCTTGGCGGCGCAAGCTTGCCCTTGGCATCGTCGAGCCGAATGAACCTCTTGCGGTCGGCCTCAGCGACATTCAGCGCCTCGGCGTCCGCTTGCCCCATATCCGCCAGGGTAAATACGAAATGCGCGTCACCGACGATGGCGCCGCCGCCGCGCACAGCGAAGATATCGCCGGCTTGGTGCGAGGTCCCAGCCGCGGGCTTTCGGGTGTGATGAATGAGGTGCAGGGCGCAATTAGCGCTGACGCTGATCTCGCGCAGCGCCATCATGACCTGCTCGATTTCCTCGTTGACATTCTCAGATACGGTGTGGACCTGCACGAACGGGTCGATCACCAGGAGATCGATCCCGGCTTCGCCCAGGAATTCTGACAGTTGGTGGGCGCGCACATCGATGGCAATGCTGTCGTTTGGCCCTCGACGCGCGACGACAAATTTCTCGGCATCGACGCCGCTGTGCAGATAGAAGGTCTCGGCGATAGATGGAAACGGCACCTCAAAGCGCACGCAGGTAGCCTCGATGCGCCGCTCGAGCTCGTCGCGGGTCTCCTCATTGTTGATGACCGCGACCTTGCTCGGCCGATCGATGCCGAAACCCAAGAAATCCGTCCCACTTGCCAATGAGACGGCCTCCTCGATCGCGAGGGTGGACTTGCCGACGCCCGGCGCCGCGGATGTGACGGTCGTGTGCTTTCGCATCAGGCGATGGCGCACAAGCCAGTCTCGCGGTGGCCGTTTCGATGGCTCGAGGAGACCTAGAGGCTGCAGCACGAAAGGCGCCTCATCCTTCTCCTCGATCGTGCTGATGGGATTCGGTATCGCCCACTTCCGCCGCCCACCCGCGATCATCTGCGCCGCTTCACGCCTTGTATCGGCAATGGAGTAGCCAGGAAGCGTCAGCGCCTCAGCAGCGGTGAGAATCTCGGCGTCGGACCAACCGCGCGCGATCCAATGCCCGGTGAGGCGAACGAGATTGTCATGCCAGTGGTCGCCTGAGTGGATGCGCTCGATGCAGTCGTCGACCGAGAGGTCAGAAGTGCCGATCTGCAGCGTCGGCGCGGTTGCCTCCCTCGCAGCGGTTGATGCCTCCCCCGGCGGGAATGCGCGGGCGATCTGCTCCGCCAGATAGGTCTTGGGGCGCCCATCGTCGAAGTCGAGGAACTCGGTCCGCTCGATGATGCGGCCCTCTTTGACCGGCCAGGCGATCGACCCGCCAAGGCGCAGCACCCGGCTCGGATTGACGACCGTTGGATCGCCCTCAAGCGCCGTGGCCAAGGCCAGGTTCTGCAGGCGGCACGCCTCGGCGTCACGTACCGGCTCCTTCAGGCGCCACAGCATTTGCGCGCGGAGGTGCGGATGCCGCCCCGTCACCACGACGCCGGTCGGCGGACAGCCCCGGTTGCGGTAATTGATCGAGGCGGTGGCGATGACGTCG